>Ga0209208_10013787_pt1 | contig 10040 bp, 4 predicted proteins | sample S1TSphfallax_3_FD_187694 | JGI IMG/M metagenome (GOLD analysis project Ga0209208, IMG submission 187694) | Host-associated microbial communities from peat moss isolated from Minnesota, USA - S1T2_Fd - Sphagnum fallax MG (SPAdes) (version 2) | ecosystem: Host-associated > Plants > Peat moss >... | reverse complement strand
TAATTTCTTAAAATTTTAATTTAAAACTTCAGAATTCAAATATCAAATTTCAAGTTCAAATAAAAATATTTAAAATCAAAATGTCGATTTTTAGATTCAATAATTTTTTTTGAATTGAAATACTAGAGTTTATATTCGAAAAAATAATAATTTAAATTCAAATATTAATTTTTAGAGCAAATAAGTTTTTTGAATTTAAATAACAATTTCTAGAATTGAAATGTCAATTTTCAAATTCAAATAACAATATTGAAAATTGAAATGCTCATTTTTAGACCCAATTAATAATTTTCAGACTAGAAGTATTATTTTTGAGAATCCAAAATAATAATTTAGAATTGAAATTTCAAGTTCAAATCAAATAATTATTTCAAATTTAAATGCAGAATTTTCAGAGTTGAAATATAAATTTTCATATTCATATAAAAATATTCGAAATTAAAATGTCCATTTTTATAATCAATTAATAATTTTCCGAATTGAAATACTAATTTTTGGATTCAAAAATATTAATTTAGAATTCAAATTTCAATTTTTAGATCAAAAAGCCTTTTTGAATTTACATTGAAAATATCATATTCAAATCAAAATTTTGAAATTCAAATAATTTTTTAAACAATTGAAATAACAATTTTCAGATTCAAATATGAAGTTTCAAATTCTAGTATATATATTTAAAATTAAAATATTAACTTTCAGAATTGAAATATCAATTTTCAGATTTGAATAAAAAATTCAAAGTTCAAATATTAATTTTGAGATTCATTATATGAACAATATACATACGTATGCATATATATATAAAATTTTAGTACATACATTAAAATACACCCATGTGTCACTGTAGAATACCTTCAGGATGCAACTAATTTGGTGACTATTGCAACTAATGAGACATATCAACCTATTAATGGATGAAAATAAATGTAAAATTGATCGAACCAATAGGATGAAATTTTTAATAGTTGCATCATAGTTGTGAGAATGACCAAAATAGTTGAAATTTGGTCTTATAGTTGCAAACATTCTCAAATTTAGTCGCAAACGAATACAAATCGCATGTAATCGTAAATGGAGTGGTTACATTTTGGCTAATTTCTACTAGTGTTTGTGGTTGTATATTTAATGAAACTTGATGCCCTTTTTTATATCTAATAACTAGGAAATGAAAAAGGTTGAATTGTGAAAATATAAACAATAAACAAAAGAAGTAACAAGAGACAAATGCATACTTTTAGGATTAAAAGATGACAACATTCCACCAAAGTTTGTAGTCCCAATTGAAAACACAACCCTAAAAGATCATAACTTGTACAAAAGTGGGTTAGAAAATATTAAACTCAAAAAATTATGGAACATATGGAAAGAAAGGAGATTCATAATTATGGTATAGATCTAAACAAGTGATAAGATCAAAAACCAATACAATAAACAAAGTTTGGAATATAAACCTTAAGCCCTGAAATATATGAACCAAATTCCTATACATTAAATCATAAGGCATAACCCTAAATATCCAAATGATATTTTTTCATAAGCCTTATTACAACCCTAACTATACAAAACCTAACAAATTTTTTTTTTAATGATATATGCCCTAAACCCAAAAAAAATACAAACTATACAAATTATATAATGCAAAATAAACAAATTCAAAATAACATAGGAAAAAAATTAGAAACCAAAACTTAAAGGTTTTAAATTATAAATAATTTATTGACTAAAAAAATACCTTAATATTAAAAACAATCAAATAAATTTCGTACAAAACCAAAAAAGAAAATATGTCTTTTACATTTGTGTGATTTCTCCAACGTAATTTTTTCCACTCTCTTTGAAGAAGATAAAATGATGAATTTTATTACTTCACATATGTGTAAACCCTAGAAATTCCCCCCCAAATTTAACCTACTTTAGGTTAATTACTATACATTTGTGAAAAAATTATTAATTAATTTATGTGTCCCAATGTTAAATTTAAAGCATAATCCAATAGTACATATTTATAATAATTATATGAAAATATGTATTGTAATGTCCATTCAATAATAATTAGGTAAATAAAATTTATTAAAATATGCATTAACTAAACCAAAATGGCTGCAATTATGGCATTGTTTTCATTATAAATTGTTTGTAATACTTACATATGGGGACCTATGTTCATCATCCATGAACTAAAGCGAACCTTAATAAATTGATAAGTAGGATTGAAAGGGAGGTGGGGGTGGAAAAAGTGAGTAGGTAATTAATTAGGTATTTGGCTATGTAAAAAACATAGATAAATAGGTAGTTAGGTAGATAGGCAAGTTAGTACATAAGAAACAAGTTACCTTATCAAGGTGACTAAGTTTGTAAAATACTTATGTCAATAGGGTGGTTGTGTATGTAGGGTAGCTAGGTTAGTAAGGCAAGTAGTTAGTATAGTGGTTAAATTAATAGGGTATGTAATTAATACGGTAGTTAGGTTAGTAGGGTAGGTGGTTAGTACAGTAGCTAGGTCAATACGATAACTAATATTAGGGTAGTTATGTATGTAGGGGATAATAAATAAGGTACCAAGATTGGTGTAGTACTTATGGGGGTAAGAAAATGAGTAGGGTAACAATGTGTGAGGTCAATTATAAGGGCAAAATGGCCAAGAACCAAAAAAATAAATACAGTGGTCAGCATAGAAAAGAAATGGATTGTGATGAACCCCATCTAGCGCCGAATGAAAAAACACAACCCATCCAATGGACTGAATGACTAACTAGTGCATTTCTTTTTGCTGCTAGTTCATTTTGGCCCAATTCATCTAATATGAAACTAATTTTAATAACGTAAAACTTACAAAAGTTGGATCCAATGTGATAGTCCATGTCCCTATAGGAGCAAGGCATAATAAACATGTTATTAGACTAGAAAGGCAAAAGGTAACAACTTTTAATACTCAGCCATGTTTTCCTTGAAAACAAAAACTTTGATACTAAAAATGTGGTGAATTTTTGCTTGGAAAAACATTTTTTACAATTAAAAATGTAGGCTAAGTTTTTCAAGTGGAAATCAAAGGCCACATCAAACTAATACCCACCAGTGTGCCATGCACTGGATGCCCATTATTACTCAATTGTGGATGAACCTCAACTGAGTTAACATTTGGTTTCACCTTGGTAACCAATTATGTAGGAAATAGGTCTCATATATAGGTAAAGAGGTGGGAAAATAAGTAATTGTTAAGTAGGTGGTTTATTCACATGTGAAGGTTGTTTTTACTACCTACTTATTAATAACCCACAAGAAGATAGGTAGTAAGAAAAAAACAACTGAAAACTGGAACCTAACAAAAAAATGTTTCCTGAACATTTACCATTTATCCTTCATGGTGCGTTGGTGGGTGTTGGTTCGCTATGGCCAAAATTGAGGATGTTTGCCCACACATTAGCTTTTTACACTACTTGGATTTGCAATTTTAGAAGCTTGTGCAACTACACCATATAATGAAGTTATTATGTCTTTGAACCTTACTATGATCCTTCAATTCCCATTTCATATTTAATTGAATTAAAACTAGAAAGTGAGTGAAACTAAGTATCACTTTCCATGATGTGTAGGATTTGATTATCACAAGATTTGGGTTTATGGAGGGTGTTAATTAGGGTTGTGCACCTATATCTTTTATCCAGATATACCCATTGGGTATGGGTTGGGTACATCCATTACTTTAACCTATTTTCTTAAAACTAGTATATTATAATGAAATGCATACCATGAACATATATGTTTGAAAAAAGTATTGCCTATTGATACCATTGGGTATATGTAAAATATTATACTGATAAAATTAGGGTAAAAAAATAAAGAAAAAATTCCATTGCATTTGAAAACTATTATAATAATTTCAAAATGTGAACATTTTTAATTCTTACTAATTAAATTAAAAGTACATATTCTTTTTTATCCCAACCCTAGGTATATGATGGTATTACCTACACTATACCCATCTACCAAAAATTATAATTTTTTATATTCAAAACCTAACCTAATGGAAAAATTGAATCTTAATATACCCTTGACCTAGGATATATCATAAAATATATATTGACACAACATTGTATTGATTGTTATTGTAACTAGTTGTTGCCAATGGGTAACTAGTGAGGCATTATCATTTTGAGAATTTATTTGAATTGTTATGGGGCAATAGGTAACTAGTCTTGTATAATCAGTAACAAATATGTTGAGATAAACAATAATATGTCTATTTTGTTAACATGTTTATTGACAGAACATGTTTGTTGATCAACTTGTGGCTAGTAGCCATTTTAGTTTGATTTTGAACCACTAGACTATTGTACTAACTAATGACTATTTAAATTAAAACAACACTATGTTTTGGTATAAGCAGTTGATGATTAGCAAGAACAAGGAGTGGATTTGAAGAGGATGGGAATTGAAAAGGGATCTATTTTTCTTCCAATCCTTTTCAAGCTTTTCTAATTTAATTTTGATCTATTTTGAATCTTTCTTGTAATGTGTGTATTTTGTAAATATGAGCATCTTCATTTTTTTATTTGTCTTTTTATTTCATTCTCAATTCTAAGGTACAATGTACATGTTTACGTTTGTATGCAAGTAAGATTTTGAATATAAGAAATAGTGTTGTGTAATTTCAAAGCATAGAAAACACCCTTAACACATTGGTACAATTGACCTTGGTTTAATATTATTTTTTTGTGTTATTTCATTCTAATTATTACTTTTTGACACTCTTTACAAATATAGATTTTAAATCATGTTAGAATGTTAATTGGTTAATTATAAAAGGTTCCTACTTTGGTTAATGTTAATGCACTTCCATAAATTGCATTAAATGAGGTTGATTTTCATCACCAACTTTGGTCAGGTAGCCACCAATAGTTTATGTCCATTAACAAAGTCCATGTTTCTACCTATTAATAAGATGCATGCTTTTGTCCATTAATTAAAAACATCTTTGAGGTCCACATGTTTAAAGTTTAATGCAAGGGGAAGGTTTTTCCAAATTATTGTAAGATGTTTGTAATGGGCTCTTCTATATGCTCACGTTTTCAATTGATGTCCTTTGAGGAGAGGAAACATTATTATTGCAATTATATTTGCAATAATTGTTTCGTTTTAAATTGGATTGATCATTCTTGTGTGTGTCCATTAAACTTGGGATCTAACATAGGTTTAGATTTTGTAGAAGATCAAAAGGTTGAGATGCAAGTGCTACAAAAGATATAGAATATTTCTTACATGGTTATGTAGTTGCAAATCCAAGTTTGAAGTTATTGAGGTGGAACCTTTTCAATTGATTACTCAACATTTAACGACGTGAATTAATAATCATTGACCCACCTTTTCAATTTTATTTCATTCATTGATGCCTTGATGTGAAACATTTAATTGGTTTTCATGTTTTTACAACACCTTTTTTTTGGGCTAGTTTATATCATTTTGAACCCTTGATTTGATGGCTTGTAAATATTAGCTTTTTTTTCAATTATGGGTTGTTTCAAATGTGGCAAAAAATTATACCAACAGAAAGCACATATGGTGAAGATAAAAAGAGGTTCCCAAAATTTATCTAGCAAATGTCATTTTTATAAAAAGGCCTTTGGTCGATTACATAAAATGGCCATAGAGTCCATGGTGGCAATGAAACATATTTCTTTGGTTATATCCTTTGGCTACTAAAGCCCCAAATCCATCAATATCTGGCTATAAACCTAAGTTTAAAAATGTTATCCAACAATAAAATAAAATAAAATGAAGGGCATGAAATCACCAATAAATTTTAAGCATATTGGCCTCGACCATTTGCTGATCGAACATTAGACCACATTTCATAGGTATCCTCATAAAGAATGTTGTGAAATGTGAAAAAATTCTATGCATACATAGAAACAACTAGCTAAAACTCATTGTTCAATCTATTATGTATTTTGTTGTTAAAAAATGCAACAAAACCAAAACATCATTCATTTCCAACAAAACCAAGCACATGAACCATGGTAATCTATGCCACCTTTAAGTATTCAAGAAAATCATTAAACAACAATTGTGATGCATGGATCACTCACCACATGCATGTGAGAGGATTGATGATGGTAGGGTTAACCTTGTTAGATGCAAGAACTACAATTTCAGCCATGCCTTGAGTAATGTTGGATTTCATGGTCAACTTAAATAAGCCTTGTTGAGAATTTAGACCCCAACCTAAGAGAATGGCGGGAACCATAAGGGCAAATTTTCCATCCTTGGGTTGTCCACATGGACATGGGCTACAATTAAATTTCTTCAACACTTCAAGATGTCGAGGAAATGTCACATCTACATTTGCTTGTAGTTAATATTAGGGATAAATAATCCCCACAACGTCCATGATTGCTTGTTCAGGAAATTGTGCATCCAATTCTATTATCAAGCCTTTTGTAACCTCTACCAAAACATGACAAAGGCAAAAAGATTAAAAAAAAGACCATCTAAATACATGGTTTTATAAATTTGACATTTAGGCAAATACATAAGAAGATTGGACCGTAGTCCATGGTTATGGAAAATTTACAAAAGGCAAAAATAAATTACAAGACCATCCCAATTCAAATGGTTTTACAAATTGGATAGAGGCAAAAAGATAAGGACACCAAACCACAATTCATGGTTATGGAAATATGACAAAGGTAGAACTTAGATAATATAAAAGGTCCATAGATTGAATTCATGGTTCTAAAAATCTAACTAAGGCAAATAAATAAATAAAATCTAGGTTAGTTCATGTTTATGGAAATTTTACAAAGGAAGAAAATTAATATGTGACCATATGATTTCATGGGTTTTGGGATCTCACAAAGGCCATTCAAGCAAAAAAGATCGTATGAATTTAACATTGTAGAATCTAACTAAAGCAAAAAAATAACAAAACATGTAACTTAATGGTTATGGAATTTAACAGATGCAAAACATATGAAAATCATGTAGGTTCATGGTTACAAAATTTGATAGAGGCAAAATATAAGAAGATTCATCTAAGTTTAGAGTTCCATCTAATTTGATAAAGGCAAAACATATGAAAATTGATGTAAGTTTAGAGTTCTTGAATTTAACAAAGGCCAAATATAAGAAGATTCATTTAAGTTCATAGTTCCATAATTTGATAATGTCAAAACATATGAAAATCATGTAGGTTCATGGTTATAGAATTTGACATAAGCAAAATATAAAAAGATTGATCTAAATTCAAAGTTCCATCTAATTTGACAAAAGAAAAATGTATGAAATTTGATTTAAGTTCAAAGTTATTGAATCTAATATAGGCCAAATATAAGAAGATTGATATGAGTTTAGAATTCCAAAATCTAAGAAAGGCCAAATATAAAAAGATTTATCTAAATTCAAATTTTCAAATTTTAACAAAGGAAAAATATATGAAGATACCTTAAGTTCATGGTTATAGAATCTAGCACAAACAAAAGATAAGATCATAATTAAGTTCATGGTTCTAAAATCTAACAAAGGCAGAAAGATAAAAATACCATCTAACTTCATCCTTCTAGAATTTGATAGAAGCAAAAAGAGGTGAAAAACACTTAAATTCATTGTTTTGGAGTTTGACAAAGGTAGAAAATTAAGAAGATCTTCATAGTTCATGGGATGTGATTAAAAAAAAAAGATAAGAAGACCATCAAATTTCATTAAAAGTACTTAAATGAAACCAAATCTACAAAATTCATATCAACAAAAATAAAAAGGGTTGAAGGATTTACATTTACATTTAGCTTTCACAAGCTATACCATTATGGCAAATGCAACTTGTGTCATCGGTAGCATAACATTTGTATTAAGGCATAACACACCCCAATGAACCCATATTTTTTCGCCGTTTATAACAAATGCAAGATGTTCAATGCATTTTATGTTGTAATCAGTCACCCATTTTGTATGGATTTGTTGGTGGTCACCTTTTAATAGTCCGTGGAAGGACCAAAATTCATCTCCCTGGAACGACAAAATGGCATCATAGTACAAATTGTATAGCCAACCTTGGCATACCTTGACTATAGCTATGAATTCAGATATGAAGATACCCCCCCATTGTGAAAATTTGAATAGGGATTGCATGCTCTTCATAAATGGCAGAATACACGCCAACCCATGTAGCATATGAACATAAGAAAGAGGACCCAAATTGGTTTGCACATACACAACAGAATGCATAATTGCCAACATACATCATTTTTAGGATTTGCAAAAAAGAAAATAAAAGAAAAGATAGACCATGTTATAATGATAATCACTTGGACAAACAACATAAAAATAAATAAACCTAGAATGTTGCATAGATGTAGAATGGTAGTTTAGGGAAATAAAAATACCTTTGCCACATGGACTATAAAATAACCAACTTGCATTACTCTAAGCAAAGGGCGATATTCTGCCGTGATCTTTTTTAATGGATCAAGCATGGACATCCATCTTGTTTTGACATTTTTGAGGATTTTGTTCCCCTTTGTTTATAGGGTTTGAAAAAATCTTTGAAATTCCAAATGTTTTTGGTGAATGGCTAAAATAATCATACATGTTCAACATAAAAGCTTTCAATCTTATCAATGAAGGTCAAATCTCCTAGGGACTGCACTCTCAAATTAGTGCAGTGTGCAACACAATGAAAACCCATGGAAAAAGGAGCCTGGGAATCTTTGATTTGCTTTGTCACTCTAGTTCTGTTTCCTTGAAACACATTCACTCCATCTACCCCAAAACATAGGAGCTTTTTAAATAACTTTTCCTTGCTCAACCCGCCACCCTTCATCATAGAATTCATTATGACCTCAATAGTTGTTAAAACCTTATCCATCAACAATTTGGTCAACACATATTAAGATAGGGATTATAATTCAACCATCAACAACATAGGCATGGACAAATATCCAAAAACCATTATCTATGGTTGTCACTTCATCACAAGAACATGCCAAGAATTGGGCAAATTGTTTGGTTTAGATAATGGCTTTTTGGATTTGTTGGTACATAAATTCAACAAATGTCCAACTAGCAGAATCAAACCAATGCATGTTTAGATTATTAGGGACCTTCAAGTTGACAAACAAGTCATACATTGCCTCATATTCCAACATAGTGCGACCATGATAAAGAATATGAAATGGGGACTTGAATTGAACTATTTTTCAATGCCTTCTCCCATGGGTTTTCTTGACTTACTGCAAGATAGAATTTGGACCCCATTGGACCCACAATCGCATGTTTATCAAATGGGCACAATCCTTGGCAATGTATTCCCCCCCTTTCTTCACCGTAGGTCAAGGTAAATCATGAACTACAATCCTACAACTAGCATGTTTGGTTACAATATCCCATTTGCATCCAACAATTTTGTCCTTGTTCTCAATCAAGGAGCACATTCTGCACCTCGTAGTTTGGATAATCCCATCAATAGCTACTAACCCCTTAGCCCATGCTAATTTTGCTGCCCATTATGCTTGGAACTTTCTACTACTATCATATGACTTTTTGCGAGGTTTCTTCCTAAGGCCAACCACAACAAGCTTCTGTTTTTTCCCTAGGGGGTCAATTTGGGGATCAGATTAGGAGTTTAATAGCTCCACAATTTCATCAAGATTTATAACTGTAGAATCAAGGATTTCTGGGAGGACTTCATCAAGATCTATATCAATAGCATCAAAGATTTTGGGGAGGACTTCAAGTATTACAAAAGAAGAACTAACATTTTGGAACTCTAGGGATTTGGTTGCTCTTATTGGGCTGACATTCGATTTTGGGGATTCAAACCAAGCTTTAGTCAGTGGCAATTTTGGCCCACTATCAGAGGAGTTGTACGACCTTGGGAACATATTAAAATTAAATACAAGACATAATGGCATGGTAAGGGTTGCATTCTTGGAATAGTTGAAATATTGGAAGACTAAAAAAAACATAGCAAATAAACCAACCAAAAACAAAGAGAAAGGTGAAAACATTATGAGAGGGGGGGGGGGGGGGCAAAAACAAATAAAAAA
>Ga0209208_10013786_pt1 | contig 10040 bp, 10 predicted proteins | sample S1TSphfallax_3_FD_187694 | JGI IMG/M metagenome (GOLD analysis project Ga0209208, IMG submission 187694) | Host-associated microbial communities from peat moss isolated from Minnesota, USA - S1T2_Fd - Sphagnum fallax MG (SPAdes) (version 2) | ecosystem: Host-associated > Plants > Peat moss >... | reverse complement strand
GTACCTTGTAACATGCTTACAAGTATCCCACACATGAAAGGCTACCCATTCAAAATTTAAATAATTGGTATATAACCAAGGCCATTCCCCAATCCATGTATTATGCTTGAAAAGATATGACAAAGCACATAAGCATCATATATATATATATATACATATATATAGTTAGTTATGGACCTCTTTGATTGGCCTTATATAGGTTACAAGAGTAGAACTTGGGGAACACATTGGGAACACAAAAGTCCAAAAAAATCCAATCCAGCCCCCTAAAGGTAAAAGAAAACTATGCCTTTGGTGCATGTTGCTTCAACTCGTTGGCTGGGGGATTTTCACTCCCAATTCACCATTTTCAATCTCGGCTAGTTGCAAGGGCACAAATTGTGAGGACATAATATGCTTTGTAATGAATGGGTTCCAATGAGTGGGCTTAATCTTATAACTTGATTATAGATTTTGTGTAAATCCATCCATGTCGAGAACATAACTAATGTGTTTTTGGTGTGACAATGTGTGAATTATCCAAGGAGTCCATGGATGATGGATTACTCATAAAGTTGCGTACTATTTTGGTTTTTGATGTCCTGTCTTTTAAAAGACACACAAATTGTGATTTCATTTAGTCATGGGGATTGGATGATCATCAAAGTTGCATGAACTTCAAAATTGATTGTATATAGCTTGTCGAGTGTGCATGATATAAAATTGTTTTAACTTTTATGAAATTGCTTTTGCATGATGTAAAAAACACTACAAATTGAAAATGATTTTGTAAAATTTTCCAACAATCACATGGCATGAGTCATAAAATATATTATCAAATTTTATTAGGTCATCACATTTTCTCACATGCAAACTTTTTATATTATCTTTCGTTTGTTTTTATGCCAACTTGTTTCTAGTAAATGGGTCAATCCTATCTAACCCTTTGAGCTTGTCATTAGAGGTTGAAAATATTTTGATCTTGCCCCAAAGTAAATAGGGAAGATTATACATCCCACTTCATGTGGTTATAATGTTTGGGGCCATGCCAAAACCTTTTTACATAATTAATTTGCATGCAAATTCACGTCTTTGTGTGTATGCAATGTAGCCCATAGCCATAACTCACCATGTTCATGATTGAAAACATTTTGCCTTGGTTCTAATTAATCGGGTGTAGTTGATTGATGAACATTGTTGCCCAATACACTTCAATATGGGCAACCCCACAATTGTTTGAAGTTTTTTACAATTATATGTTATTGACCACTTTACAATGACATGCACGATTTATTGAGCTTCCCCAATCTACACACATTTTAACAAAATGACAAAAGTGGTGAAAAAATAGAATTGACATTGACCACCTTATTCGTATGCATGTGAAATGCATGAACCATGTATTGACTATTGTTAGTGATGTAAAATGAGCTTTCTTTTGCAAAGGATCCAAGTACCATAAAGTGATCATGCCTTATGAATGTCTTGCCAAAGATAGACAAATCAATGACAAGACAATTCAACATTTTTTGCATGGTGTGCATACTACATCCTTGTTGATTATGTAGATTAAAATTGCAAAAAAAAAAAGGATCACCAACAACATACAAATGAAGTTGCATGACTCAAATGGGATGATTTGAATTCAACTCAATTGAAAAAAACTTATTTTGGCTAAATTATGCATGTTGGGCTTAGGCATAAATTTCAAACTTCATATGTTTATTGTTCAAATCTAAAGGGTTCTATGAATTTTCAAAGTGTTATATCTTGATTTTTTCACATAGCATGGTTTCCCTACAATAATGAACATATGTATAAATACATTACATCGAACTTTAGTATATAGGTCCACATAATTGACACATGCATTTTTCCTACACACAAGTACATTCGCAAAATATTGGGTCAAGGGTGCACTCTAAGTAAGGACTTAGGTGATTGCTTATTTTAAAATATTCCTAGACTATGCTTGATGAGATTATTTCATTTGCAAGTTGCATATATATACAACCCACAAATATCTTGTAGTATAATACTATGTAAATATATATTTTAAAGATCTCCCCAAAATTATGTCATTTTCAAGTCCATTCAAGTCCATGTAATAGTCCATTTAAACAATAAAACAATAAAAACATTGGGCACTTGTTACAATGCTTAATGAATGTTTTTGAATACTTTATCTTAACAAGATTCATTCCAAATTAAAAATCCATGGTTTGAAAGAGTATATAAACCATGATGTCTTTGTCTATGTCTTATATCCCTCTTTACAAGTTGTTGTAATATAATTAGATATAAGGAGAACATGTTTTTTATTAAAAAAAATATTTTAACTTTTTCATATATGTATTTTATCCATACTACCACTAGTTTAGGGGCAACAATAGCAAGCTACATAACAAATTACACACAATAAATGGAAAAGATATGACTTGTCAAGCAAAAAATGTTTATTATTTAATGAATTACTAGTAAGCAAGGCTTTGCTATTAGGTTTTTCAAGGTGGAGGAGGCAGAAAGTGGCAAAATTTTCTTATTAATTGTAGAGTTCTATGCACACATTATCAACTCCAAAAAGGTAATATCAATATATGCCTACATGTTAACAACATTATCTTTAACAATATAACTTTGAGACATGACTCCATGAGTTTAATCAAGTTTCAAGAAACAACACACCTAAAGTCTTCCATGATTAACAAAGAAAAATTCATCACATTTATAGTTTAATAAATATCTTCACTTCATTTTCATGTGCTTTGGTTTGTTACCTAATATCTTGGACCCATTCAATGTTTCAATAGTCATGTTTTTATCAAGTCAAACCACATTCTATATAATATTTATAGCAAGGTGTTGCATGTTTTATAAATATCGTATACACATCCCAACTTGAACAAAGAGAACCTTGTGGTAACATGTCAATAGATACTAGTTGTGAAAAAAAATGGCATATCATGCACAACATTAATGTTGTCAAATTGGACCAAATCATCACAATGCCATAGAATTAGTGATGGTTGTAATTATAGGAGCTATCTTAATTTTTTTCTTTATGTCAAGTGTTGGTCCAATGGGGTGTGCACAAAATTGACGAAAGCACCACAACCATTTCCCACTTGGTCAATCTTTGGACACCTTCCTTTTTGGGTATGCTGCCCCATCATTCCTTTTATAATTTGTCAAATACTTATATGGGGATATCATGGAATTCAAGTTAGGATCAATTCACACATTGGTAATTTCATCACCAAAGATGGCCAAAGAAGTTTTGAAAACACATGTTTTGGCACTTGCATATCGTTTCAAATCTATCATATTACAATTTTCAAGCTATGGTGGATAGAATGTTGGATGGGGACCATTGGCAACACATACAAAAAGTGAGCATACAAGAACTTTTTAGTGCTAAAATTATCAAGGCCTCTAAAAATGTTTGGCACAAATAATTATCTTTGTTAATGCAAAAATATTTCCAAGATTGCAAGGTAATTTGATCAAGTTGTGTTTCAATGTGATTATTTTCTCGTTAAAAGGTTCCAATCTAAATGAACAATTGCATCTTTTTTTAAAAAATTACTTGAGCAACACATTGTAACATAATTTGAACCAACATCCTCTCACCCAAGAAAATGTTATTGTTTTGGAATCGATAGAATCAATCTTTGACAACTTGTATATATAATGGTGCATGCATGAAGGAAAACCATTGGACATGCAAACAACATTTTGTAATGTTGCTATGAATCTAATGACACACTTGCTATTTGGAATAAACAAATTCACCACAAATTTTTCAAATGATGAATGTGCACAATTCAAGGACCTCGTCATGACAAAAGTGGCTCTAGCTAGTGCTTCCAACATTAGTGACTTTGTTCCATTCTTAAAGTCATTTGATATCCAAGGTCTTCAACATCAAATGAACCAAACATGTTTGAAAGTGGAAAACTTCCTTTACAAAATCATTTAAAAGAAAATAAATTAGATGAATCTAAGGACTTGATATTTTGCTCTCTCCACCTAGAGAAAATGGTTCTAACCATAGGTTAAAGGATAACATAGTGAAGGTGGTTATCAATGTAAGTTATTCCATCTTTTCACAATTTGTTAAAGTTGAAGTTGAAGCTTAACTTTTGGACATGGAAAAATAAATTTAACATCAAGTAAATTTATAATGAATTGGCAAATATGGACCCAAAAAAATAATTGGTCAATTAAATTTAATAACCCCTTTGATCATGTTGTTACTTGATCAACATTGTGCTTGAATGTTCCCAATGTGCATTGGAGATTCATGCCAAGGACTGATGCATTTGCCACCACTATAAAATGGGCATTGGTGGAGCTATTGAAACATCCAAAAGTTATGAAAAAAACTCATAATGAATTAAATGGTGTAGTTGGTGATGGACGATTTGTAGATGAAAATGACCTTTTTCAATTGAAATACCTTTAAAGTGTGAAGGAAACATTTTGTCTTCATCCTTCAACTCCATTGTTGGTGCAACATGAAAGCATAGAATCTTGTGAAGTCAATGGTTACCATGTTGATGCCAAAACACACATCTTCATGGACATATGGGCTATTCTTCAAGTTGATGGGCCTATGAAAATCCTTAAGATGTCAATTTAAAAAATATGTTGGAAATGGGGTTGATTTCAAAGGATTAGATTTCCAACTACTACCATTTGGGTCTACACAACGAATGTGCCCAACTTTGTCATTAGGTTTGATAACAATGCAAATGGAATTAACTTAACTTCTTCATAGCTTCTTGTGGAAGTTACCAATAGGAAAGAATCATGAAGACATATGGCATTTCAACTCCAAAAAAAATTCTGCTGAAAGAAATTGCAATTGTTTGAGTTTCTTGTATGTAATTCCATAATTCCTTTATGTAATAATTGTAACAATCAAATGATGAATAATTTTTCATTTGTATGGGAAAATATGGGAAAACACAAAAAAAACTACTAAAGGTTGGATTAACTTACATTGATAATGGCCTTGATCTTATTATAATCATCAAGTTTATCACCATAACCATCTATTCCAAAAAAAGAGAACACGACATCAAGAAAGTCTTTGAAGTTTTCCAACCTTTTTTTTTCCCATATGATTTTAAATTATCTTGTCAAGAAATTGATTTAATCTCATTTGAATAGGTTTTATTTTATGTTGCAAGCCTTGAAGATCAAATGGTTTCAAGAATGGAACAAAGTCACTAATGTTAAAAGCACCAAATAAATGCGCTTGCTTGAAAATGATGTCCTTGAATCCCTCACATTCCTCATTGAAAGGCTCTATGCTGAAATATCTTTTTCCAAACAATAAACATGTTATCACATTCATAGAAGTATTGGATAACTGTGTTCAAATTTTCACTAGATTTCCTTCTTGCAACAAGCACATGTCATTGTAATTTGGTTATGTCAAATCCAAAACAAGATTGAATTGTTTTGTAACAAATCATGTATCCAATTGTTCCAAATGTTTTTTTGATGCAAAACCTTCAAAAGTAATCCAAAACTAGATGAACAAGCAACCATCTAGTCAAAATAAAAGTTAAACAACTTAGCTTGCAATTTTAAAAAACTCTATGCACTAAGAACGAGAATTCTTCATCTCGAGCATTTTTGGTGGCCTTAAGACTTTTAGTATTTAAAAGTTCTACCATGCTCAACTTCCACATTTGCCTCCAATGGTCTCCATAAGGTGCCCGTTCAACACTTTGCCCATCATAGCTAAGGAAGTGTGAAACAATGGAGTTTGGATGATGCAAAAACTAAATCACGTGTCTTGAAAACCTCTTGTGCCAATTTAGCTAATGAAATGGCCAAAGTGCAGATTGATCCCAACTTGAGTTCCATGATGTCCCCACATGTCTTTGAAAATTTATATAGAAATAGGTATGGGGACTTGCCTAAGAGAGGAAGATTTCCAATTATTGGCCAAGTCGGGAATGGCCTTGGTTCTCTTTTTGACTTTGTGTGATATGAGTGACATATGACTAGGCAATGGAAATAAGCAAATAAAATTGATGCAACTACAATCAACATTAATTGACTTGATGTGATGACTTGACCCCACTCCCCAACAATGTTGCCCATGGTGTGTTTTCGTTCTCACAATTGAGTTTTGACGAATTACTATAGATCAATGATCTCTCTTGTTTGAATATATATATGTTAGATATCTAGAAGCCTACAAAGTTCAGCTCTAATATGAGAATATGGCATGAACACTTTTCACACAAGGACATGAACCTTGAAGAATGAACTAGGTCAAAAATGAAAGACAAAACACAATTGCATTGGATCGTGGATTCCCATTGAGAGACTTCACATATAGATTTCACTATTAAATTATTCATCTAATCAATAAACAAAAGTGGATTGGTTTATAAACAATAATTGAATATTTGATTTAATGCACTTCACCGCAAGGAAACCTCCACATGTTCATCTACAATCTTTTAAAATCAATCAAACAATTTTTTATCATCCATTGGGGTTAATTTGGGCGAGTCTCAATTATAACACGAGTGTTGTGATAAGTGATTCATGCTTCTCATATTCTTGTACTTTTCTATCACATATTACATGCATATAGGATGAATTAAGCAATGTTGTGTGATTATTTGATTTAAAAAATAATTGCTGGTTTTGACTTTAAAATATTTCAGATTTAGAGAATCATTGGTTCTAGTTCTTTGGAAAAAAAAAATGAAAACCAAAAAACCATTATTCTTAGTTACTTCAAAAGTCTTAAAGGACCTACAATTTTGATGAAGGAAGCAATGAAGAAGCTTAAGTAATATTTGATTTGACAACCAAAATAAAAATTCATATGCCCATTTTTCAATGAAGGGAAAATTATTATTATTATTATTATTATTATTATTATTATTTTCAATTAGACATATCCAAAAAGTATTACATGTCAAATCCCAACTTGTAAAGCATTGCGAGATAATTAATTAGATAACAAAACTTAACATTTGAATTTCATACAACCCTTGGAAAGTTGCAAAATCCAAATTTTCATGATGTAAAATCTATTTCTAAAGACCTAGATTAAAAGTCACATAACTTTCAAATCTCAAGTCTGTGTTGGTATGGGATGGTTAGTTTTGACATATGCAAGTGATGAAATCAATTATTTTAAAACCATGTGATTTTTTGGACACTTAAAGTGAATTAATTTTTCTTTTTGGCATTTGGGGTTCATAAATATTTTGATTCTAGTTTATATATATATGTCTTTTGTCTATTACTTTTTCATCATTATAGTTTTTCCATAAGATATCTTGAAATTAGCATTCAATAGAGAAGCTACAATCCTAATTTTGAATTAAATTTTGTCTCCACTATTTTTTTAGTTACAAAGATTCTTTTCTCCTCCTATGAAATGCAAGCACAACTTACATTAGGCAACATGGATCAATTTCCACATTTTCATTAATTAGTACTTGAGTTTTCATAGACTTTTGTTGTCGAGCCATTTTGCCACTTTTAACATGATAAATGAGAAAAGTCATAAGAGGCAATTTGTAGGTAGGGAGGTGAGGTCCATACTAGACGAGAAGAATGTGGAGGAAGGAAGGTACCTATCTATGCTTACTTGGTAGTGAAAGGAGGTTTGGGAAGGGAGGGAGTTAAGCATGTAGGGCTTCACACAAACCATGGTTGGATGTTAGTGATTTTTCATTCATCATCATCCATGGTGGATGGTGGTGATTTTCATTCATCATCATCCATGGTGGATGGTGGTGATTTTCTATCATGAATGTAGATTCATCAATATTGTGAAATTCTCATCATTTGGTTAGTTTCATCCTTTCTTTACATATTTTCATCCATGCACAACTTTCATTCAAGTGGTGCAATTCATTTGTTTCAGAATTTCTGTTCATGTTATCAAAATATGTTCACATTACATGCCAATTTCATCTGTGAACATAAATTCCTTTCAAGCACAATACAACTCTCATTTATCTTCATTATTTACACATATCCTTATTAACAAGCTTGGCATTTATCTTTACACTTAATGGTAAGTTCATGGGCAATGGTGAAACAATATTCGAGTTTCACATGGTTTAATTCTTGGGCCATTTTGCCACTTAAAAAGTAAAGTGTGCATATGTAGTAGGATGGAATAGAAGGCAACAATTCTTGAAAGGCCAATTTGTAGGTAAGGATGTAGGTCTATAGAGGGAAGGACATAGCTAATAGCTTCACAAAGACATATAGATATACATGGATGAAATTGTTTTCAATATCATTGACATTGAGATTTATTTTCATGAAATTCGCTTTCATCCATGTTATAGATTTCATGAACTATTTCATTCAAATGGCACATATGGAAAAGTTCACAAAATTCCATGTGATTTAATCATCGTATGGGGAATTGCATTTGAGTGGTCATTTTTGTCAAAGAAGAAATTTTCATCCATCACCAAGTTTTAATTCACATGGCCAACCACAATTGTGCTAAATTTCATCCCTAAGCATAATTATATTCATGGAGAACTCAATTTGTTAGTATTGGAGATTCCATCCAATTGTTTTTGTTTCATTTGGTAAAAAAATTAAAATAAAAAATTGTATGGAATTTTCAATACAAACATCCAATTGTTTTTGTTTCATTTGGTCATAAAACACAAAAAAATTGCATGGTATTTTCAATACAAACATCCAATTGTTTTTGTTTCATTTAGTAATAAAACACAAAAAGATTGGATGGAATTTTCAATGTAAACATCCAATTTTTTGAATTATATCATTTCAAAAAATACGATTATATCAATTATGTTGTTGGGATGTCCATAATTTTCACATGTGTGAAATGGCAAAGAGGTTTATTGCAAAGCCAAAGGATGTGTGGAATGACAATTCAATGTTGCAAAACAATTTTACATTACTATCCAAATGAATCAAGCTCTGACTCTTGTGAATCATACATTACTTTGAAAATTTGAAAACAAGTTTGAAATCTAAAAACCCGAAAGTCTCGAGTATACTCTCCTTACTTAGCCTAGGAGGCTCTCAATGTTGGAACTTCACCTTGAAGCTTTGTTCAAGATAATGCATTAATGGTTTAGGAGGACATGTCACTACTTATGTTGGGCTACATGTAGACATTATACTCTTTATGTAGTCGGTCAATTAGGTCAAACCCTAAACCCTAAATCCTAAACTACCACCACTTTGAACCAACTAACAACTGATATTGTTAGCATTGCCAGTACTCTACCAGTATGACCAAAGTTATCTTGTTCTCTGAGAGCTAAGATGTACAGAGCTTGCATACCCAACGTCATAAAAAATTCACAAGCATCAAATCCAGAGAAGCACATAGTGCCAGACAAAAAAAAATCCACATGTGCCCAAGAAAACTTGTCTGCCCATCTCATATTGGAGCTCTTGAACGAACTATCATTGCTTCTGTTGCTTGTTGCATTCAGATCAGTATTCCACAAGCTCAAAGAGAAAACTTACTATGGTTTTATTGAAGTGGGTAACCACAATGTAGGTATATATCCTGTCACCAAATCCTTCATCATCCCTGCATCCCTCTATTTGCAGTGAAGTTGATGCTTGCAGCTCTACCATCAATCATGCTTCCACTGTTTTGAACAGTTGGTGTGTACACAGACTGCTTTGGTTCAAAAGATTTCCAATTTCCATGTAGAACCATCAGATTTCATATGCTCAGTGGATAAACCTAGCATACTTGACTCCATGAATGCAGATAAATGAAAACAATAAAGTGAAGCACCTTCTTCCTTAGGCAAATTTGTATTTGCATTCCAAGGCCTGACAGATGTAACTGCTAGAAAAAATTGTTTTGAGTCAACTACTTCGATTTGCTAACTTTTGGTGTACCATTGGCCACTGCAGTTTTGGAGCTTCCTGAATTTATTTCAGTCCAGGCCTCAATCCATGTCACCATTGCATCTGCTAGCTTTGTGAAATATGGGTCAACACCTGTTAGTTTCTCCTTCACCTGTTTCATACAATTGAAAAGTGTGCACAAGTCAAAA
>Ga0209208_10013785_pt1 | contig 10040 bp, 11 predicted proteins | sample S1TSphfallax_3_FD_187694 | JGI IMG/M metagenome (GOLD analysis project Ga0209208, IMG submission 187694) | Host-associated microbial communities from peat moss isolated from Minnesota, USA - S1T2_Fd - Sphagnum fallax MG (SPAdes) (version 2) | ecosystem: Host-associated > Plants > Peat moss >... | reverse complement strand
ATTGGGAAAGAACTTGGAAGTTTTCTTTCATCTCACTACTTTTTGAGGGTTAAAGTATGGATTCCATATCACTAGTTGTCAAAACCCTTATGTACCAGGCATACGGATGATGTGAGAACATCATCTATTGAATGTGATCAAGTAAAACTGATTCCAGTGTAAAGAATGCATCTACGATGGCATCTGTAGATGCATTCCATTAAGATTGAAAATAGTGTGCATATCATATTGTCAGCAAAGACTTTGCCAAGGTTGTGAAGATTAAATTATTATTTATTCTGAAGCTTGGAGACTAGTGTGGCGACAAACCCTGAAAATATGTTTAAAATTTTGGTTTGACTATCCCATATACAGCTTTACTTCTCTAAGAAGAACGGGAATAGACATCAACTTGGCTTTGTTATTTTGGGGACCTCCAAATGCACAAATGATGGGCCATGGTGAACTGGCACCCACCATTGCACCATGAAGGATGAATGGTAAGTGGTCAGGAAACAATTTTCTGTTGGGTTTCAGTTGCTTTTTCTTTTTTCTACCTACCTATTAACAATCCACAAGCATGTTGGTAATAGGTAGGTAGTACAAACAGCCCTTACCTAGTAGTTACCTATTTTCCTACCTATATACCTATATAAGAGACCTATTTCCTACAGAATTGGTTATCAAGCTGAAACCAAATATTAACTCAGTTGAGGTTCATCCACATCTGAGGAATAACGGGCATCCAGTGGATGGTGCACTGGTGGGTGCTGGTTCACTGTGGCCCAAATGATGGCCCATTGCTGAGTTGCAGAGTTGTAAAAGCAGCTGAATCAACAATAGTATAAATGGCATGTAAATTTTTAGTTTGGATGAAGTTTAGGTTATACCTATATAATTTGAGTTTGGAGTTTAGACATGTAAGTATACACAGGATAAGGGCAACTTTAGACAAGGGTCCAAGGTCCAGGGACCAATGAATTCAAGCAATCTTATTGCTCAAAAGCTTTAAATTGGTCCCGAGGCCTTTGGACGAGGGTCCAAGACCAAAAAGTGGCAAATTGAGGCTAAACCTACATGGCACCTGTTTTGGAGGAAAAATCAATTAGTTCGAACCAAAAAACAGTGCTAAAAGGAGAGCTCCTGATTTGGAGAACCAAGAATGGGGCTAGGGACCAAGGTATAGTCCAACTCAAGGATTCAATTTGCTTCAAATCAGTCCAAATTGGTTCCTAGGAAATTGGACCCTGGACCCTCGTCTAAAGTGGGCCTAAGTATATCCTGCTTTCATGAAAGGACAGTAAGTGGTATGTAAAGACTGAGGTTGCGAGCTTTACAGGAATAGGAGCCTGTGCAAGGGAAAGTTGAACATGGGCTGGATTCTGATAAAGCTCGTGACTGTGGTGGGCTTTGCCATGGATGGAGATCCTGCAGGAATCTTTCACCAACTACACATTCTAAAATAAAATAGAAACAAGCATTTCAAAATAATATAAAGTCTGTGGAGTGGGCTTTGCCATGGATGGAGATCTTGCAGGAATCTTTCACCAACTACACATTCTAAAATAAAATAGAAACAAGCATTTCAAAATAATATAAAGTCTGTGGAGTGGGCATTGCCTGGACTTCACATAACAAAAACCAGATCCTGTAACTTGGGCTCCAACTTCATTGGTGTCTTGCCATGTGAGTCCTTGGAAGGCACGTTCCCTGACCCTAAAAAGCTTGGGACAATGAAGAACTTGAGAGGCACACAGGGTGAAGCGAACTTGTTCAAGTGAGAAAAAAGGATTTTTGGTGGATAGGCCAGTGAGTGAAAACTTAAGAACTCACAGCAGGTCGAATCTTTACGCATTGTTCATCTACTTCTGAAGCTGAAAGAAAATTTGTAGCCCTAGTGCTTCTAATGCTGCAGAAATCTCTTGATTTAGTAAAGGAATGGGGAAGATATGGGGTGTTCTTTGGAAGGGGCTATACTGTTTGGCGATGGGTGAGTTAAAATAGATTAGCATTTCGAGCTTAAAATCTTTGATCATTGCATCTTTGCCTTTGGATTACAAAGACATTTTGTAAAGCCCTAGTTGGCGCGCCCATGAGGTTTTAAATCACTCAAAACACAGACTAAGACTCAGGAAGATATGGGGCTAAAATTAGAGAGGGGTCTAGAGCTATTTTTTGAAAAAATTTGAAGCAAACTATGGCTCATCCTATTCCTGTCTTTTCTGCATTGCTCCTTTACTTCTGATGCTCAAATGAGCATCAGAACATTTGTAGCCCTCCAGTTTGTGCATCCAATGACACAAATGAACTATCGCCCAGGAATGAGCCAAATATTGGGCAGTTTTCTGTGATAGGTGTATGTTTGGTGATAGGTGATTTTACTTACCAGAAAGTTGCAAAGACTAACTAAGCCAGTGGACCCAACATTCTTCTAGGCACCAGTGTTGAGAAACAAGCTACAGAACCCACTGACACTAGCTCCCCTACAGCCATCCCATCCAAGATTGCAATCAGAACAAATTTAGCACAGAGGCAATCCAGCTCCCAAGGATGTCAGCATGTCCTAACCCATTCAGAGAAATTTCCTAGTGGATCTGGAGGGCTCCATCAATGTCCCTCTTATAAAGAGGAGAGATCTTACATCTAAGCCTTAAGAGTTGGAGGGAATTTATACTTACTTACATGTGTAAAATCAATTCCAATCATTAGGAATAGCTGTAAGAACCAGTGTTGGGCGGGTATCACAAATATCTGGGGTATCATTCAGGTACAGTAAACTCTCTCTAAACTAATACTGTGTAAACTAATATTCTCTCTAAACTAATATGCGGGCACAGGCCCATGGCGGGCCTCATACTTAATCTAATAATTTTTCATAAACTGATATTCAATATTTTTTTCCGGTCCAATAGCATTTTATAAACTAATACAGCCCCTTTTATAGAGTGAAGGAGGGTATTCTGAGAGTACCCAGAGTGCAGCTTTCCACAACCTCACTTTCTGCCAAGATTTCTACCACTCATGTCATATGATTTTCTACGTGCTTCTTTGATCCTCCACCAAGCTCCACAAGGTTCCATTACCTTCCCCAATGATCCATGACCTTCTACTAACCTCCATGACCTTCCATGATTCCAAGGTTCCGGAATGATTTTTGTTACCCCCCATATAATTTGTGTAAACTAATATCCTCCATAAACTAATATCTTCCGCCCGATCCCAAGGATATTAGTTTAGAGAGAGTTTACTGTATCCATATTTTTCAGGGTATCACTATCATCCTGACTAAAACCCTGATAAAAAAAGGGTTTAAAATATTGCATCCTGGGTGAGGTATGTCCCCCTACCCGGCTCAGGTTCTCAAGGTTATTAGTTACTAGTTGAAATGAGGGTTTGGGTTGAGATTGGGAAGTGGAGCAGCTTACCAATGGCTCCTTTTTCATTTCTCTTCCCTTAACCTTGATTATTGTGAATAAAAAGGGACTGGAGCCCTTGTCTTCATCCTCTTCTTTCTCTTGTTTAATGTGTTGCAAGGTTGAAATAAGTTTTGCGTTTGTGTTGCAAGGTTGTAAGTCGAGGGTTTTTGTTTTTTTTGTTTTTCTTCCCTCTTTATTATTTTTTTTCCCTCTCTTTGCCTATTGGGTCCAAGCATTATTGGGGTATCCCTTTTGAATCCTATGAATCCACACCAAGGATTCCCAAATTCACCTTTTTTCTCATATCAAATGAAATAATTTTGTTCCAAAATTTTATATAAGCTTCTAAAATTTCTAGTATTTTCACTTATGAAGATGAGAATAATAAAATTTATCCAATGTGAGCCATAATATATCAATGGTTCAAAATTCTTAGAAATTTGACTTTTTGAAACTTTTTACATTACAATAGGGCATGTGATTCTTGTCACATTCATACATTTTATACACATTAACACATAAGGTGTTTGTGGTAAAACTCTTGGGCCAAAAAAAATTGTTTAAACATTTTTCATAAATCCTTGAACTTTTTTTTTCATGAGACAAAGTCCTAGATTTTTTTCAAAGACTTGGTAAGAATCTTTAAACTTGTCCAAATTTGACATTCTATTCATAGAATTATATTTTTGTAATGTATCTATTTATGAATAAAATCAAACTTTCACTATGAATGTGTTATTAAGTCTCAACATCTTTAAGTGAGGGGTCTAATGAACATAAAATGAAACAATCTTTTTGGGTACTCCAACCATGCTTTGATCCTATTGCTAGACCAAAATAAGTTAATTATTATAAATAGATTAAACTATAAACAAATTAATAATAATAGGGTAATTAAACCATGAAAAGGTTAATCAAAACCTAAACAACCATGATGAGGATAATCAAACTTTAATCATACCAAAATGAAACTAATAAGAGGGTAATCAAACCTTAATTAGACCAAAAACAAACTAACAAGAGGCTAATCAGACTTTAATTAAACCAAAAGAAAATTAACAAAAGGTTAATCATACTAAGAACAAATTAATAAGAAGCTAATTAGAAAATATATATATGAAAAATGAAAGAACAATTAGAAGATGGCAATATAAAAAACAGCCATAAGCAATGAAAATAAATAAATCATGGGCTTGAAGAAGTTGTTTTCATTGCAAGGAAAGAATTGTTTTTGTACATCTTGAACTAGGGGGCCAAAACCCATAATATAATTGTGTGCATTTCCAATTTACCTAGGTGCATTTAACCCTAAAATTGGGTCATTGCATGAATCCGTATTTAAATCAAAATCAATAAATAGATCTTGCATGCTTAAACGTACACATATTCAAGTAATGGAATTCAAAATCAAATCAAGCTTAAAAAGATTGCATTTCAAAACCATTTTTTTTTATTATGTTGAGATAATATCTATGATCAATTCAAACAATTTTTAAGGCATTCCAAGCTACACTCTTACCAACAACCTTAAACCAACCTTTGTTCATAACATTGATAGTGTCATTGGAAGATATGTAAATATTTGGTTCAAGACCTATCATGCATCCAAGAGAGGGGGCAATAAACAACATTAAAATTGTATTGGTAATTCAAGGTTGTGATGCACAAGGAGTTGAGTAGGTTGGGCAACAATTTTTGCAAGAGGGATTAGAACAAGATGTTTGAAAAAATGGGCAAGCCATGTGACTTCTAGGTTTTGGACAAGTTGGCCAACCTTCACACAAAATGTGGCAATTGACTACACCAAAAAAAAAAGTTCTACCACAAATCCATGTTTTCACCTCGACAGTAAAATAAAACTTCATCATCTTTAGCCAAACACCTTAATCCTCACTTGGAATCCATTTGAACTTCATAGAGCATTATTGGTCCACCATTCTTATGCTTAGGTCATTCCACCACCAACATTCCACAACTATTGAGGGTTAAGTTGTTCCACCATTGGCAACAAATTAATTAGTCCATCCCCAAATATGACACTCATGTTGTGTTCCACCAATAGTAGAAGCAAGTTAATAAAAGGGTAATAAACCAAAAGCAAGATAATAAAAAACTAATTAGATTATATTGAGGGAAACAAGAAGGTAATTAAGCCATAAGCAAGTTAATAAGAGGGTAAAAGAACCAAAAACAAGTTAATAAAAGATAATCAGATTAATTTGAGGCTAATTAGACCCTAATTAGGCTAAAAGTGAATTAATAAAAGGTTAATTAGACTAGGTTGAAACTAATCAAACCCTAATTAGATTAAAAGCAAGCTAATAAAAAATTTAATCAAATGATAGCAAGATATATTGTTGTTATGTTCAAATTGTGTTCCATTGCCATTTGCATTTCACCAACATTTTGCTCCACACCATAATGGGTTTATTTAAGAAAGGTTGTTTCCTTTATAACTTCTATGAGAAAGAGTATGAAAGACAAAATGAGAGCCAAGCTAGTTGGTAAAGAGTCAAGATACACAGTCAAACTTAGTTGGGCTTGGGTGTAAATGCAAAAAAAAAGGTTAGGGACAAAACTAGTTTTTACACCAATTTTGCTGCAATTTTGTTAAATCCTCATACCATAATGTTATGGATAACATTATTGTGTCATATTGTTTTATAAGCATGAAAAACACTAATTATGGGTTTTTTATATTTATTGAATTATTCTCTAACTTATCCAAATGGGGTTTTAATATTATATTAATATATTAGAAAAAAAATGTTAAAATATGAGATATATTTTCAACATTTGCTTAGTTTATGATATTGGTAAAACAAAAGCACCTTTGGGTCGTACCATTAGGAATGTCACACTGAACCCATTAAACTTTACAAAAAGATGGAAACAAATTAAACAAGGACTTTCATTATTATTTTTTATAAAATAAAAATTGAAACTTTAATTATATAATAAATAATTTTTTATTTTGATGTTTGTAATCATTAATTTAAAAAATAAATTAAAATGTAATGGTGTTTCCTTTCCTTGAACGTATTGATTAAAAACACAAGTTTGAAACATATTTTGGTTGTTTATTTGGGAAATATTTTTGCAACATTGTACCTTTGATGGCATTTTATTTTATTCTTTTTTAAGTGATTAATTGAATAAACATAATGTAGTTATGATTTTCCAAATTCTAGGAATGTGATTATGGAAAGGGCCATTGTAATTAAGAAAACAATTATCTACAAGTATTTTCACCTTTTTTATTCCAATAAAAGTTATAGGCCATATAATTTGGTATGCCGTGGATAAATAATAACTCAAGCCCACACATCACTACTTCTTATGCCCACTCCTTAAGTCCTTTTCATTTATTGTTGCTTTTGGATTCTTGAATTTGCATTATGTAATAGCTTTAGTTTTGAATCTTAATCCTTTAGCACCTTGGAAACTTTGTATTTTCTATAACCTTATCATTGATCAAATGTTTGCAAGCCACTTATGATGCAATGGGCAATCTAAAAGTTCAATTCCTCCATAAGGGACATTAGTTCACTACATTTCTCATAGTCTACAATATTTCAACTTTGTGCAAATTGTAAATTGTATTTCAGATAATTTTTATAATTCTTAGTTTGCTAAAATACACAATTTTCTTTGTTGCATTTGCTAATTTTCAAACTTTGCATGTTACCCCAAAAAATAAGTTCACATAACTTTCATAGTTTCACAATAGAAACATTTGATTAGTTTCAAAAGCTTTTTTTAAAAGGAACTTTAGGAAATCCTTAAAAGGTATTTACATTGCTAATTGCAAATACATTTTGCCATAACCTTGGGTTGATTTAACACCTTGTAATTGCATGAAAGTGCAAATGTTGCTAAAAGTTCAAATGAAAAAAATAAAATTATTGGTATTATTATGTAAAACCAATTAATAAAATTATGCAAGTGCAAAAATATTATGGCTTGTAGATACTTAATTGATCAATGATTTAACTAAACCTAATTACTTTCAATTCTACTTAGACATGTCATAAATTTAACACACCTAAAGCCCAAAAATCAATTGAATTAAGGTTGCCAAAAGGGATGTCCTTCATCTTGGGGATGTCTTCAAGACTTCTCTCAAACGTCTTTCAAGTATCCTTCAAATGTTTTGGTACATCTTTCCAAAAAGGTAAGCAAAATTTTATGTCCTTATTTTTCAACCTAAATTTGTTTGGGCAACCCTCTATTTTTGTTAGTTGTAAAACAATATGTACCACTATAAAATTATTGTGAATGATACATTACCCCAACACATGATGAAGGCCCCAATTCATTTGCTACATCAACATAATTTTACCAAAAATGTTGTTTTCAAATTTCTTTTGGAATATTTGCAACTTTCCAAAAACATGCAATCTCAAATTGTATTCACAATTCAAATGCATGCTTCACAAGGTGTTTGAACTAATTTAGACAATGTGTGTAACATATCACTATATTCTTTTACTTATGAATCCTATAATATGATTGTTCTTCATTGGTAGTTGGTTTTGTTGTGATGAAAGGTGAACTATTTCTAGTTCAATGAAAATCATTGCAAACAATTTGTCCCATCAAAGCCTATGATTCATGTACTGACACAATTTCAAAGCAAATGACCACCTATGTTAGATGATATTGGTTGATTGCAACAAGCTCAATGAGTTCAAAATAATAGCTAAAGAATTTTAAACACAAGTTCTAAAACAGTAAGAAAACACATGATATCTTAGCTTTTTAAAACTAATACAAATGCATTGGAATGATGAAAATATGTGCCTAGATACACAAATTCAATATATCACTTGCATTGAGAAACCAACCAAAAAGAACAATCATTTAAAGCATGCGTTAGAACTATATATATACCAACAAGCTACAAAGTATGCATTCCACCAAAGACTTCGCCATTTTGTCTCATGTTAAATCTCATGGGAATAGGTAACTTTTGGATCCTTCCACTAGCCATATATTTGGTCAATTGAGTTAAAAGTTTTGCATATAAAGTGTCGAGAACATCCATTAACAATGCAGTTGTTGTTGTAGTGTCTTATAATGATAAGTATAATCAAAAGGGTAGTGTGCATTTCAAAGGTAAACGTTTTGCAACTATTCTAGAAATGAGGGAAAATAAAGAATGTATTAAAGGTCAGCATTTTCCATTGTTCCTAAATGATTTTTCTTCAGTTATATTATATGTATTATGGATCAACTTTTGCTAATGAATCAAAACAAGGGGACTTGTTGTAACCCATATATACATAAACATCCAAAATCTGAAGTTAAAATTTTTCTCTTTTGGTGTGTGCGTGTTTGTGTTTGATTTGAAGGTGTTTGAGTGGAGCTAGCAAGTCAAAGCAATTCTTTATTATATGTTATTTTTAGTGGCACCATGCTTATGGTGCATTCACATTGATGTTAAGTCTGTCTTAAATAAAAATTTAGGTGGCATCCTAGGTGGCACACAATGTTAAATAGGTCATAGCTTAATGTTAAGTGAATGTTAGCTTAACATAAAATCTTCATGGTAAGGAGGTTTTAATTCTAAATGACTAGCAAGATGTTAGGGGATTCAACACTAGAATCCCTAACACCAAGTGTGAACGCACCTTTAGTACTTAAGGAAGACTATTTTGGAAAAAAATTAGAAGAAAAAAAAAGTTCCATATCTAATATACGAAGAGTACGCAATTGTGCACAATATTTTGTATACATGCAACTTATAAAATAAATTGAATGAAAAAGTGAAAGTGTAAAAGTACCCAATGGTGACTAAAGGAGAATCTTATTTTTGAGTTTGAAAATTTTGAAACTTTGTTTATCAAAACACACTTTGTGATAGGTAAGGCCTTAGGGGGAGGCCCTTACTAGATAGAATAAGGGATGCACCCAAGGTGGAACCAAACATTGCCCCCAGTTCTGGTAATGCCCTCTCACAAGAGCCTTTACCTCAGGTAATAACTAGTGCAATGCTTTTCTCTTTTCTTGTCATGCCCGATGTATCTGTTGGGTATCAAAAGAAATTGTTTTGGACAATGTTTCAAAAATCGGAATTTGAATGCAACAGGGGTGCTATATAACTGTACCTACAAGGATACTGAAAAATTTGTGTTAGGTTATTACAAATAAAAGTGTTTTTTTCTCTCTTTTTTTTAAAAAAAATTTTCCTCAATTTTGTAGCATAACAATAGTGGTGAGCATCCTCAGACAAATTTTGACCAAAGTGGCGGCACTTTTGTGCATGACCATTTTAAACAGTAACCAGGAGCTGAACCCGTGGTGGGACACTCCCCGACCCCAAAAAAATAAAATAAATAAAAAGGGAGGGAGCAAGCTTTTTGAATAAATAGCAAAATTTCCACCACCAAAAAAAAAACACTCTGTGTCAGCTTTTGGTGATTTTTTGCCACAAACAAAATAACTGGCCCCCCAGTGAAGGGCATTCCTTAATTCAAGGCCCTGGAGCCAGGGAGTGGTGGTCCTAGGCGAGGGCCGAAATTAAGGAATGCCCTCCACTAGGGGGCCTACCTCTCCATAAAGCTCTGATGCTGATCTCACACCAGTACCTACCTTCAAAACATGGACTCTTCATTCCTTTTCATCACAATCCATATTATGCAT
>Ga0209208_10013784_pt1 | contig 10040 bp, 11 predicted proteins | sample S1TSphfallax_3_FD_187694 | JGI IMG/M metagenome (GOLD analysis project Ga0209208, IMG submission 187694) | Host-associated microbial communities from peat moss isolated from Minnesota, USA - S1T2_Fd - Sphagnum fallax MG (SPAdes) (version 2) | ecosystem: Host-associated > Plants > Peat moss >... | reverse complement strand
ACATAAGGTGGAGGGAAGCATAGGCTTGAATTTGGTAAAAAGCCCACTCACTGCCAAGGGCTTTTTTTTTTGTAGAGAAGGGTTTAATGGAGTTCCAAGAATTGTTCAGAATAATTTTTAATTTAGGTGACATAATTGTGCATGATTCTCTAGTACATTATAGAGCAAACACATGGATTGATGTGCAATTCTTGGTCATTAAAAAAAATTGCAAGAATTTTTATCTAGGTTACATAAAAACCCTCCACAACTTTTCTCATTGGATTTGGAGCTACACTCTGAGAGAATGTCTTTAGTAGTAGAGGGGCCAAGAACTTATGAAAACAAACCATCAAACACTACAATGGCTCATTCCCGATCACCCAAAAAAATTCTATGTATGTTGCTCAGTTGCTATTAGAGTTCAAAAATTGATTTGTAGAACTTCAGTTGGCACTTGTATAATAACATTTTAAATCGTTTAAAATGAATAAAAAATAAGAAAGTTATGAGGTTTTGAAAGTAGTAAGACTGGTCAAAATGAAGAAGAATGAAAAAAAAATGCGTTTTACAATTTGAAAAAATGTAATTTTTTTACCGTCCTTCCATGCTTTAGCATTTGAAAGATGATTTGTAAAGCTTGAGAAGGTGCTCCTCTAAGGTTTTTAAATCACTCAAAATGGAGATGAATTGAGAAAAATCATCTTCATATTTAGACAATGAGTTCTTGAACATGGCCAGAACAAATTAGGATTAAATTTCTAAAAAATGTACTTTGTAGCAAAATTTAGCTAATTCCTCTTGTGGGTGATCACCAACTCACTCACCTACTTGACAAATTTAAAAAATAAATAAATTAAAAAAAAAAAACCCCTCACTACTACTACTACTAACTACTACACCCATGATTCACATAGGAGCCTACTGATACTACAAAAAGCCCTTAAAATAAAATTTCAAAAAATCATAAATAATTTCAAAAAATAGGTCCAAATAATTAGCTTCAACTCTTGGGTTGGATTTCAAGTTGTCTTGTGTTTTAGGAAAAAAAGAAAAAAGAGTGTAAGAGATAATTGAAAATTAATTGAAATTACTTGTTATGCTTATTCTAACAATAGTAAGAAAATTGCAAAAGAAAAAACAGGAGAGAGAAAGGGGGAGGAGAGAGAGAGAGAGAGAGAGAGGAGAGAGAGTGGTGGGGGAAGGTTGGGGATTTGGGGAGGGGAGATTCATTGATTTTTGTAGGTAAGTATGTAGCAAGAAGATTCTTTCTTGATTTGTTTTGTTTTGATGGGTGTTTTTGCAATCTGAGAGAGAAAGAAATGGTGTGAAAGTGATGCTGGAGAAGAAAGGGATGGGGAGTTTGTATTATTATTAGTGTTTTTTTTTTTTTTTTTCAAATCTCTTGGGAGAAGGACGTTGGAAGGTTGCAAGGAAGGAAAAGGGATGGAGGAGAAAAGAGGGAGATTTTGTAGTAGTTGTTGGGGAAGAGGGAAACGGTGTTGTCATCGTCTGTTGTTGTTGTTGTTGTTGTTGTTGCTGTAGTGGAGGAGAAGGGGGATTTGGGAGTGTCTAGATCGGTTTTTGTCAGTTTGTTTTTGTTGGGTTGTTGTTGTTTTTGAGTGTATGAGTAGAAGAAAGTTGTCAGTGAGTGGGTGGGTGTTCTTTAGTTTTTAGGCTTTGGGTTTTGGTTTGGGGTGGGGGAGTTAGCTGTGGAAAGGAGAGAGGATTGTGTGTGTTTGTGTTTTTGGGTCTTGGAAAGAAAGCAATAGAACTTTGGTATTGGGTCTTTTTTTTTTTCTGCACAAGGGGAGTTGTTCTCTTGGTCGCACAAGTGCTGGTATGTGAAGTGCTAGATGGCGGGAGGATATGGGTCCCGGTCTTCTGTTGTGGTGACTCAATCATCAGCGTCATCAAGAATCCTTTTCGTGTTGACGGCATTGCCATTATCGCTAGCCCTATTTGCATTCGTTTTGCAATGGAGAGGAGGAGGTTTGTTGGTGGATCCGGCTCGCATTGGGCAGCTTGCAGGCGACAACTCACGCCTCCCTGGTGTGCAGCCTCTTGACTCGCTCAGTACTCCTACTGGCGGCCGTGCTGTCACCAATTCGGATTGTGCCAATCAGCTCTTCCGTGGCGGTCTTTCAGGTTTTCCATACCATCCAGGATGGCAGTATGCCATTCTCAACGATGTCACTCCCAAGGCAAAAATCACGGACAAACCCTAAAAACCTTAAACCATGATGTAATGATGGTGGTCTTCTTCTCAGTTGTTGTTGTGTAAGCTTGAGGTGCTCACATGGGTGCCATCCTTTCTTTTCAGTCGTTGTTGTGTAAGCTTGAGGTGCTCACATGGGTGTCATCCTCTTCTTGTTCAAGTGGGTGATACTGAACCTGACAATATTTTAGGGTTAACTTTGTGGATAGGTGTTTTTCTGAGGAGGAATTGCTTGCTTTGGATGGATGGGTGGGGAAAATTGGGATTCCTTGCAGATTTCAATAACTACAAGCACATCAGCTGGTCTAGACCAGATTCTGCCATGGCTTTTCTACCACCGGGTCATTGGTGTTACCAATTTTTTTCTCTTTGTTGAGGGAAAGGCTGCATCTCCCAACTCAACTGTGGTTCTTGAAGCCATCCCTGTATGCTGTCCTCACCTTTCTGCATCATGCTACTCTCATTTTCTATATTGGAGATGTAACTGATTTAAACATTGGACTGTGCATGTTCAATTACATCATAGAGCTTCTATGCTGCAAGTCATCACACAAGCAGAGTGGGTATTGTAGCAGCCACCGCAAAACCATTCCACTGATTATTGGCTTCTTTGAACTTTTGTAGTCATATCCCATTGTCAGCAGGAGTGTGAAATATTTACTCATGTCCTGGAATCATCTGTGAATCTGGTCAGCGGCAGTTTTAGGTCACATTAGGTACAATCAATACTTTTCTCAGGCACAGATTGCATAACAAAGTTGTATGTGGATACAGGGGGTCATGGTTATCCACCGCACCAAGGAGCTGGAAGATAAGCAAGCCAAAAGGTTTGCCCTTCTGCCTTGTCTTTTTTTGAAATTTTGTAGCAGGAGTGTCATGAATCATTGGCTCATAGTCCTGCATACTCAGTACTGTAAGGAGATAATATTGGTATTCTGGTGTTTGTATTCTTTTTAAATAGAGAAAGATCTAAGCAATGGAGTGGATGTCTGTTGGGTGTGCAGTCGCATTTGGGGTGAGACTTGGTTGGCAGGTTTCTTTTTCAAGCCCTGTAACTATGAGCTTTTTGTGAAGCAGTCACTCAACATGGAGATGGCCATTGTTTTCGCAAGGGTTACTTTCGCACCTCCACCTCATACAGCATAGCAGTTTGTAAACTGTTCAATAAGTCTGCAGAAATGTTCATCACTTTTCTTTGCAAGGAGTGTACCCCAGCAGAAAACTGCCTGGTGACCCTCTTAGTGTGGGTTTACCATGTGAGAGCAGGAAGCAGGTATGGACTGGATAATACATCTTGACACGGATGAGTTGCTACACCCAGCAGGCGCCCCAGAATATTCACTGCGACGCCTGCTACAAGATGTAGCAGCTGATGTGGATATGGTTGTATTCCCAAATTATGTAAGTAAACCTCATGGCAGCCTGGAAGATGTGAGAAGTTCAGAGCCAGCCTTACCAGTGGGTGTTTCACTCTAAAGCACAACCTGCCAAATGTGGGTCCTTATTAGAAGTTTGAAACATTCTGCAAATTGATTTGTTTGCAAGCTACATGTTGCATCAATGTGTTTCTCTCCTCTTTTCTCTTCTTTTCTTCTACTTCCGCATAGTTCAGCCCATCCTTCACCTTGTGAATAGTAGTTTCAAAATTGGATACAGCATGTCTTTCATCTTCCTTCTGTTGTGAAAAGCTTTGTGATGAACTGAGTATAACCTAGAGTTATGGTCGTTCCATACTGGGATTCCTGATGCAGGAGAGTGCTATTGAACGTGATGACATCAAGGATCCCTTCAGTGAGGTGAGTGAGAAGTGACTTGTCTGGTCCTGTCTGCTATACATTTGGTTCACACCTACAGGTAAAGGTAACATGTCTGGAGTGCTTTTTTTTTTTGGCAGAATGGGAATAATTCCAGAGTAATTTTGCTTACAGATGCTGTACATAAAACTAGGTATCCTTTTTACATATTATTTATGATCTTTTTTTTCCCAAGCTGCAGGTATCCATGTTCAAGAAGAACTATGACCATGTCACCAAGGAGACTTATTTTGGACTGTACCGAGAAGCCACTCGTGGTAACCCCAATTACTTCTTGACTTATGGAAATGGAAAGGCAGCTTCCCGGATCCAGGACAACTTGAGGCCTAATGGAGCTCATCGGTGGCACAACTACATGAAAACACCCAAGTGAGAGAAACAAGCTTTCTTGTAGCCCCATATCCTGGTAGTTTTTCTCCTAAGAATTTTAGGAATCATTTTGTGCTTTTGCAAGTAGTGTTACTTTGAGCTTGTGTATGTGTGTTTTTTGTGGGGCACCCAGATTAGGACCTGGTGTGGCTTATTGGACAGGAGCTGAGTTCTAGGGTTGACTTTTCTGTTTCTTAAAATTTAAAGTGTGTTTACATCTTGCAGTGAGATAAAATTCGAGGAGGCAGCAGTTCTGCATTACACATACACCAAGTTCTCAGATTTAACCTCACGGCGTGACAGGTGTGGGTGCAAACCCACTAAGGAGGATGTAAAGCGCTGCTTCATGCTTGAATTTGATCGAGCGGTAAGAACATGCCACTTGCTATGTTGGGGGTCACAGCAGTGCACAACATTTGGAAGTAGTTTTAAGAAAAGGTTCTTTTGGAGATTTTGCGCTTACTATCCAGGGTTGTGTGCTGTATTGCAGGCCTTCATCATTGCTTCAACAGCTTCACAGGAGGAGATGCGGCGCTGGTATATCTATCATCAACTCCTGTCTGTTTACCACTTTGTGAGGAGTCAAGTTTCTCAAACACTTTCTCATTCTCACACAGGGAATTTTATTCAATGCTTCTACGTGAAATATAGGTACAAGGAGCATGTTGTCTGGACAGACAAGGAGTTGAACTTGAAGCTGATGAGGAAAGGCCTTTTGACACGTATCTATGCCCCACAGGTAAAAAAGCATCCTTCACCCCCATGTATTTATATCTACTCTGCAAGCTTAATATTGCAACTTTGTTGCTTGTTTATTTGCAATTGCTTATGGTTTCAGACTCCTAATTGTCAGTGGAGGGGTTCAGATGGATGACAGTGTAGGATTTTGTTGTTGATCAGGTGATTGTGCAAGGACTGCGTGAGGCAGGGGTTTTTAGCAATGCACTGCTAGCAGGGCAGATGCATCTTGAGAAATCAAAGTCACAGGAGGCTGCCCTCTCTTTTGTCTCCACACCCAACAGTGTTGCAGGTGTTGCCACAGGTGAACCTCCAACAGCAAGCAAATTGCAAGGTACAAGCAAAGAGGAGATGGGTGGAGTAGGAAGAGGCGGCATAGGGAAGTTCAAAGAAGTAGTTAATGAGCAAGGTACAGACATAAGAAAGCTTCTTGAAATCAGTACTGATACAATGGTGTATGCCGTAGCCCCACTCTCGCCCCCAGACATGGAACAGTTGGCAGCAAATTCTTTCAGGACATAGCAGGGGTGACGCTGCTGGAAATTTCCTGCTTCTGGAAACATCTCATTGAAGCAAAAACATCAACTATAGGTATAATTCCTCAACATGTTTCCAGAAATGTACACTGTAGTAGGTCTGGGTTGTCAGGATTTGATTCTTTCAGTAGTCTGAGAATTAAATGTGAAGTATTAGTTATATCCCCAGTGAATTTTTGACATTGACAACACATTAAATGTTGCAGTAGCTGGCTCCCTCTGTGATGCCAATTGAGATTTCCACTTGAGGCCACATAAGATTTGGAGGTTGGTTTTGGGGCCATGGTTGTCTGTAATAAACCCGTGCCTGCAAAATTTGATCCAGGGATGAGGTGTGTGGTGGTGTGTGCCTGGGTCCTGTAGGCTGTAACTTCCAGTTTGCTGGAGAATTGATTTCCGCATCTTACTATGGTGATCTTGGGCACCACATATGAACATACAGGTCATGGGTTCACATTCATAGGAGATAAAAGAGCCACCTCTGTGAGGTTGTAACCAGTGTTAGCCTGTTATTATGTGTTTTCAGAACTGAGTTTAGGTCTAGATGTTTTTGATAGGATTTGATGGTTTTTGACTGCAAAAAACAAAAGTGAAAAAAAAACCCACTAGTGTGTGCTCATGACGACCAGTCCGTTCTCCAATTTGACCACAAATCTTCCTTTGTGTCCCATGCATGATCATTCTCTTGCAAGTCCCCTTGTATTGCTGGTTCTTTGGATGCTATCTACCAGTGGGTAAGACCTCTAACTGGTTCCGAAAAAATTCAATAGTTGGGTAGTTTATTGATGACTCTATTGATAATTAGGTGTCTCTTCAGCAACTGGTACCTAATTAGAAGGGCACAAATGAAATGGAGGTTGAAGGTCATCATGGGTTGTAACTTGCAACTTGACGGGCAATAAGAGCGACGAGATTCTCACAAGGCATGGTTATGCTAAATTGTTGATTATCACATCATTCCCCCAATTCACCAGTCATCCAGATACTAGATTTTGTCAGTTGCAATTATAACTGGATACACAACCAGTGTGTATAACCAGATGAAGTCTATAACAACCCAACACTGGTCTAGACCTTGCAATGCTCACTCCAGAACACATCATCCATCCAGCTGACAATATTTATTAATCCAGAAGAGTCTACAAATTTTGTTGAAATCTGATAAAGGTTCAATCTGGGAATGAAATTTTTACAAAACGAAATAACTGGGACCCAAACTAAAAATTTCCACCAATTTTGGTGGTAAACTGAGTGAGTTTCATCCTCTCTTTCGTTTTCCCTGAGCGCCTCCACTGCTGCTACATATATTTTCACTGCTCCTACCTGTACAACTACTATAATTATTATCGAACCTTGTGCATTAAGTGCTGAGTTTCAGCACTTCATACTGAGATTTAATAAAATTTCATTACTTTGCAGATACCATTGAAAGAGGGGATAGGGGGTGAAAGAGAGGGCGACTTTAGAGATAACTCTAGAGTAGAGATTTTGGTGATTCACCCATTCTGGAAGGTGAACTCAGCTGAAGGGAATGGAAGCACAAAACATTTCACTTTATAACTGGACATCCAGAGAAAATAAAGCAAAATTGATGAGAACCATTAGTGTACAAATGCAGCGAGCACTTTAGTCATTGGTGACTACGAGCTACAACATAAGAAGAAGATCACATGGATAAGAAAGAAAACCACATGTGGAGATGAAAAGTACTTAGCTTCCACAAACTTTCATTTTTCAACAAAAGTTGTGCGGAGAATCCTTAGAACAAAGGCATATAAGTACCTTCAAATCTGTTGAGGAAAATCAAGGCTTCTGGATATGTGATCATTGTCAGCATAGAATGCTCATTTATAGGTGAAAATTAGAATGAAATCCTATATACTCAAAGTGGATCCATGTAGCACTCATGCTGCTGGCTTATTTCTGCCCATCCTGAGTTAGTTTTTGCTTCTGACAAACTCGACTACCACTGCCATAAGCATGACTTATTAGTGAAGAAAAAAAACTATACACCTTGCCCTATGCATCTCCTGCCATTTGCTTCTCTATTGTTGTATTATTACCACACTCTCAATCCATCAGCTTTTTCCTTTCAGTTGCTCCGCATTCTTCACCCCATCAACAAAACCAACAAGCTCACTCCTCGTATTCCATTTCTCATTGTCCACCATCTGAACCACCTCACAGACCCACAAAATCCTTGAGGGGAGAAGACAATGTCAGTGATCTTATCATGCACATTGCATCATCATCCAAAGCCATTTTGACAACACCAGATTCCAGTGAACACTGGGTCAACACCCAACATGGCAAAACTTGAGAGGAAGCAAAATGGCCTCAACCAAGATCCTTGCTAAACCCTAAACTTAACCCTCAACCTTATAATGGGGCAACTGAATGAATTTATTGGGTGGATGAGGGATGAAGGGGAATGCCAATCTCTGTGATTTTATTTATTTTCTTCTTAATACAAACTTCCTTTTACCAATATTTATTTTGTTTTTTAGGGAAATTATACATTTGTATTCCCAATTTTTTATTTTTTTTGTAGGCTAGTAGTGTTCATCTTCAAAAGACATATGTATGCCTCATACCCTGGGACTGTTGAAAAAACAAAACCCTGAACCCTAAAACCTATCTAAAAATCCTTAAAACCCTAAAACCTCCCCTAGTAGTCTCGGGTTGGTAATGTAACCTAGTGGACAATGAATTGAAGATTGTGGAGAGGGTCTGGGGTGAAGGTTGGTGAGAGGATGATGCTAAGAAGGGGGGAGTTCATGACTTTGCAAAAGTTTCAAGGAAAGGAAACGAAGGAGGAGGGCTTAGCTGAAAGCACATGGAAGCAAATGAGCAAATCCATGCAAGAAATCAATCCTCATAGGCAGCAAACCAAAAGGATTTGTCCTTTGGCTTTTGTTTGTTTTCTCTTTTTGAAGGAGGAAGCTATTCATTCACTAAAGCATTGGACTTGTTGGTTTCCATAATAAAGCATTGCAACTCTTTTTCTTTTTTTTTCCCTTTGTATTTTTTCGGTCCCGCACCTACCCTAACAAACCCTAAACCCTAAACCCTAAAAGGCTCTAAACCTAGACCCTTTGAAAGCCCTATAGATAGTGGAGAGAAGCAGAATGGAGGGAAAAAAAAAATCTCTGTGGAGTCTGGAATGCTAAGCTGGAAAGAGAAAGTGGATCACTAGAGAGAGCTTTTTAAAGCCTGATCCTCTGAACCTTTTTGCATGCCAGGAAACATTTCAAAATCCAAAAGGATCTGGAAATGGGGACCTCTAAAGGGAATGTAGTCCTAACAAACCAAACTAGCCTGTTCCAATGTATGGATCCATCCATCCATCCATCCATCTATCCATCCCTCCATCCATCCATCAATTAACATGTCATCTAGGCTAGAGACCGTATAGATAATGAATAGCCATTAAATAAAAAGGAAAATGAACCCTACTTTACAATAATGCTCTTGCCCATAAGCTTTACATGGCCTAAACCCTAAACCCTAAACCCTAAACCTTCAAAGAGTGGGGGGTATGGGAAAGAGCCCTAAATGGGATTTCAAGGAAGGAGGCCACAACTCAAAAAGAAAAAAAAACAAGAAGAAGAAGACACTTGGGGTGTCCAGCACATCCAAATTCCAACCAAATATAACATAACTAATCACTTGACAACACTTGGTTGGTGGTGAACAATTTTTTCTTTATTAATTAATTAATTAATTAACTATTTTTAAAATTAATTTTTATTAACTTTTTTTTTTTTTTTTTCAAAAAAGCATTAGTTGATGACACATAAGAAGTTCCACAAAAAAATTTCCTTTTATTGTCCAATTGGGAGTTAAAGTGGCAGACGTGTAGCAAATGCATGAGATCAAACTCCACCAAGCTTCTTAAGGTTTTTTAAGCTAAGTAGTAGCCTAAGTCAAGCTCACTTTGTTGTACACTTTACTCAAGTATGTGGGTTGATGAGCCAAGTTCTTCTTGAAGTAGTTCTTTGGTTCTAATAAATATTATTATTATTATTATTATTTAATATTATTTAATTAATTTCTTTTTATTAATTTATAATTTATAATTTTCCAAAAACATGTATTTCAGTTTCCATTCCAGTTCCACACATAAATGAAAATCCGAGAACCCAGTTCCAGTCAGATTCTTACCCAGAAACCTGACCTGGGGTTAATGATGGGTAAAAGGGTGCGGGTAAATCCCTCATCACATATACCCCCTTGGTTTCGTTTCCGGGCAAGATCAAAATCTATGACAAAGAACGAGCATCGAATTTATTTTTTCAAACCGCTTTAAGTGGTCCACGCACCCGTGGGCTCCATATAGTAGTAGGTGAGAACCAAAAGAGTTCTTCGGTTTCTTTGACAATTTTT
>Ga0209208_10013782_pt1 | contig 10041 bp, 11 predicted proteins | sample S1TSphfallax_3_FD_187694 | JGI IMG/M metagenome (GOLD analysis project Ga0209208, IMG submission 187694) | Host-associated microbial communities from peat moss isolated from Minnesota, USA - S1T2_Fd - Sphagnum fallax MG (SPAdes) (version 2) | ecosystem: Host-associated > Plants > Peat moss >... | reverse complement strand
GTTCAAACACAACATGAGCAGCAAGTTGTATTGTTTCATGTGCAATTCTCATGCCACAAATTGTAAGAGTCCAAGAATGTTTGGATTGTGTGTTGAACTTTTCTAAAAGGATTTGCCCATCTAGGTAAGGTGTTGCTAAATTACGTGTGATATGAGCATCCATGTCTTGGGTCAATGTCATCTAAGAATGGAAAAGTTGTTAAAAAAACTTAATTTGGTCAACAATAATGCAAATTACTAAAAGGACACTCAATTATTAAAAAAGGTTCTATTTCCGAAGTCACACCAAATGACCAATTTTATAATATTTTAACATTTTTAGCTTTGATTTTACATTTGGCAATTATCATTGTTGTGGAAATTGAGACATTGCCCCTATAAGGACAATGACTATTGCATTGGATCCAACTTTTGGAAGTTTTACCTTATTAGAGCTAGTTTCACATTGGGTGAATGCATTTCTTTGGTGGAAGTGTTTAGATGGTTCAGATTGGAACAAATTGTTTTGGTGTTAAAAGTGTGGACACAGTAGGTACATGTACAACATCTTATCTATTGGTTTCACTCCCAACACTTCAAGATACAATTCATTAAACTTGATGAGTTCATGGATTAAATTATAATAATCCAAGGGATAAATAAAAACATACCAGTGTGAATCAAAAGTGACATTTTGTAATTTTTTTGAAAGTTCATTTGCTTTGTATTTTAAACCTATTCAATTGTTTTTACTCTTAAATTGATTCAACCGATGTTATAGGGCCAACATTTATCTCATTCAACTATAATCATATACAATGTTACTAGTGTGTGCCCCGTGCCTAAGGCACAGGTGTGTGATAATCATCGCTTCCCCTTTCCTCACCGGCTTCACAGATTCGTGCCTCACCTCCGTAATTGGCATGCTTCTAGTTTTAAATAGACAGATGACGGGATGGATGAAATGTCTGTCAGGCTGGATGACGGGATGGATGGACGGATTTAAGCCCCGCCCATAATGCACATGTGTGTATTTGACGGTACATATCACAAAATGATGCTTAATGATATTGGTGTCGCAGTTACTTTGTTTATTTTAAATAAAAAATCTAGTATGAATCCATTTTTGCTTGTGCATTTGACAATACATATTATAAAATTAGACCTACCAACTACATTTCCAAAACCTCTTTATATACGACATTTCGCATGTATCCATTGGGACCCTAGCCATTGAAAATCTCGATGTTTGCACTACTTGTGACCCGTGAAATAGCAACATAGAGTTGACCATGGGAATAGACCGGAGACGACAAATACACCCAACGTTGTTGAATGTCTGACCTTGACTCTTGTTGACTATGATCGCAAATGCCACTCGAATAGGAAATTGACGACGACGCAAAACAAACGGCCAATCAGTCCCAGAGGGGGACATGATGATGCGGGGTATGAACACACATTTGCCGACATTGTTCCCTGTGATGATCTCCGCTTCAATGACACGTTAACCCAATTTCTTGACAATCAACCTAGTACCATTGCACAATCCTATTGATTGATTGAGATTGCGCAACAAAAGAATTGGCACGCCCACTTTGAGTTACAGCTCATGATTTGCGATACCGCTGAATCGCAAAGTGTTTAGAAATTCCACCAGATACAATGAATCCATTGAAACTCCTGCAACAACACTTGCACCTTCTTCTGTTGGAGTCAAGGAATTTGCGCTCAGGTACATGTGCGATTCTTCAGATAGTGATTCTAAAATTGCATTGTTGACTTCATCAACGTCAGTATTTTTGGGGGCTAGAATGCTACGTTGCATGAGATACATGGCATCTCCAGAGTGGCACTGGTGATCCGGATAGATGGTTCGAATTAGTCCTTTTAAGCTGCAATCTTCTGTTGGCAGCCTCATATGGGATGGAATCTTGATCCAATCTGGATCAACACCTTCTTCTCCTGCAATGGCGGGAAGATTACCGTCTCCAACATCCAACACCCATTTGGCAAACTCTCGCTGCTCTTCAGAATTGGTTGCCATGACTCGCATGTTGACTTGAAGATGAAGAATTGTAACATGCTGCCAAAGATGCGATCAAGGCAAGGAAGCACTGACAATGTCTTCTCGTCCTCCCTTGGGAACCATAGGCAAGATCTGTTGAAAATCCCCACCAAGGACCACGGTTTTCCCACCAAAGATTTTCTTGGTTGCTTGTGTGTCATCCAATTGCATCAAATCACACAGCGTGCGATCAATAGCTTCGAAAGTTCGGCGATGCATCATCGGTGCCTCATCCCAAATGATTAGATCAGTTTTACGCACCAACTCGGCCACTTTCATCTGTTGTGTGATGTTGCAAGTTGACTCATCGTGCAGATCAATCGGAATCTTGAATCTTGAATGGGCGGTTCTGCCGCTCGGAAGCAACAAAGATGCAATTCCTGATGAGGCAACTGCAAGCATGATTTTGCCTTGCCCTCGTAAATGGGATAGAAGTGTTGTCCAGACGAATGTTTTACCAGTTCCACCACTGCCATACACAAAGAATAGTTTGCCCTCTTTGTTTGTCACGGCATTCAAAATAGTTTCATATGCGTTGCGTTGATCATCATTGAGCCTATCTTCTACATTGTCCGCATCTGTGGTCAATGAATGCTGATCATAAGCCAGTTCTTCTTGGACCAATCGGTTTCCTCCATGAACAGAAGGGATGTAATTAAACTTGGGAAGCGTTGGAAAATCTTCCAGGCGGTGTCCATTGCGCATGAGAACTTGATCGATCTCATAGAATGCACGATCCTTTAACGCATCCTCAGGAAGGGTAATAGTTGGATCAGCACGCTCGCAGCGTGTCATTGCTTCAATGTCATCGCTCAAAGTCTCCCAATGTGCATCCCATAGTTGTCTGGGATTCGTGACCTCACAGAACATCAACATGGAGGCAAACATGTCACGCAGCTGTCGTCCTGAGGCCCAAACATTAGCTTCTTCCAAGGCTTGATCCCATTCATTGTCGTCTGCAAGCAAACCCATCGCAATGCATGCATCTTTGAATGTGTCGTGCACTCTGCCATCCACTATCCATAAATGTTCGTAGGATGTGGCACCTTTGACGCAATTCAGCAGCATTCGCAAATAGTAATGTTCACCCGATGTTGGGTGTGCATAATACATGCAACCAATGGCAAAGCCTCTTTTGCGCAGTGTCCATCGCTTCAACTTCCGATTCCACACCCATTACTGAGGGAATTGATCGAACGTAAGGCTTCGTGCAACTTTCGATTCTTGATTTGTTTTGAACCATTCTGTGAACATCGTTCTGGAAATGATTGACCGTGTTGCCACTTCCTGCACATCATCGTCATCGCGAAACAACACCATGTGCTGATTGGGCAAATGGTAATGGAGACGCTCAATGGTAGGAAACCGGTCATGCATATCAAACTTGAAGATGCGCCACACTACTTCCGATGCAAAAGCATAACTTGCATTTATTACCGGGCGGACATTTGACATTCCACCCTTCGACTTGATGTCCTCCTCAGACGGTGCGCATCGTATTTGGTCAATAAATAGACATTGTGTGGTACCACCCAACGATTGTCCAATTCAATGCCATGAACCACAACTGTGTGCCCCGTATCTCTACGCTAATAAATAGGGTATCCGTTTACATCCATCACTGTTTCGGATTGGAACTTGCGTGGATATTGTTTTTTGCATTTGCCTTCTTCCATGCACGGGGCATTTGGAAATGCAGCTCCACATGGACCATGCATCGTGCATCTGGCAACTGTCTCGTGGGCCAACTTGTTTGTTTCTGAATTCGGAAGTTCAGCACTGATCATGTGGTCTACATCCTCGACCGTGTGTGGCTTGTAATCTTCGGTAAAGAAGATGAGAATGTGTGCATGCGGCAGCCCACGCTTTTGAAACTCAACGGCATAGATTCCCGCAATCGTGCGTCCCAAAATATGGTTCTTGTGAATGTCATTGATCAACTCCTTCAACTTGATTTTGAACACTCGGGTTACCAAATCCGGTCGATCCTGAGGTTGCTATCTGAGCAACAACGCTCTCTTGATTTCAAGCCACTGGGGATTGCAAGTGAATGTAACAAACGCATCCGGGCAGCCAGCCCATCTACAGATTGCCATGGCATCTTGATAATTTTAAACCATGTGACGTGGACCTACTATGAAAGAAGATGGCAGAATGATCCTTTGTCCGATGACAACAGCGCTAGTGTCACCTACAACGATGGTGTCTTGAAGGCCTTGATAAAGACCCGCATGAAGGTTTTTTTTATTCAGGCGCAGGTACTTCAAGCGATTTTGTTCGATAGCCGCATAAGCATCCACAATGTATTGTTGCCGCAATCGGCCACCCTGAAGCAACGCAATGCCATCGATGTCTCGATGTTGAAGTCGATAACCGTAAAATTCCGCCATTGTCACATTGCAATGTTTTCTTTGAAGTTCAGATTCTCTCGCATGGTCTTCATCCAAATCTGCATCAGCAACAACACCATTGACCAAAATATTTGGATGCCATCCATATTCACCGTAAGGAAATAGCAACGGATAATGTAGAACCATGTATCCGACATGTAGTTCAGAAATGCGTTGAAACGGGCCAGCTTGTTGAGCAAGGACGACGTCACGTCTGTCTACAGCCTCAGAACCATCTCCTACCATCAATGCAGCGACTTCATCGGCCGTCGGCACATTGTATCGGCGGGCATCCTTTGTTCGAAAGGCAATGAGACGCAATTTCAGATCCATGGGAGCACCTTCTGTTGCCATCATATCCTTGCCATTTTGAACACTTCGACATAGGGATTGATATTGTACATCATGGTCAACAATCGATCCAACGTCGTTGGATCAAGCGAGGGCATAACAGCATGCCGGTTTTGATGTTCGCATTTCGTATCATGAATGTACAACTGTGCAAACTGTGGCTGTTGTCCTTCAGCAGGACATAGGGATCCGATTTTGTGATAAAATTCACCTTGAATGCGAAAGGAGTACGGTCCAGGCCCTCCTATTACCGACTCATCAACTTTTGCACCGAGCGAAGTGAATGCCAACACCGAATTGTACATGCGAATCTAATCTCAAAATTTGACGGCACTGCTCTTTTTGCTGGTTAAAAGAACTTCCAGCTCTTGCGGTGTTGCAGGAAGATTCGGCAACAGAACTTTGCCATTCTCGCAACACAGAGAAAATTGTGGGTGGTTGTTCGACTTTGCCGATCGTTCTTTGATCCACATTTTCACGTTGCAGAATCCACATATTGTGTCCATTTCTCCACAATCCCATCGTCCTGGGGCTGACGCATCTTCATCTCCAAACAATTGTAACGCGTCATTGCGAAGAGAAGGGTGTTCACGTTGCTTAGCACGGCTTTCTCTCCGTAGGCGATTGTGAAGTTCATGTGCAGATTCTGACGTGCTTTCAACTGACGCATCTTCGGCTCCAAACAATTGTAATGCATCATTGCGAAAAGAAGGTTGTTCACGTTGCTTAGCACGTCGTTTTCTCTGTAGCCAATTGCGATGTTCATGTGCAGATTATGACGTGCCTTGAAATGACGCATCTCCGTCTCCAAACAATTCGAGCATCTTGGGGCGGGGGGTTTCTCCTGCACATTTGATTTTTCATTTTGTTTTCTTGTCAAAATTAATTGGAGCAAAACTTGATAATTTGAATAGAACAGAACATAATATACATATAAGAAAAATAAATAATGAAAAGACTAAACTCACTCAATCAAGTTTAATGAATGCAAAACCATGCTTAAAACACTAAAAAAAACAATTGAAATAAAATTAGACATTTAAAAATTTATTACAAATGTTTGCTTCATGTTTTAATTTTTTCTATTCTTATTTTTTCTATGTTCATTTTTTTCTATTTTATGCGTTTATTTATTTATTTAGTTTCTATTTCATTTTTCTTTTAAATGTAGTTTTTCTAATATGTTTTGTAATTAAAATAATCAAAAAAACTTTTTTATTTTTGTTTGATTAGATGCAACTTTGAAGTTTGGAAAAAGAAGACAAACCTCATTTTTTTTTCAAGTATGGTTTTTTTTCTCTTTTTTTGCTCTCTGTTTTGTTTCTTATTTTTTGTCATCTATTTTTTAAACGTTTTTAAATATTATTTTACTGTATTTCCCTTTTTTGTTTCATCTTTAAGTGTTTAAAAAGAGTTCTAAATTAAAGAGCTACTAAAGGAGGACTCACCCAAGAGCGACGGATCCAAGCTGGAATCGTTTGAGGAGGACATCAAGTCGAAGGGTGGAATGTCAAATGTCTGTCTGGTAATAGATGCAGGTTATGCTTCTGCTTCTGGCCCAAAATCTATTGGAGACGCTTCACCAAACCCAAGTCCGGTAATTAGATGCAAGTTTGAAGTTTGGAAAAAGAAAACAAACCTCATTTTTTTTTCAAGTATGGTTTTTTTTCTCCTCTTTTGCTCTTTGTTTTGTTTCTTATTTTTTGTCATCTATTTTTTTAATTTTTTAAAAAGATTATTTTACTGTATTTCCCTTTTTTGTTTCATCTTTAAGTGTTTAAAAAAAGTTCTAAATTAAAGAGCTACTAAGGGAGGACTCACCCAAGAGCGACGGATCCAAGCCGGAATCGTCTGAGGAGGACATCAAGTCGAAGGGTGGAATGTCAAATGTCCGTCTGGTAATAGATGCAGGTTATGCTTCTGCTTCTGGCCCAAAATCTATTGGAGACGCTTCACCAAACCCAAGTCCGGTAATTAGATGCAGGTTTGAAGTTTGGAAAAAGAAAACAAACCTCATTTTTTTTTCAAGTATGGTTTTTTTTCTCCTCTTTTGCTCTTTGTTTTGTTTCTTATTTTTTGTCATCTAATTTTTTAATTTTTTAAGAAGATTATTTTACTGTATTTCCCTTTTTTGTTTCATCTTTAAGTGTTTAAAAAGAGTTCTAAATTAAAGAGCTACTAAGGGAGGACTCACCCAAGAGCGACGGATCCAAGTCAGAACCGTGTAGCCGGAACCGTCTAAGGAGGACGTCAAGTCGAAGGGTGGAATGTCAAATGTCCGTCCGGTAATAGATGCAGGTTATGCTTGTGCTTCTGGCCCAAAATCTGTTGGAGACGCTTCACCCAACCCAAGTCCGGTAATTAGATGCAAGTTTGAAGTTTCGAAAAAGAAAACAAACCTCATTTTTTTTTTAAGTATGGTTTTTTTCTCTTCTTTTGCTCTCTGTTTTGTAATGTCGAAAATAGTTTGAGCCCCGTGCGTAATGCACAGATGTGTGTATCCTATTGTGTAATACCTACTTGAACCATGTACAGTATAGAATCTGGCCATTTTTATATAAAAAATTGAATATTTTTCTCAAATTTTTGGTGATTATTAAAAAAATTAGAATGAATTTTGTAGTGACTTAAAAAATTCGAACTGAGGTGTTTGCTCTGTTCTTCAGACAAAAGTGTGAGCCCCGTGCATAATGCACAAGTGTACCACCCTCTTATAGGCACTTCCATTCTTGTAAGTTGCCACTACCACCTTTCCCCACCTTCTCAATCAAAAATATTCATAAGAAAAAATGGACTTTGTGCTATGTTGTATAGGTATTGTATGCTTTGAGTGACTCTCATGTTGGCAAGGCATTTGGGTGGACAGTGGAGGCCTTGGTCAAATTTCCCAATCCAAAGATTGCAAAAACAACAGTTCGGGAAATGAAGGAGAAGTGCTTAATTATGGGTGACAGGTATATGAGTCTTCTTCAAGTGTTGATTTTGTTTGCATTTTAAAATTGCTCCCACTATTTCAATCACAGTGTAATTTCTGAATCTGTGAATTCCGGGTTGCTGAATCACATTGTTATGGATTATACATGCCAGTGGCAGTAAGTTTAGCATCAGCAACTGATCAGTTGAGTAAATCCAGCAGGTTCCCAGGACAAAATTGAATCAGCTACTAAATTGCGGTTAGCAAGGTCCGCTCCTCCAACTTACATGGTCTTCATGTGCCTTCACTTTAAGTAGGATATGGCCTGGGAACCTGCTCGATTTACTCAATTGATCAATTGCCGATGCTAAACTTATTGCCACTAGCCTGTACAATCCAGCAACCCGGAATTCACAGATGCATAATGCACAGGTGTGTGTATCCTATTGTGTAATACCTACTTGAACCATGTATAATATAGAATCTGGCTATTTTTATATAAAAAATTGAATATTTTTCTCAAATTTTTAGTGATTAAAAAAATTAGAATGAACTTTGTAGTGACTTAAAAAATTCGAACTGAGGTGTCTGCTCTGTTCTTCAGACAAAAGCACTCGAAGTTGATTATCTGGAGCTAGTTCATGCATAACATTTGCAGTTCATAGCAGAGTTAAAAGCTCAGCTAAAGAAGGTTCTGAATCCTTGTCTGTAACCTTGTACGTTCTCTTCTTCAATGTGTGTTGTGTCTGTTTGTGGCCTGGAATAATGTCAGTTTTCCTTGTTAGCAGAGTGAGGAGACCATAAAAGGAGAAGTGAGTAAAAACATCCTGCTAGATCAGCAGCTGAGGAAGCTTTACAGGAACCTATCTGTGAGTTGCTATGAGTGGTCTGGATCTTTATCCTGTCCTCTTTCTTTGCTTCTCATGTATGCCCTATGTTTTAGTTTACAACTATTTATCATTGCTGATGAGGACTTTATCATGGTTTGTGTTGCTTATGTGCTGTGCACTGTGCACATGCTTCAGTGGACAAAGGAGGCTCTGGATATTGCTGAAGCATGCACAGAATTGCAACAAAAAGCCAACTATTCAACTCAAATAAATACAGAAACTCTTGAGGAAGGAGGTCAGTTTGTAATGCAGTTACAGCAAGAGCTGGAGTTAGCAAAAGCTGCACAGGAATAAAAGCAAGCCTGCAGAAGAGAATTGGAAGAAAAGATTGCTTGTTTTAGAAGTGATCCAACAAATAGAGAAAACATGCATCATGAGACAGAAACTGGGTCTGAAGCATTGAGTCCGGTGACAAAAATTAGCGATCATCACCCCACCTACTATCGATCATGTGGAAGTAAACTATAGGACAACTACCAAGAAGTCGGAAGCTGCAGCAACTCTTGAGGAAGGAGGTCAATTTGTAATGCAGTTACAGCAAGAGCTGGAATCAACAAAATAGAAGCATCCTGAACACAAATTAATAACACATGCTTCTCTGCAGAAGGTATGAACAACCACATAAAGATGAGAACGGACTTATCAGGTTGGGGTGCGGAACTGCAGAAGTTGCTGTTGCTGCTGCTTGCAACACAGGACCTTGCAGGCCAAGATCCGTCGATGGATCCACGCGGAGACAGTGATGGCAAGAAGGCATGAAGAAATCGATCTCCATGTGCAAGTTCCTCTTAATATACCTACCTAGCTAGTTACAGCTCACTAACTGCATCATGTATGTAAGGAAAGAAGACACTTCTGTGTCTACAAAGTGTAAGTGCAAGGTTGCATCATCAAGTGCACCATCCCACCACACTTGTACATGTTGTGTGTCTTTGCCATTTGCTCTCTTGCCTGCGTGCACGTGTGTATGTTTTCTTTCGGAATAGAATAGAAAGTTACAACCATTATACATGCAATATGCAAGAAACTTGGAAAAGCATGTTACAGCCGGAATTGGCATCCTTATTGTCTCGCTCGCCGTCTATCTTCTGTGCGCGCCTACACGTGTGTCTGTTACAGCAGGAACGGTCACGAAGTAGACTGTCCGTCCGGCTTCAAGGGAGGCTTCATTGTCGGTACCAGCCTTCCTCTACTATATGTAATACATAATGTGTCATGACACTTCTCATTAGTCTTGACACTAACACCCCTTGTCATCACATTTGTATTAAAATTCATAAGATTTCATATGAATATGCTTGAATATTTAAATATTTGAATTGAGTAAATATTTTATCTCAACAAACCAAAACAAACATAGGATCAAATTTTTGGTCCCAATTTCAATTCCATGTACAATGAACGTGGGACTTGAAACTTGGGTCTTCATTTTAAACACATGTAATTGAA
>Ga0209208_10013781_pt1 | contig 10041 bp, 7 predicted proteins | sample S1TSphfallax_3_FD_187694 | JGI IMG/M metagenome (GOLD analysis project Ga0209208, IMG submission 187694) | Host-associated microbial communities from peat moss isolated from Minnesota, USA - S1T2_Fd - Sphagnum fallax MG (SPAdes) (version 2) | ecosystem: Host-associated > Plants > Peat moss >... | reverse complement strand
CTAACAAACCAAGGGAACAAAATTGGACACTTTAAGAACATGAACCCAAAAACTTCCTAAAAACTTACATGAAGGTCAAGTCAAAAGAGGCTACTTGGTGTTAAAACTTTAAAAGTGGGGGTAAAAATGAAAAAGATAAATTGGTTTCTAAGCAAAACAATGAGAAATAATCCCAAAGGTCATTCATATGCCCCCTAACTTCAAAAATGTTTTTGTGTGACATACATTAATGTCCAAAGCATTTTGGAAAAAGGTGAAAACACACTACAATGACCCTTTTTGGGGTGTCATATTATATTACTTTTCAAGGGTGTGCATGTTTGAGTGTATTCCATCTCACACTTTTGAAAGAATTTCACAATTTTTTTCGTATTATGTTAAAATATAACATAGGCAAAATATTAGAAAAAAATTTATTTCATTTCATTTTATAAAGTGATATATTATAGTATATTTTTGGAAACAAATGTAGTGTACATGTGTATTAAAAAACACAAATATACTTCAAAAAGAATTTGAATGATTTTTAATCTTTATGAAAGTTGAAGGTATATTGAACCATGACCTTTCACATAGTTTGAACCATGTTTGGATACCATGTGATTAATTTGACAAATTTCATTTTACAAAATGAGTTTTTTTTAGCAAAAATGTGATAAATGTGTGGTAAATTGAAAATTGGGCAAGTGATATCATGACCTTAGCCTTGGGCTTGCAACCAAAGCAAAGGCTTGCAAAGATGCGGGCCAAGATTGAAGCCCAAGAGTCACATTTCATGCTCCCGAGAGTGTAGGAAAATGTGAGGGAAAGAACCCACACACTCCCAAACAGGCTCCCACTTTGGGAATTGGAGTCCTTACGCACTTCTGAATTTTCAAAGAGCAAATTCAAGGGTCAAAATTCATTGGATTGAAAAAAAATAATACCATTGGAAAGTTCTTGAGACTTATATGTCTAAAATGGTTCACGTGATTGATTTGGGTACTTAAAACACAAGTTATGGCCAAAAGAAAGGCCAATAGTCAAATTGGCAATTTGATTCCCAACCATTAAAAGTCAAGAATTGCCTTGATTTATTTGCATTCAGGTAGCGTGCCACATACCATTGTAAAGCTTTCGACAATTCTCACAATTTGGAACAATTATATTGTATATACTATAATATTAGACCTAAAAGTGTTCCAAAAGAATTCATCGTATGTGTTTTCACTAAAAAGAGGAGGCAAAAGAAAAGGAACCAAATGGAATACCCAAAACCTTGATGTCATTTAAACAGGTGTAACAACATGTAAGAGGGGAAAAGTTGAAAAGGATCATGTTGCACATTAATGAGGTTAGAATATTAGCCCCAATGAATCCAATTGGGCAAAATGATCAATGGCATGATGAACAAAAGAGGTAAGGCTAATGATGTGGATATCATCTACCACAAAAGGAAACAAATAGAAGGGGAAAAGGTCTATTGAATAACACAAGGTTTGAAAATGAGCAAGAGTGAAAAGAGGTTAACCTAGTAGATTGCCCTAACACATGCCAATGAAGGAATGGATAATGGTTAAGCCTCCCAAAAGGGGAGTGATGATTAAAAAAGGAAAGTTGTGGGGCACAAAAATAAAGATGTGTTGGGATAACTAAACCCTTATTGCATGAAGCTCTTGGAATATAACCATGAAGGAAATAATGTTGAAAACATTTATGACATTTACTTGTAGCACCACCTATTCAAGGTGAACATTGAAGGGTATACAAATACCATGTACAATGGCTTCACATTTTCCCCTAATTATGATCCCAAACTTATGGGGGTATAAGAGTCGAAAATACACCACAAAATTGAAGACAAAAGGGCTTAACTCATTAGTCAATATAAAACCTTACCCATTTTGATCGACCAAATGCATTTGGAAGGCTTGGTTAACACCAAAACTTGCGTGGCCCCAAAGGTTTAAAATATGCAGCTAGGGATATGATTAATGACGACATACAAACACACCAAGAAAACTATGTAAAAAAACTAGCAAAATTTCAAGGTTGAATGAATTTCAAAGGTGCTCAAATATTGTACTAGACATTTCTATGGTTGAGACATGAAACAAGTGGACAAATGTTGATTTTAAATTGTTCACATCACAAATTTAATGGGCCATTATTTGACAATAGTAGTCGCATGAAATCTATTTTTTTCAAGGTCATATGGAATAGACACAAATGTCATTCATTTACTTGTGTTGTTTGAACGTCAATGTTGTGCACATTGTTTAAACACAAATATTATATGTTTATTCATTTTTTTTGGACATGGATGTTGTATGTCTATTCGTGTTGTTTACACATGAAAATCATGCACATGATTTCCATTTTTAAATAATGCACAACATTCAATAACAAATTTCACCCAAATTTGGAACAATCTCATGAAGCTTGTAAATTTGTGATGCAAGGAGAAGTTTGAATCCACATTTAGCTAAAATGCCATAAAAAAAACTGAACATAAAAGGGATGAATTTAAAAGGTGGAGAACTTATAGTACATTAATGGTCTTTAATGAGGTTAGTGTGGGGGCTAAGGGTGTGAGGTTTTAACAACATGAACATATTTTTTAGCATGCCCCAAGGTTACACTCCACCCAAGCAACAAAAAAGGGCGGGGCAGGGGTGGGGGCATCTAGAATGAGAGAACTATGAAAAAAGGTTTAGGTTTGTAGGTAATGTCATATGAAGGGCCTATGCGCATAATAAATGTTCAACCTAAAACTCTTCCCAATTGCTTGATAGAAATCATTAGAAACACATCTTAGTCTCCTTATGTTTAGCTACTAGCCTTCAAATACGGAAAAAAAAGGCACCATTATGAAAATAAAAGAAAAAATGTCACGTAGCAATGTCAAACGGGTCCTAGGCCAAATGTCCAAAGGAAAGCAAAAAACAAATTCCACCTTTTGCTACAACATTCGAATGCATGAATATAAGCATGGCCAAGCTGGGAGCCCAAGATGGAAATCACTTAAGGGGTTGAGAATTGAAACCTAGGCCCAAGCTAAAGGGAACATAGTGGAAATGGCTTGAAGGGTAGCCAAAGCAACTACATTTCCACCTAAAAAAATGTCCGGAAAGGTTTAACATCGCCTTTGGTTACGAGCCAAGCCTTGACACAAAAATAAGCTCCCACAACTGGAACACCGGAACAAAGGATGTTGCACTGAAAAAAGGTTCGATTTTTACTGCCAACATTCAACTAAGGATTGCCTTTAGTTGTGTGTTCAACAAACCTTAATTGAACAAGCCAAAAGAAAGTGAACATAAAAGGAAGTCAAGATTGCACAAGGGAAAGAATGAGAGGACAAAGCAACCAAATGAAAAACCTAAGGGAGGGGCAAGCGCTAGAGGCAAGGAAACGCGCAAAGGAGGGGAGGGGAGGGAAGGGAAGGGAGAAGGCTCCAATAGAGGGTAAGGCCTCCATCAAGATAGACCAAAAAACCCCACCTCAAAAGCCAAAAGAAGATAAGGGCTTAAGAATGATTGATTGGAAGATTATTGGGAATTGAAGGGAAGATTATTTCAAGATATGGAAGTTTTTAATTTCCAACGCCCCATAAATTGCAAAATTTTGGCTCCACAGGACAAAGATGGGAATTTCAAAAGATTTTGGAAATTAAACTTCCATATCTTGAAATAATAAGGAATTTCAATCCCTGCCCGAAAGGAAGTGCCCAATGTGCCCGCAACTTATCCGCTCGTAAGGGTCAATGTGATCAAAGTCCGGTCTTAAGTAGGGTGCACGGCTCCTAGACCCCCCCTATCTCGACCCTCGTGGGTTTGAAAATCAAAATGTGCCTGCTGGTGTCTACTCCGCTTCGAGCTTAGCTCCAGTCTGAATGAAGCTTGACGCACGCGGAAGAAAATCATTCACTGAACAAGGATTTAGAAAGAATTGCAAGAAAGTTTAGAAGCAATTTTTTTCTCTTTGAGATCGTCTTTTTCTTGACAATTTTGGGAAAAAAGATTAGTGGCGACATGGATATGCTGCTCTCGCTTCGTCTTCCTCCGGCTTCCTCCGTGGTCACGCTCACAGATCGCGGCTACAGGCAGGTCGCACGTATGGAACTCGTCAAGTTCAGCTGATTGAGATTCAGACATTACTTTATGCATTGCGAAATTCGAGAATTTCTTCACATTCCTTGGCCGCCTGATGGAAATCGGTTGTGAGATCTAATTTGTTTGCTTTTGTTGACAATCCTGCAACTTTTTTTTGTTTTGATCACCATTTCCGCCTCCTTGGGTCCGGTTTAAAACGCGCATCCAGATCACTGCCGCCAAAACTCATGTGTCCTCTTGCGCTTGCTAGTCGAATCCTTGGAACATAATCAGGCTCCTCTAAATCACCTAACTCCAAAACCTCGGACTTTCATGGAGTAGTCCTCTCCACCGGGTGACCACAATATATTCTAATGATTTCATCATTTCTCATGATTTTCTCGGAAGCTTATGTAAGAAGTACTTTCAATTTGACTTGGAGAACAGAAGCCCAAGTGTACATCAGCCTGATTAGTGCTGTTTTTCCATTGTGGGAGGGTTCTGTTTCTAATATGATTTCACTTTGTGTCTAAGGGCATTACATTCTGTGTCATTCCCTCCTGTGGTTTCTCTACATTCTGTATCATAGGTAATGTCCCAATTGAAGTGATATCAGCATTATAAATTTTTGAAACACTTTGGATGAGAGTGCAACTAACTATAATCAAATTCAGGGAACGACCATGTTACAAAAGCCCAGTTGATTTTTATTGGAAACCTGTTATTTAACATAAGTACCTTAAGGCCTTCACCCTTATGTTTTGGGGCCGTATTTATCATGTGGCCTGCGCAGGGAGTGTGGTATTTATTTGGCGCAATTACAAGAATAATTCACTAGATGTCCCTTGCCTCTGACTGCTCTTCCAAGAGAGCTCCAGAATGATTAAACCCACAAGACACATGAAGAGCTTTCAGTGATCCCTTCAACTGAACCGGCATTGGTTCTAAATAGTCAAACTCATCTCCAAGCCCCTATCATCCCAACCATCAGATACACACAAATTTAGAATTATCAATACATCATTTTTGCTGTATTATATCACCACTGCCAACACCTCATCACAATATCAACAATTCTCTAATTTCAGAGAGATGCAGGCTTGCTCACCAATTGACCTCCAGAGGAATAACCATCAGCAGAGTGGGTCCCTTGAGAGCCACCCCAACCCCAGGTGAAAATGCTTCCATCCTCTGAGCAACAGACCACTCTTGGATAATAAGAATTGTCATTTAGCTGCTGCTTAACCTGCCTGGAATGGCTTCTATGTCGTCATTGAGGCAAAATCCATTCAAAATAAACTCAAAACTTATCATCCTTTAATAAAGATACTTGGTTTGATATGGCATCTTCTGATAGTAGCAATTTCCCAGATTCCAATTAAGCTACATTTGTCAGAATGAGCTCAACATATATGGGTATGCTGTAGATATCACAGTACTTTTCATCAGAATTTTATTTTAAATCCGCATTTGTGCATCGATCTGTGTGTCAAAATTACTGCCTTATATGCTTGCATTCTAGCTTGCCCAAATACATTACTACCGGCAGATTTTTTGGAAAATATCCCAGGTCAAAACCTTTTGTCTAGACTCCAATTACAGGAGGGGAAAATGAGCCAAAACACTACCTGTAAGTGCCACAGTGTGCTTCCACCCACATGAAACCTGGAATGTAGAAAATTAAAAACAGAGGTTAGAACACAGCACAACATAAGCAGCATACAAAGAAAAAGGACTACCAAAGTTCTGCTTTGCACATTCATCCCTGAACCCCTATCCCCAACTGAAAGAGGTTGTGACAACTATACTGGACTGGTTGTAAATTGCTGAACTGGAAATTCACCTCTTTCAAAATAAGAGATTCCAAGCCACCACCCACATGATTTGGTAACAAAGATGAATTTTGGTTCTTGTACCTGCATCAGAATCATTCCAGATGTTAGCAAAAGGTGGAATAAACAGAATATGATACTTCACCACAGTGATACATGTGTAACCATCTGCATGCTCCATCCATTTAGGTTGAGTTCTTACCAAAATAATACCTAACAAAGTTCTGACAGTCACACATAAAGCATAGGATCATCACAGCATAGCAAGAGACATGTCACTCTTTCAAAATCGTACACAGGATATCAACTAGATCTAGGGTCTGGCATCTGCTGGTTGAGCAATGGTTACAACAACCAGAAAACCTTCAAACCTGTTATATCTCATCTGAGATAACCTGAGGAGAGTTAATAAAGCAGTTACGGATATTTAACGCACCCAAAACCAAGACAGCCATACTCATTGGATCCCCACATGTACAGCTGGCCATTTCCTGAAAGTTCACACAGAAGAAATTACAGTGTCAACTCAAAACAACAAGCATGAGAACATTTCACCTGGAATGCTGAACCCCTTGCTCCAGTTTTAAGAACAACCTCAAACCAAGCAGGTAGGTCTGGAATCCAAAGCTAAGATTTATCTGTCTTTTGACTCTCTATCTTTACTGCTTTAAATGCTTTAGGTTTGGATTCAAAACTACCATATAGAGATTCAAGGTAAAGGTCCAAAAATTCCAGAAAACATAGAAAAGTGGAAGAGATGTACGGGAGATGGCTCCTGTATGGTAGCCACCACATGCTAACTCCACAACAGGTGGAAGTTCAGGCACCTGTCTTGGTTTTGTAGCATCCCTATCATTACCAACTCCCTGGAAAACTTCCAACATATTAGGCATTGATTCACTCCAGACTAAATAAACCACTACAGAAGATATGTAGTGAAACATACCAGCTGACATTCTCGGCCTTTTCCAAATGTATATAGTACACCCTGCTCTGCAGTAATCCCACAATGTAATTAGACTCAATCCTGACTCTCTAAGATGGCATTATCTTAGCTGCCATCTCCTTAGCAGAGGAACATTCATGCAAATGTAACAGAGATCAGAAGAAGAGGGTACACCATCGAGGCAGGCAGAATGCATGAGCCCTGCAGCAATTTTGTGCACCTTGACATTTTGGAGATGCTGCACCAATCGTGGAGTATATTCACTGCCATGCAGATTGAAGCCCACCAAGTTCATCAATATATTTCAGTGCCCTTGCACTGACCTGTTAAGTACAAACTCTGTCAAGTAACCAAGCTCAAACATACATGGAGCAATCAAGGTGGAAGAACCTGCAGAAACCAAGATGAGAAATACAGAGGATTCTTGGGCAACCTCATTGTGCGAAATATGCTGAACATGGAGGGATTATATCCATGTCCATGTCCAAGGCGCCCATGCAAGCTTGCTCCCCAGCTGAGAACCTGACCCTCCTCTTGCAAGTAGCATACAGGCCAAACACACCATGCCAACAATTCGCAAGTCAATCCTACAGTCTTAATTTGCCATAGCCCCAGTGAGCTTAACAGGTTCTTTGGTGGTACCAGAGAGAGCTAATGAGTGCTCAGAGCCAAGGGCCATCATCTTGATCACTAAGTCGTTCAGTGCCTCCAGCCGTTGTGCCATCCATACCTTTGTCTGTGCCCCTACCATCACATTCCATTCTGTCATCTGCTTAACCGACTCTGTTGTGGTGTCTTGTACAATTTCAGTAATGAATGTAAGAAGCACATAACTGGATTCCATCCTCTTTGCTTGTCTATTGAGATAGTGAACAATGCAGATGGATAATGTAAATCAACAGATTGGTTGAAGTCTTACTTTTGCCAAGGCCAAGTTGACCTTGTGAATTTCTGCCCCACATATAGACGCTGCCATTCTCTGAGCATAAATCACAGGTCCCCAATTTTCAGAACAGACAAGACCATGCCCTAGAGGAAGGCCAAACACAAGTTCTCTTTGCATAAAGAGCAACTTCTTGCTGAGCTTGATATTCAGACATGCTGAAAGGGTGGAGCAAGAACCAGAAACTGCTGCAGAATGGTAGGCACCAGCAGCAATGTGCACAAATCGTACGTTGCCTGGTAAACCCTCCACCTCAGTGAGTTCCTGCCCACATCTAGGAGCTCAGACTGTTGTGCTCCAACTGAAATAGCAGATTGAATTCCTAATCTTCCAAAAGGGAACCACCTCAACAAAGAAAAACAAGCAAAACAGCACAGTTGATCATTTGGAGGATACCTCTTGGGACGACAATCTAGACTTACCAAAGAGTGCCTTGTGGTCAGAGGCATGCCGGCCTGGCCCCAATCATTCAGGCCTGTTGCATATACTCGGCCCTCCTCTGCACTTAACAGCACATTACCGCAGGCTCAACTTCGTTCTCAGTCAGTCATAGCTTCTTAAATGATCAGATGGAAACCGCATGATGATCCACATCAGTGCCAAATCTAAATGTAATTGTGTGTTTAACTTTTCTGCAAATGTAGAGATAGGAACGCAATTCTGCACTCTTGGAACTTGCGTCATCCAGAGGAAAAAACCAAAACTCTCAGAGCCAAAGCATTCACCACACAAGGAAGAGATAGAGAGGGAGAGAGAGACCTGTGAGAACAAGGGTGTGGGCACCTCCACAAGCGACAGCTACGGGCTGGGTGTGTTGCAAGCTGGTGCAGAGAGTGGGCTCCCACACGGACTTCGATGAAGCCAGGCCCAGACGGCCATAATCGCCATTCCCCCACAGTGCAACCCATCTCTGTCTACTCTCCCTCCTTGTGGCCATCCCTCTCCTCTTCTTTCCCCATAGCTCCGTCGCCCAATCCTTAACCCAAGACTTTTGTCGCAGAATACTTGAACACTTCCTCTGCATCATCATCCTCTCCTGTAACCCTCCAAACTCTACCCCAGAACTGCTATGCAATTCACTATGAATCCAGTTTTCCTCACTTCTGGATCACGAAAGCTCTTTCACTCTTTCACAGTTTTTCAATCATGTTATGAAAATTTACCGAATGATGAGCAATCTAAAGCCTTTGCCACACCAGATTTTCCAAGGTACAGTATGTGCCACGGTCACATGAACGCAGTAAACCCCCACAACACGTCATCAACCCTAAATCCTCAGCCTGGAGCTGAAAAGGAATCACATTATCAACCGGCTGAAGAGTGTGAAGAAGTACTTATCGACGCAGTGTCGATGCAGATGGACCAATTTTGAAACCGTGCTGCCAAATTTCAGTTGCTCGGTCGAAATCTCTCATTTGTGCACTCAAAGCAGATGAGGAGCTGAGGTTCATCGAGCTGTTAAGTACGGTGCGTGTCCATTGACGCGTGCTTACCCATGAAGCACGGAATCGTTTCAACGACGACGAGAGTTTGTGGGTGGAAACACGCTCTTCTAACTGGGTCTGTCTATACAAAGATTGTTGCGCAGTCGCGAATTGCTCATTCCTCATGCAATTGTGAAGCTTTTGTGTATTCTTCAACAACATTAGAAGATCTTCCCATTCGAAGGTAGCAAGATTTTCATTACTTAACACGAGAATAACATACATGAAGACATGGGTTTTTTTAAACGAACCCAAATGTTGAGATTTTGGATTTGTATAATTTGTAATCATAATGTCTAAGTCAAAAGAAAACTATAATTATGATTGGAGTTTCATGTTTAAAATTTTAAATAATATATTATTTAATAGGTCATTAAGTTTAAAAGTGTAATTGTTTTTTGAAACACAAATGTATATGAAGGTGAATCGTGCATACTTAAATAATAAAATATTTTAAAAATGGAATATTTAAATTTTTGATATGATACATAGTGATTATAAGTTGAAAGGTATGTGATTTATGGTTAACATGCAATTGATTTAATCAAAATATTAAACTTTTATGGAAGGTAAAATTTTTAATTAAAAATTAAACTTTGAACATTTTGAATTACATAAAAATGATTAAAATAATAATAATTAACATTGTTGTTATTAATTTGTACATATAGTTTTTAAAGTTTTTGTATTTCAATTTGCACCCAATTTGTAAGCATAAGTGTATTGAGCATGAATTGGACTTTTGTTGTTTTTTTTTTTTTTT
>Ga0209208_10013780_pt1 | contig 10041 bp, 5 predicted proteins | sample S1TSphfallax_3_FD_187694 | JGI IMG/M metagenome (GOLD analysis project Ga0209208, IMG submission 187694) | Host-associated microbial communities from peat moss isolated from Minnesota, USA - S1T2_Fd - Sphagnum fallax MG (SPAdes) (version 2) | ecosystem: Host-associated > Plants > Peat moss >... | reverse complement strand
AGAAGAGAGAGAGAGAGAGAGAGAGAGAGAGAGAGAGAGAGGGAGGAGGAGGAGGCCATGAATGAGGCGCTTGGGTCACGACGCATCCTGTATTTGGGTTTCAATCAAGACCACAGGTAATGGGTCGTGACTGATTTATTTGTTTATTTTGGGTATGGTTTCTGTTGTTTTGGGAGCTTGGGTTTTTGCCTCTTTCTTTGTGTAGTAGGTTTCAGCGAATCTTCATTATCCCGGTTGATTTGATTTTTATGTATGTGTTTTGAAGCTCTGGATTTGGAAACACCCCACTCTTGTAGATTTGGCAACTTACTTACTACTTTGGAAACCCACTTGCAACTCTGGATTTTGCAAGCTTTTCGATTGCAAATCTTAACCTGGATTTAGAAGAAAATCCTCCCATGGTTCAGGAACCCAAGGAGATGTCGGTGACTGATTTTTAGGGTTTCTGCTGAAGCAAGTGTTTCATAGGCTGTTTAGAATAGCAATTAGGATTTGAATGGTGTGTAGAGAAGAAAAGGAAAAAGCTAAGAAGCTAGCTTTGAAAAAAGCTATGTCTGTGTAGTCACAGAGAGAGGGAGGGTTGGGGAATGGAATCTAACAACCAAATTGGGTGAAAGAAGTACGACAACAGCAATTCACAAGTGTTTTTGCTGATTTTGAATTGGGTTGCCCTGTTCATATTTTATAAACAATGTGTTTTTCTTCCAATATAATATGTGGTGGGTGATGGGCATGATAGTGTACTTCTCTTGATGTGGAACTTGGTGGTGGGATGATGCAGTTGCCTGGCTATAGGCACAAAGGATGGCTACAAAATTTTCAACTGTGACACTTGCAGCTGCTGTTATGAACGCTGTAAGTGTCTTTGGCCATATCTTGTCTTTATGTGCCCCATTCTCTCTTATGAGCCACAGATAATCACTTTTGAACTAGTTTGGAACTCACAGTCTTCCATCATCAATGGGGGCTGTAATGTGCAGCAGAAGGAGCAATTAGTGTGGTGGAGATGCTGTTTAGCTCCAGCCTCATTGCTGTAGTAGGAGCAGGTGAACAGGTAAAAATTTCCTCCCCTTCCCCCCACCTCCCTGTCATTTTCTTCTACATGGAAAATTGGCTCAGTGTTTCAGTTTTCCTTTTAAGTTATGTTTGTGGGTTCCTGCAATTCTTCTCTCTTTCTCCTCATCCTTCAGTTACTCCCCTTTGTGGGTGACCCAGTTTCCAGAAGTCAACTGCATTTCTTTTCCTTTTACATGAATGTGTTTCCTCCTCTTTTTAGGATGCTGAAAATTTTCTCCTTTTACAATTTTAGAGACATTCTGGCTGGCTTTTGGGATATCAAGTTTTTTTGTAAAGGGAAAAAGCAAAGGACCCCTTTTGCTCCAGTTCTTTGCCAAATTTGTATATTCAACTCAGCAAAGCTTTATTAGGTCATTTAATGAAAGGGAAAAAGGCCTAATTTGGCGGGGTTGATTTGTAGCCTGCACTCTCTCCACGGCGGTTAAGTGTTTTCAATACCTCCACTGGGGTGAACTTGGCAGAGCTCAACTTTGTGTCATCCATCCTGGCCGTTTGCATGAACCGTAAACGGTATGATAAAATTCTGATTTTCCTTGAAAGTTTTAAGGGAGAAAAGCACTTTATAGATTTGGCGTGGATCCCTCTTCTCCTGCTGGTTCCTTGGTAGAATCGAGTGGAGACAGGAAGAAGAAATCTTGCACTCATTTTTTCCTTCCAGTTGTGTGATGTCAGGAGCATTTAGGGATCATGTGTGTAACATGCATGTCTTGAATGTTCTTGTTCACTTTCAGAGCTGCTTCATCTACCAACTAGTCTAGAGAAATATCTTAGAACAATTCCACTCTTTCTCCCTCATCCATGCATTGGGAATGGTATGTGGGGCAAAGGACAGGATGGTGGTAGTGTTGGAGCGTAAGACATACATTCATGACCTGGCTCAGCTAACTGTCCTTGATACGCTTGATACCATTTCAAATCCTAGGGGTATTTTCTCTAAGCACCTGAATCTCCCTCCTCTTCAAAGTTACATCTGCAACATACTGATGCAAACCCACTTTTTCAACATGGCATTTTTCTTCTTCTTCTTCTTCTTCTTCTTCTTCTTTATCTTGTGTTAGCTTTTTTGTTGTCCAGATACATTTGTGGACTTACATAGTGACACTGCAGGTTTATGTGCATTATCACCTAATCAGGAGAACTGCTACTTAGCTCTCCCTGCAAGTGCAACCTCAGGCTCTGTGTTAGTCTATGATACATTGGACCTTCATGCCCTCTGCCAGGTAAGAAGAATGTAGACCCTGTACACACCACACAAGTTTGACATCTGTTGTGTCCAGAGGTCCCATCCTCATTTGCTCTTGTATCCCTCATCTTTTGAATTTCAGATATTGGGTTTTCTATGATTCAGTTTGATCCTGTTACTCTGAGTCAAACTGAATGCTTCATTAATTAGCAGCTGTAGCCTACCTACCTCATGTTCATTTTTGGGTTTGGCAGATTCAAGCTCATCGATCACCATTGGCAGCAATGGCGGTGTCAGGAGATGGCTTGTTTCTCGCTACTGCCTCCCAACAAGGCACTGTTATCAGAGTTCATTGTATTCCTCAAGCTTCAAAGGTGTTTATTGCAAATATCTGACAATTAGAAGCTCTTCAGGATTTTTTTTGTTGGAAGTCTTGTTGCTGATGATTCATGTAGACCTCTTCTCTTTTTACCTCAGTTTGGATGCACACTCTGACACCCCTATGGTTATTATGATTGTACTCCCTCTTTGTCCTGTTAGTTTTGGTTTTTCCTGGAAGTGACAGAAATGGGAGTTGTCTTTTCTCTGCAACAGACCACTGCTGATGTAACTGTTTGTAATATCAGGCGTTCACATTCCGACGTGGCACTTATCCAGTGCCAATTTACTCTCTGTCATTTGGGCCACCATCACAAAGTCCACAGCTGCTCGCAGCAACTTGTGCTTCTGGCACAATCCATGTCTTCAAGTTGGGCTCAAATTCAAGGTGGTAAAAATTCATTCTTCCTTTTGTAGGGTGCTATTTGGTTGGCATTCTAGAACTTCTTATGGGCATAAGGAGCTGGCTTAGACTTCTGCATAATCCTCTTCATGCTTTTGTGACTGTGGTCGTCCTTCCCACAGCAGATTCCATATGTGACTATGGGTAAAGGTGCCACCAGCTGGTGGCCAATTTTGCCCTCGATTCAAGAGGTATAGCCTTGTCTGCTGACAGCTAATGTGTTGAGTGTTATGGGTATTCAGGGAAGAGGGTGTTATGAGTGCTGGGAGACAAACAAGGTGAGGGGGCAAGAGATCTAGACCCGTAGCTGACCTTTTTCACTGAAACATTCTTCTTCCATGCAATTACACGAAGCTTCTTATGATCTAAGGATGTGTTCTGCTTTCTGATGATTTTGTCAGCAGGACAGCAGCAGCAGGATTATTGGCATCGGTAATGCCGGACTCCATGAGTGACATTGTGGACTCAGAGCGTTGCTTCATCACCATTCGGAATGGTTCTCCTCCTGGAATCCGCAGGTATGGATTCCTCCTGCCCACTCACTGAAGTGTCTTTTTTTTTGCTCATGTCTCTCTGTGCCCTCCTTTATATGAAAGTTAAATGATTTCTTTGCCTCTAGTAACAATCCCCCTTTTTCAGAGTGTCATGGGCCATAATCTACATCTCCAGGGCTCTTGCTGCCATTTTCAAGGGGTTGCCATGCTGCTGTTACAGTGCATGTCCTTGCAGTGCCTGTTGGGATGTGGTAGTTTGCTTCCCCTCATTCATGTTGCCTAAGGTTTGTATTGTGGTGTACAGTCATTGTGCAGTTGCAGGTTATGTTGATGACCTCAGTGATGATGGGATTCCATCCAATTCTATGACAAACAGGTCACCCTCACATTCAGAATCTTTTTGGTCCCCTTCTCTCTCCATTTGGATTGTTAGCTAGATCAGAGTAAAACAATGGGTTTTTATGTTGTTCTGAGAATCCTTGAACCATTCCAGATTCTTGACCATGTTTCTGGGGTAAGTTAGTCTCACTGAGGGATCTATTTTATAAGGCACAAGATCCGTTCTTCCTGAGTGGGGACCATTGTTGGATCCAACAAGTCCAGCCAGGCTCTGTGTATTGGCCTTCTTTCAGAAAATTTTCCAATTTTCTTAGCATTCATTTCATTTGTGGGCTGAATGGTGAGGGTGGTGGGTCATGCACAGGGCAAGGATATATGTGGCGACAGCAAGTGGATATTTTCATGAGTGGTCTCTAGTGGTGGGACCAGGCAGGGAGGGAACCTGTTCACTGGAGCGCGAATGTGCCCTCTTGAGTAGTGCATCTGATGATGAAATCTCTGCACAGTTTGTATAATTTTAGGATTATCAATTGCATCAATTCTCTCTCTCTCTCTCTCTCTCTCTCTCTCTCTCTCTCTCCTGTGCATCCAATTTCTGAAGTTCATACTTGTTTAAAGTTAGCCTGGCACACCTGGGTTTAGGGTTTAGGGTTTAGGGTTTACCCACATAGAATCGAATCCCCTGCAAAAACAGTGACCCTTTTCTCAGTTGGGTCCTGAAGCATTGTGATCTGAGTTAACAATGCAGCAGCAATTGAATTTGCTGTGGTATTGATTATGCTAGGAAAATCATTGAACTAGGGAAAGAGTCATCTTGCCATTGTAGTGGGTATTACAGGCTTTCGTTTGTTTACACAACTAGCAGCAAGAATAGTTTTAAACTCAATTTTGGTCCTGTAGGACTATATGCACCACCTGACTATGAATAGGTTGATTCACCCTTGGATTCCCACTTCTTCCAGAATGGTGAGTTGTCCATTTGTATTGTACACCCAGTTCCCACACAAATTTTGAAAAAGTTTGCATTCTTGTGCTGGATGTGTGTTTTTTTCTGCTCGAACAACACTTCTCCCCAACAGTTGAGATCCATACTGCAAGCACAAGCTGGAATGAGTTTTCAGGGTCAAGTTTCTTTCTTAATAACTGTCTATGGTCAAAAACACTATACGATCTAAATTCCATGGCATTATTTGTTCAGATTATTGGATTAGTATAAGTTTGCAGGTGGGCGGTGCTTTGTTCAGAACCGAGATTTTACTCACTTTAGCCACTCGATTGGTAACAGCTGTTGGTGATGACACCCCTGGTGAGATGTCTGTGAGCTGACACGTTTAGGAATATCATGACCTTCCAAGCACTCCATGCAGGTGCAACTATTGAAATTATCCATTTGTGTTTTGAACAAAAAAAAGTCAGAGCTGACGATGTGAGGAGGCATCATCATTGCCAGCATCAGCAGCTACCCCCTGAGTACCTCCAAACTGTTGTTCAGTTGCCCATGCAAGGGTCAAGATTTGCATAATGCAAAATGGAGTTGTGGATCTGGCGTCTCTGACACCAGACAAACCTACTACAAGGTGGCTCCTGCACATGGGGTGGTTGCAGATGGGAAGAGGAGGAGGATCTTCTCATCATCCTTCTTCCCCCACAGACACAGCACCGTACCCATCCTCCAGAGATGGGTGGAGGTTTGTTGGATCTACTCAGAGTGAAAAAACCTTGAACGAATATTCCAGAGACGGGTGCAAGTTTGTTGGCTCTGGCCCAGAGCAAGCAAACTTTGTGTCCATACTCCAGAGACGGGTGGCAGATTTGTTGGCTCTGCTCAGAGAGCCAAGAGACTTTGCACTGGAGAACAATCTAGCTTTACTTTCTCAGCTGCCTTTCTTCATCAAATCCATTGGGCATTCAAAGTACCTGGACTCACCCAGTTACACAGATTCGATCATCACTCATGATTTTGTTTGAACTTGCCATGCAGGGCAAAATCCATACCAAAATGAATGATACAATAACCAGATTCTATGAGCTATTGTTGTTCCATCTTCTGGTGGGCTTTCAGTTTTGTCAAGGTTTTGGAGATGGCACCACTTGCTTGTAAATTCTATGTTTGTCACTTGTAACACGCAAGCTTCACAAATCTGAAAAATTGCACTATGCACATACATTTTGTTTGTTATGAATTTATTGGGTTACTATTACAAATACACAAATACACATTGGGTTATTATGACAAATACACAAATACACAAAATGATATCCTAGATGGGTTCTTTTGGTTGTATGGTTATTATTATAAATACACAAATACACATTGGGTTACTTTGCATACTTGTTCTTCTTCAACTAGTGAAATTCTGAAAACTTGAAATTGAAATTGTTGAACCTCATTTTCTAAAAGAATAAAATACTTGACCCCTTAAAAAAGAAAAAGAAAAAAAGTGCAGGTTATCAATCATAGGTACGATATATTCTTCAAGTTGTCACCTATAACAAACCGAAAAATAATTTTAAAACATCCACAAAATACTTTAGGTGCTCATGGGTACACACACACAATCCAATATTTCATGTTTATGGGTGAAGAAGAATGAGGACATAACTTGCACATCTATTTTACTATAGTTAGATACACACAAAGTTGATAAAGGAAATAAACTAAGAGAATAAATGGGTCCTAAAACTCTCTCTCTCATTCACACCAAAAGAGTAAAAAATAACCCAAAAAGTGAGTTGGCAAATGAAATGTTATTAGGGATAAATGTTTTGAAATATCAAATCCCTATGAATTAAAAAAAATTCAATCTTCAAAAATTTGGCATCAAGTTTGGATGGAATAAAAAAAAAAGGTTTCAAGTTTAATTCCTTCATTTCAAAGGATTAAAATATCCCCGGATGTGATTTAGATATCATTTAGATTTTTCACCTTAAGTTTGATGGGCTCAATGTAAGGTTAAATTAATCCAAATTATATTATTTTTATCTACCTCTTTTGTGAACAACAAAGTGATTAGTATACTCTTTAAACTTTAATAATTAAAACCCCCACCCACCCAATCCACCAAGAAAGGTTAAATGGAATACTAATAGATACTACTCCTACTTCTCCCTTGGTGTGAATGCAGCTTATAGGTAGGATCCAATGGAGCATTGTGGTATGGAATCTAGATACTATGATACAAGAGAACTCTCCCCCCCACCTTTGCATGGGAATTGTTCTTTCCTTGTCTAAAAGCTGCAAAATTTTATTATTATTTAGATTACAAACCATAGGAGCATCAAATATAGAAGCCATTTTGCCGGTCAATCCTTCAAAAAATTTCTAAAGGATGGACAAAGGGGGAAAAGAAAAGAAGGTTAAGTTTGAGCCTCCTTCAAAATGCAAATTCTTTTTGCAATAAAAAAATTGCACCAAAAATCATAGAGCCTTTCAACCCCTTCCCCCCCCCCCAAAGGGAAGAAAAAAGAAAAAAAGAAAAAAAAAAAACGGCATATTTTTTATGTGCCAAAATCAAAGGGTTTGCAATAATAGAGTCTAAATCTCTAGAAGGCTACTTACATTTTCTATAGGTTCCAAACCTAGAGTCTTTTAGGTTTTCCTTTGACGGACTTAAAGGACTTTTTCTTTTGATTTGTCTTTGGAGTTGGTGATGAATGAGTTACAATATATATTCTAACTTGTCAATAACTTTTTTCCTTTGGGAAGAAGGGGGTTATGGAAAAAAGCAAAGCCCTAGGTAATATTGAAAGAAAGAAAGGTTGATGGGGCAAAAAGAAAGAAAGTTGGTATGCCATTGAATCTTATAGGCCAACTAGAGGGCATTGGATCCAGACACTTTTATTGTCAGAGCAAGAAGAAGGTAAGTTTCTTCATATACGGGAAGGCATCATCGCTCCATAATAGGCGCTTGTTTGTGCCCTTTCAACCAAGGGCAAAGACCGAGGTCCACATTGGATGTCCTCACAACAAGGCCTTACTTGGCATAAGATCCGAGGAGCACCTCCGTCCTCCTCGTGTCTTTATCTTTTAAGAGATGGATGGTTGTGATTTATCTAGAGCTATGGTTAGTGGGACCGTAAACTTCTTGCTATCAAAGGACATGTATGGAAGAGACAAAGCTCACACTCACATGCAATCACCAACAAAAAACAAAACAAAAGCTAAACAAAACTAGGCTATATTATGGGCTCACACAAAATTAACTACATACGGTAGTGTTTGGTAAGCCGCACAAATATTGACCTTTTCTTTGGTCACCCACTCTAAAAAAAAGCTTCCCAAGGTTTCAAGTTTCAACATTACACCAAACAAGGGGTGTGTCACATGGTGGGCCTTGCCATTTACTTTTAAAAGGATCTTAAGGCAAAAGAAGAATTATGGAAACTCAAATATTTCACCATGCCAAAATATAATCTTCAAAAAAATCCTCTAAATAAAAACCCAAAATCATTCAAGATATTATTATTATAACTCTATAATAACTAATCTCAAGATTCAACACAAGCCAAAATATCATGTTTCAAAAATCCTCATATAAAAAATAGACCTATTATTATTATAATTACGTAGGGGCCAAAATCCCTTAAGCTACTATACTTCTACATTGAATCTTAACACAATATCCTTGCCTTGGTAGGCAAGGCCAACAAATAAAAATTGTTCTATATATTGCCCACCATGGGTGTTATAAAATCCCTCCTCCTTATAATCTTCAGTGGTGGAAGCTCATGCCCATTGAAAATTAGGGCAGGTTTTTACAATGGAGAATGGTAGTGCCCTCAACCCTTCCCTTCCTTGTTTTGTTTTGTTTGTTTTTTTTTTGTGGGGGGGGGGTTCCCCTAGGAGAAAGGAAAGGCCAAGGGCCTTAAACTTCTCCTATACTTAAATTTTCATTGTATTCCTATCTTGTAGCTAACTAACCATGGTGGTTAGTTAGCCATGTACTAACCATCCGCTCACATCCATGTACCTAGTAGTCACCAAATGCATTACCTTCTTACCTACCTACCTTCATAGTAACCGCTTTCATTCCTCAAATATTTACCCTTGATACCCACACTTACATTCTTGGTTACTGGTGCGGAATGGTTATTAGAGACGGCACCAAACCCTCGGTGGGTATCGGTGTGGTTCTTAGGGTTGATAATCACGGTTCTCAAAAGATCAAAATACCCGATTCTCATATATATATAACTACGGTTAGAATAAAAACAAACATCGAGACCCAAACTAGAAGTTTTTTTTTCCCAAGAACCAAACCCAAAACCGGATTTCAGGTTCTAATTTTTGAGAACCCAAAAACAATTTTTTTTTTTTTTTTGAAGAACTGGCCAACACTGGTAAAAGCTTGGGATTTTTTTTAAAAATCATGGTATGCATCTAACCATGGTTAACGTCCAATCCAAAGGCTAAATGAAGGTGTCCTTGCCGAGTCCAAATTCAAACATTTCATGGGTTAAATATAGGCACTTAAAAGGCCTCACTCAAGAAGGTGAAGGTAGAGTGTAGAGGTGCTGGTTCATCACCCTGGCCACCACCAACCCTTTGTGCTTTTCTTAGCAAATCCAAGCATGGCAAAGAGTGCAAAAGCTCTTTGACCCAATTGAGAATCAAATCAGGCCAACAAAGTGCAACAAAAAGGATTAAATTCCATAATAGCTACAATTCCATTCATTGGAAAATGGGTGCATTTAGTTCATCTCACCAGCTTCATTTGACCTCCTCTCTTTCTCCATCCTTTAAAATGTGTGAGAATTGTGGCTCTTTTGCTAGAAAAAAGAAGCTTGACTAGACTACTTGGCCCAAAGCTTCGCCACACAAAAATTTAATTAATTGATTTAGAAAATCATTGCTAAAATTTGGGTTCAAATTTGGGCTCCATACTTAACTCTCACCAGTTTCCTTTTGACCTTCTTTTATGGTGGATATTAACTAATAATTTGGCAAAGAAAAAGCAACAACATATTTGTCACAAAAAATTTACAACCTCCCTTTTTCATAGTGGGTCATTAATTAACTTAACCAAAAGGTCACAATTATTAACACCTAGTCCTGAAGTGCACCTCTCTCTTACACAACCTTCAACTTTTCCCATTGTCAAAATTATTGGGTTTTCTTTCATAAAAAGGTCTCTCAACACTTGGCCCAAAACTTCACCTCAAAACTC
>Ga0209208_10013779_pt1 | contig 10041 bp, 11 predicted proteins | sample S1TSphfallax_3_FD_187694 | JGI IMG/M metagenome (GOLD analysis project Ga0209208, IMG submission 187694) | Host-associated microbial communities from peat moss isolated from Minnesota, USA - S1T2_Fd - Sphagnum fallax MG (SPAdes) (version 2) | ecosystem: Host-associated > Plants > Peat moss >... | reverse complement strand
GGACTGTCATAATTGAGCAAGGCGGGGGGGGAGGGATTTTTTTTTCATTTTTCCCTGGTTGACAATGTGTTCCCTTGAAGTTCCCAATGGGTTCCCTTTGAGTTCTTGATGGGTTCCCAGTATGTTCCCCAAGTTCTCAATGTGTTCTCCATAGCACCTCATTTTAAAACCCACATGCTTTGGCAAATGTTGTCCTCCTTTCAGCTATATAGGTGAGGCACTCTATACGTCAAAATAGAACCTTCTGTTTTGGGGAGCGTCCATAGTTTCATTTTGTTGAGTGATGGGCCAATCAAATTGGCTTGTTGCAAAAAAAAATTGCAATTGAACTTGGGAGGCACCTCATCTAATTAACATGAAAGGTGAATAATACCAGGACCAGACTAGGTAGTAATAAAAGTTTTTTTTTTTGAAAGCACCCAATACCAATGCCTGCAAGGAATGAATATCCAGGTATGATGCATACCTAGTATTGCACCAATGAAACCTACAATACTTATGACATTTATGTACCTCAAATAAAACTTCACATTACACCCAACTATTTGTCTTTTACTTTGATTGCTTCTTTTTCCTTTTAAAAGTTGATATATATATATCTTTTAAATGGATGGATAGAAGATGTCCATAGGAATACATAGATACATATATACATACATAATTGTGCATTAATGTTTTTCTTTACAAGTAGAAACACAAAAAATGTTTAATTTAATTCCTATAATTAATTAAACATGTTTTAATGCATGCTTATTTACTACACATGTGACTTACATCTAGAGCTAGAAATTTTGAACCTAATGAATATAAACAATTAGTCAAAAGATTTTTAAAATGAATAATTTCCTTTGTAATACTTCATTTCATTTCAAAAGTTTGAAATTTTCATATGAAATTTTTTCATCAAGTTGACCTAATGAATATGTAGTTGCATAAAGAGAAACATGTTTTTCTTATATAGAAAGTTTGAAATCAGCATTTTTTAATGCATTTTATTTGCATTCCTTTATCAAAAATATAATATTGACAATGAACCATAAGTTAATCAAGGACTCAAAAAGACTATTACAAAACACCCAATAATTATTGGATTTTTTAATATGTTATTTTTTCAATATTCTAATAATAGGAACACAACAATACACCATAGTTGTAATATACTAAACATTATGAAAATCTAACATTGTCTTTTGCAATCTTTTTTCAGTTAGACATTCCTTTTTGAAATCCCAATTGTGAATTAACTCAAACATATTTGACAAGTCTTTTTTAATTTCAAATATGTTGATGACTTATGGAAATGATATAATTTTTTTGTTGTGAACGAGTTTCAACGTCCTTGCTACTATTTGTTGATTAATGGTATCACTTTGTAATGGTGTTGCTTTGTGCAAACTAGTCATGAGTTTTGAGATTAGATCACATTTTACCATGATGTTGAGATGTTTTAGCACGATGTTCATTGAAGCAATATTTGTCCATTCAAATTCAAGCCTAATCAATCATCTCTACACTCATTGCTTGTGTGTTGACTATCAATGTCATTTTGATGTGTAGATTATTGACCATATGGAATTTGAAATTTGTGTATTAAGTTGATGTGGCCAATTTGGATGTTGGTCATCTTTTGATTGCTCCAAACAATGTGTTGTTTGTAGATGGGTTTTGGGGTGTGAATTCAACAATTAACTTTTCATGTTAGGGGGTGTGACGTGGGGGATGTATTTTCAGTATTTCATTTTCTCACCAAATTATTTACACATTTAGCAATTTGTATAGCACATATTTTGTAGCACATTTTGATTCAACACAATCTTTAAGATATGTGAACATAGTGTCATTTCATCCCACATGACTTCAACCATATTGAAGGTGGCAAAAGCCATGTCCTTTGTTGCTTGAGCTTGTGTTCAAATAATTGAGTCTTTCAATTTTAAGTCCTTTTGTTTCTAGTGTTACATTGCTCTACATCTCAACAACACCAAGATATGTTCCCCTAACAATAGCCATGCCGAAATTTGATGTGCTTGAATTGGGAGTGTCCTTTTCACACAACTCCATGCAATTATATTTAACTATCATAGGTGATGAAAATGATGCCTTCCTCTTTGTGGATGAAGTTCCATTGCTCCCTAGCTCCTTCGAATCTAGCTACATGGGCACATCTTTTAGGACCAACCAAGAATGGATAAATAAGAAAGAATTTTCTTGGGATGTTTCAACTTAGACAAATATAGTGCCTTATGTAAAACATCCTCAAGAAAAGTGCCACTCTCATTCAAAACAACAACAAAATTTTGAATTTGTACAAATTTTGTTATAACATGTTTAATCAAACCATATATTGTTTCAAGACTTCTCACAAGGCTCTCCTCTCCACAAGCTAGTTTATATGAGTTGTAATGTGAAAATATCCATTGCCAAAGTGGAGTATTCTTTTGCCCAGTTCTTGTAATATAAAAATGAAGGAAGCTCTTATAAAATTGTCACTCTTCAACAACAACAAAATCTTGATCATTCTTTGTCCTCATTGCTCCTATGTCCTCAAGTGTTGCTACCATGGTTGTGCTCCAAGCTTGATCAAGGTAAATCAAAGGCTTTGAGCTTGGTCAAAGCTCTTGATCTTGTTGTACAAAGGCACACGAGAGACTCAATATCTTACACAAATTTGGTGCACATGAGGGAACTTTTTATCAACCCTTTCACCAAGTTGCCATTACTGTGTGACCATTGGAATTTGTTTGACACTTGCTAACCTTTCATTACTGTTACTGGTTCATTCATGGAGATTGTAGGAGATGCTCCAAGAACTTGACCTTTAAGAATTCTTAAGTTATTGATCAATTGCCTAGTGTCTTTACCCAAAGCCAAAATATAAAGGAGTTGCAGCATGGGGCCAGGCACTTGTAGTTCACACACTTTACCCTCCAAGCTTCACCTTTCAAACAAATTCAAAAAATAAAAATGAAGTAGTAAAAATGATCGGCTCTGATTTTTTTGGTTGCCATGGGGCTACCACTATTTCCATCAAGCCGACCTCTTGTTGGAGGTAGAACTGGACAAGAAAGTCCTGTGTTTGAAATTGGAAGAAATGAAGAAACCATAGTAGAGTTTTGCCATTCACTTCTCAGCAGCTGGCCATGCAGTCCTTCAATTTACTCAATCTCTGCTTATGATGGTGAGACATATTCCATTCCTTGTTATCAAAAGAAAGTGTAGCATCTGACTTCTGCAGACAGATTAGTATCATATGACTTCAAAACATAATTTGACAAAACCAAAGAAAAGAAAAGCAAAGAATACAACCAACATCAACCTCTTGAACAACTCCTGTTCCTCTACAAGGGCTTCTTCATAAGTGAGGGGATGGTCACTGTTAATTTCTCCCAAAATGTATGGCTCTATTTCACATGTCTTGATCTGTGCAATCATACCTGCAGAAAATGCCCATAAGACAATTTCAAAATCATCAACTGCATCGAAAACAAATAAGAAAAAAGCTAATGAAAACTTGCTTTCCATAACTCATGGGGTTCCAATGATGTATGATTTTCATCCCATACTCCACCAGGACAAAGAGCTTCAGCCATCCTGGTTATTGCAATTCCACGCCCGGACTTATTGGTTATCTTCTACCTTTTCAAGTTCGGGATGGCTTCTGGGAGTTGTGGGCTTATAGAACATACAGTATTTTTCCCACAGGAGTTCTACTAAAACACACTAGTTCACTTGATTCTGCAAACTCTGTCTTTGGCATTAGAAAAGGAGGATGCACTCCCAGTTCTTCCCATTGATACCTGTGCTGCATCAAAACATTGTAACTCTCGAGGACATCTTGGACATAACATTCACTAGGGAGCAGTGATCTTCCACTCTGCAGTAGCTAAAGCTGAATTTCCTATTTTTCCAGCACTGACCAGGTGCACCATCCATTGGAAATCTGTTATGACTCAGTTGTGGATGAACCACAAATGCGTTACCAAGGTTCCACCTCAGTAACCTTTCATGTAAATTGTCCTACTTCCCTGTAACACTACCTATATAAGTGCCCATTGTGCAAGTCTCATAGGCAAGAAGGTGGGAAATGTATGTGGTAGCTATGTAGGGAGCTAACTAGGAGAGTGACTTGGTGGCTACCAGGTAGGTAGATGCATGTGGATGGATTGTAGTTAGTACATAGCAAACCACTATGGTTAGCTGTGAGACAGGAATACAATGAAAAATGCTTCCTACCCACACAGCATCCATCCTACATGGTGTGCTGGTTCACTCTGGTCATCATCACTATGCTTTTCACATTCAAAGAGTTCCCATGCAGCATCACCAAATTGGTTGTATCTCCAACAGGAGTAGTTCCGTTTGGTTTCAAAAGGTGGTTTTAATTCTGCCTAATGTTGTCTTCAGCAAACAGCCTCAATCTACTTGCAACAAGTAGGCTGCATCTTAAGCATTTTTGCACAGGAATGTTAAAGTTTGATCTTACTGGATCTTGTTGGCCATCAAACTAAGTGGAAACAAAGAGAATAGCACATCAGATTTTGCATCCTAGACAACATCCTCTTCTAAAAAAGATGAAATTTTTACAAGACACAAAAATCTCCACACTTTGCAGCAGTGTAAATGGAGGATGCATTATATGCCATAATAAAATGAACCACTCACCTCTGCAGGTGTTTCACCTTTTGAAATGCCCGTGCTACTTTATAAACTTTTACCATAATACCCAGTGGTACCCAACTGGTGCCTGCCAGGTATCACAGTAAAAAAATGAGGCATTACCAGAATCAGGACAGCCTCATTACATGGGCCCTTATTCCAGTAATGCCTGCATCCAGTGTTACCCTACACATGATTTAACTTTCTTTGTACTTAATAGAAAAAAAGTAGCAATCAGAAGCATACTTGAGAAAGTGAGCTTCACTTGCTGCTAATGCATGGTTGTTTCCAGCATTGGTGTGGTGTATAGGCCTGGACCTAGTATCAACACTTGTAGCAAGGACATTACCAAGTTGGTATGACTTGAGACTTTTGAGGCAACATTATTAGTGTGGCATATAGGCCCGTGCCTAGTATCAACACTGGTACCAAGGACCGCGCCAAGCTGGAGACAATACCAGCCTTGTAACAGTAGCAGCCTGGTAGGGACCTAAGGAAATACTATTGGTGTACAGTTTTATACCAGTTTCAATACCAAATATATACCTACCTCATACCAACCACAATTCAGCCTTGGACCCAATACCAGGACCAGGCTAGTGTGAAAGTTTTTTTAAGTATTGAATACTGAATACCAGCACCAAGCTCATATGGAAATTTCGAAAAGCGCCGAATACCAGAACCAGGCTGGTATGATTAGATGTCAATACCACACAAACACTGGTTGATTCCATGTACACACCAATTCAATTCCCACTAGGTAGGATGACAACTTCCAACAAAAAGAAACTTCAGAGTAGAATCATATGCTCAACCGGATAATCTATGATCCTTTTTGCAAGAGTCTTCAATAAAAAGTGACCAGGCACAACAACACAAGTTTTAGATTCTGCTCCAATATTCTTAACTTGGACATCCTTGGATTGTAGCACAATGCAGGGTAGAATAACTGTCAAGCTAGAAATCTATTAGCTACATGTTAAGGTGACTCCTACCAATTACCAGGAATCTAAAAGACAACAGTGTCGAGCATTGTGCCTAGCGTCTGGACAATGTTTGAGGACATGAGATCAGAAACATGCTCCTCCAGGTGCTTCTTTGCATCTTGGCGCCCAACATTAGCAATGGCCAGCTTCTCTGGAGAGAGCTGATCCTCCTCCTGAACTGCCTTGTTATATTTAACTGCTAACTCCAGCATTTCCTGCAATAAATAAAGAGGCAACCAAACATATGGAAATGTAACCAAATGATGAATCTTTTCTATCATATTTCTCATGCAAAGAACCTTTGCAAATAGCTATAATCAGCAGATGTATGGTTAAAACGCTGTCTTCTTAGCCCTTGTTTCAAGTTGAAAGAGCATGACTGGACTTACCTGCACTGTAATCTCATTAGTTTTACTATGGTTGTCAAAGCGCTGAAGACTCAGTCCATCTGTCCACTTCTTTTTGTGAAGATTCAAAAGCATCTTTTCCTCAAGCTCATTCTTCCGATAGTTGATCCCAATGGAATAGTAGTGACGATTCAACCCATGTATCAAAGCCTGAACACAAACAAATAATCACACATTCCCTTCACCTTTTCTAGAATTTTCCAGCCATCACCTACTTATACTTGAATGCAGTGATAACCACACACAAACCCAAGGAGACAAGGATGACTTCATTGGTGGGATTCCAACAGGACAAACACAAAATGCATGTGCAAGATGAACTGCCAGAGAATATTTTAAGAAGGAGGATAACTGAGCACCAAACCAGGACAGATGGCAGGAGCAACCTGGATAGATGGCTTGTTAAGGTGACCAAGGTTGGAAGTAGTCTGACGAGGCTCCTGCCCGAGCATCATGGTCTGAGGATTGATGAGACGAAATGCATCAATCACAACTTTGCCCTTCACACTCTGGATTGGATCCACCACCACTGCTACCGCACGTTGATTCAAAGCTTCAAAACTCTGGATTTATAACCAGAAAACCTCTTCAGCAATTTCCAGAACTGACAATTTCAGCAAGGACAACAATATCTGCTCTTTGCATATCAATAAGGCATTAAGGTGGGGCTGACCTTTGCAAGATGCTACATAAGGATGTGCTCTATGTCTGATGAGAGGCCTTAACAAAATGAGTCATCAAGATGATAGCAACCACACAACATGAATCTTTGACAATGGTACATGGAGCTGTAGAAAGTCATCCTAGTACCATACACTCCCAATGTTTCCTGAATATCAACTGTGAATTACAAACAAACCTTGATATACCTGTTGAGTATTAATGTCCACGCCTGATAACCAGCAGCCAAAACCAGGGTGTGAATGATACCACCCAACAACCATCTCCGGCCTACAGAAAAGCAAAAGAAAATTTCAGTTCTATCAATCCAGACAATCTTTTCACAACTAACTGATACAGCAGTTAGATGAAATGCAACAGACTTTGCCAGTGAACCTCAGCATTACACTCCCCCTAGAAGAAGGCTTCATGAAGGTGTTTCATGGCAATGATACACAGCCCAATTTAAGGGTGACTACTCAAACAGAAGTGCTGCGTGAAGAGCACTTTGCTGGACACACAGGAGCAGGATTCCAGAAGGTGTTAGAATTTTCAGCATCCACTGAAGAGGAAGAGAAAAGAACATAGTGCCAACCTGCCAGTTTGCTTAAGCATGTCCAACATCTTTGTCTGAAAGACATGATCGACTGCTTCTACGCTCACACCTGTCCCGCTCTGAGGCATGGCGAAAACATCCACAACTCGCACCGTGTATTCGTCCACAAAGTCACCTAGCATAAGCCCCATCACCTCCATCGGCACTCCTGCCCTTCCTGCGACAAGGCATCTTCTTACCCTTGTTTCAGCGATCCCACTCAAACCCTAATATGTCTCTCTCCACGATCATTCGACGAGACGCACAACATCCTCTGCCACTTCGCAAAATTGCTAAGATGATATTCAAATTATCCTAGAAAGCTGCTGGAGAACACAACATACTAAAATCTCCCCCACAAAAGCACGGCGATGGAGATTCAAGAACAAGCTTAACCTTATACTGATTCTCCGGCTGCTTTCTGGGAACAAACACCCTAAGAGACAGATTCACGTGAGGCCCAGGAAAAAAGTGTATATACCATGCTTGAGCATTTTCAGCAACGCCAGCGACGAGATATAGACTTGCTCCGAGGAGTCAACCAAGGGCGAGTCAGGATGCGGTCCTCCCATGCCTCCACCCGCACCCCCTGCTCCTGAGAAAATCCTGTGCAATCTAGAGTCCATCTTTGATCGAGCTTCAAACTCAGCTAAATTCACTACTCCACTACCCTTCTTGCTCCCGACTTCAGCAAGAAAATCCGATAACTTCAAGCGAAAACAAAGACAACAAAAACGATCGAGCAAGTGGGAGCACGTAACTCTGGAAATGCGCAACGCAACAACGGCATTCTCGAAAGCAAATCAAAGAGGCGGAACTTCGAAGGAAACAGGAAAAGCACACTTTAGGGTTTCACAAGAAAATTCGGGGAAAAAAAATCAGAATAAGTAAATAAATGAATAACAGGCTTAAAATTTAAATATCCTAAGTTCCAGGGTTTTTTTTTTTTTTGTTTTTTGTTTTTTTCAATTGTGTCGAGTAGGCGGACTGGCAATCATCCACAAGAGGAATGAACCAAATTTGGCTAAAGGTCAGCCAGCAAGTAGAATTTTTTTTGGTCTCCCACATTGTTCTGGCGACCTCCACGAACCAAGGTTTTCTTCTTTTTTTCAAATTCCTCAAATAGGGGTCCACTGGCGAGGATCACTTGCATTATTTAGCATTAAATGGCGCAGTTCTCTTTCAATGTTGAAGTAAGTTTGCTTTTCGAAAGGAATCTTTTTAGGGTTCTTCGAGCATCTCCACCAGTGCTCAGTATGTGACTCCAGACAGTATATTTTACTGCGAACAAGTTAAAATGTGCCGGTTTAGCTCAGGAAATTGGTTTTTCTGAACCAAATTCGTGCAGCTTGCCGTGGCTGGTAGAAGGCGCAATACATGTGTGCACGTAAGAGTGTAATAAATTGGACCTAATTGCGGCTCAGTATTCTGATTGGTCAATCATAATGATTGGTCCACGTGGTTTGCTATTAGTAGCCCCCACGTAAATTCAGTTCCAGTTACAGTTTTATTGGTGGGTTACCCAAAAAAAACACGTAAACTTAAGACATCTAATTTTATTATCCAGAGTGACATACTGAACACCGGTGGAGATGCTCTTAGGAGGGAGTATGTGTGTGTGATGACGCTCATTTTGAGGAAGCTCACGTAGCTGTGTGAGCAGCATATGCTTGATCACTCTTTGAAAACCATTCTTGAAATCTGGTAGAAAAATCAGTGGAAATGAAACACCAAAAAAAACCCGGTCAAGAATTGAGAAAATGAGTAGAATGCCACAGAAACAAACACTGGACATTGGGCTGCAGAAGAAAAAATCCTAAACAAAGGGACGAGATGTTGCAGAGCTTTCCAAGCTTGAAACACTCCAAAACCCTAGAGAGCTAACATTTTCTTTGAACTGAATTTTCTCGAGAAGAACTCTAACTATTAAGATGCGAAGTTGGAGGAGGAACATACAACATACCTGTCGGAGGAACTTTCATCACCCCTTTGAAGATTTAGTATCCTGCTTCCAAGGAATCGCTGCCAATCAGCTGAACTCCATCAATGATCAAATAAATGGCCGTTACGCCCTAGAGCATTGAGCACATCTGCAGCTGTCTTAGGAGGGCGGAACTTGGTGATCTCAGAAGAGTCGTCTTCTCGAATGGTAATGAGTTCCTGCATTGTGGTCAGGTGTTGGTGCGTCCACGGAGCCTTGAAGAATTCTCATTTGGTTGTTAATGATCCACTATTTATGTACCGCCGGCGACAGTCGAGAGTAGTGAGGAGCAGGAAGAAGGGAGAAGAGAACTGGAGCTCTTGTTTTTCAATTGACAATTCCAGCCCAAGAAGAAGAAAAACAACAAGGTCTGTTCAAGGGGCTTCGGTGAACAATGGAGAGTCAGAAAGTTTTGCGAATGAACAAAATCTGCGACAAAACAAGAAGTGTCTTCGTTGCGGAAAACTGTTTCGAGATGATGAGAACAGCTCTACGGCTTGTCATTACCATGGACACATGACTGGTACTACAACTTAGCTCGAGAGTCCTTCTCCCTCTTGTCTTCTAACGGAATTCTAATGATTTCTGATTGAAATGACTTTTGCTGTTGTTCGCATGAACACCTATCTCCTCCTTCAATGTTTTGAACTGAGACCTTGTGGTGTTTGTGGCGGCGGCAAAGGGGATCGAGGATTATATTCACTAGCACCTCCTCACCAAGGCGTGGATGGGATCTGGAGTGAAGCAAGTGGAGTG
>Ga0209208_10013778_pt1 | contig 10042 bp, 7 predicted proteins | sample S1TSphfallax_3_FD_187694 | JGI IMG/M metagenome (GOLD analysis project Ga0209208, IMG submission 187694) | Host-associated microbial communities from peat moss isolated from Minnesota, USA - S1T2_Fd - Sphagnum fallax MG (SPAdes) (version 2) | ecosystem: Host-associated > Plants > Peat moss >... | reverse complement strand
CAGATCTTTTTCATAGCTTTAAAATGTTGATACCCAGATGGGGTAAAAAGGTGTAAGAAGAGTCAAGTTTTCAGCCTTAAGTTTTAGGCTAGGTCTAAGGGGTCCATGTAACTAGTAATTAGGATGTTTAGTTTCTACAAGCATCCAAAGCCTTAGGGTTTTTCTTCTTTCCTAGTGGTGCCACTTCTTTCCTACTCGAACGATTGTCTTGTAGCTTCTATTTCTTGAAGACTTAAGGGTCCCACAAGCAATTTCTATCCCCATTATTCATTTTCACAAATTTTAGTGTTGATGCATCAATGCATCAATGCTTTTGTTTTTGTGAGCCTTTTTGTCTACTCTTTGTGCTTGGTTTGCAAGTCCTCAAAGATTCATTCTTTCTTGTTGTTTTTTTTCATTCCCCTTCCCTCCTCTTCTCTTCTTCCTTTTTCCTTCTCTTCCCTTCATTCTTTCTTCTCTTCCCACCTACAAGCTTCATCTTTCTATTTCTTTGTAGCATGTTGGTTTGCCACCTTGCCACACCTTGGTTCATCATGTGTCACACATGCTTTTGATTGCTCCAACCATCATTGCTTGTTCGCATCACTCTTGCTTACTACACTTATTCTTGCCATCACCATTTGATCTTGTTGTTCTCATTTGTTCCACATGCTCTTGTCATCAACATTTTTTCATTTATTATTGTGCCTTCACATGTTGCTTCACCAACAGTGACAATTCACACAAGCACCTAGTGTTCCCACTTGCTTTTCCACTTACCTATTTTTGTGTTGTGTTTTATTTGAGTTTGCATTTTTACCTAGTACCTGTCCCCTCCACCCCTCGACTAATTCACCTCTATGCAAGTGTGGGAGCTTGAAGTTCAAAACTCATGATCTTCAATAACATTCAAACTTGTGCTAGTAATTTTATTTTATTTTTACATTGTTTGTGTGTGTGTGTGTTTTCCTTCTCTTTGTTGCACTTGCATTTTATTTGAATGTTTGTTTGTTGATGTGTTTATGTATTTAATTGTCTTGATAGTTTTTTTCTATTTGTGTTTGTGTCTTTGTTTTGTTTACTTGTTTGATTATGTAGGTGTGTTTATGTTTTGATATGTTCATTTTTGTACTTTTTTGTTTGTTGTTTCTTTATTAATATAATTGCTTATTTGTGTGTGTGAAAGATTTTCATTTACAACATTTTTCAAACCTTTGACAATTTACATAAAACATACCAACATTCAATTGCATTTCACCTTTCTACATTTTTTTCACATTGTGAGAGGAAAGAAAAGTGAATGTGATTGATTTTTTCTTTTAAACATTAAACCTTAAATTTGGCCCTTTTTGTATTTGTAATTTTCCCTTTGTAATTTTTTGTAATTGCTTACATTTTGATTTTCTTTAAAATATTTTATTATTTTTTTAAATTTTTTTATTTTAATTATTTTCCATTAAAAAAAATATTCTTATGAAAACTACAAATGGATTGGTCCTTTAAAAATGAAAATCAGTGGGAATGAAACATGAAGTTTTCATGAATGAAGTAATTATGGAAGAATAAAAAAAGGGAAGAAAAATATGAAAATAATTTTAATTTGCAAATTACAATTAACGAAAAATTAGAAAAAATGATAATGAAAAATAATTAAAAGAAGTTACATGTTCAAAGAAAATTATGGAAAACCCATGGCAAAACCTCATTATGTTGTATTTTTTTGTGTAAATAATAATAAAAATTCTAATGTTGAGGATCCACAAATTATGCATTGTATCTTGTGTCATAACATTCCAATCAATGCATCAAACCTAAGAACCCAAACAAGAAAAGGATTAATCCCACATTATAAAACAAATGGAATAACATCATTAAAAAAAAAAAGTGAATTTAAACCATGTTGTTTATGGTTTGAAGAGGAAGTGAACAATTCAATGAAAAATAATGTGAAAAAACAACTAGCAAAAAAGAGGCCAAATGTGTTTAGGGGCTTTACCTCAAAAACATTTGATGTGAATGATTTTGTCATGCCTTACCCTATCTAGGCACCTACATCCATAGTTGCCAAAAATACAAAACATGTCACAATATTCATGTTAAACAAGCACATGTGTCACATAATCAAATCCAAGATCTTTTGTGAAGTCAAAAGCACTACCCATTCCAACATGGGAAAATTCATGCTATACTCAACTCTAAATCATATATTGACAAACAACTTAAAACAAAAAACACATAGAAACCACTAAAAAGGAGCAAAAGATTCAACTTTGCAAAATAGGAATTTTTTTACTCTTCTAGAAAAGTAGTATTGTTAAGAACCAAAAGCCTTGAACTTGTTCACATTAGGATTATTATTCAAACTACTAATTTTCTAATTATGCTTATGCAAGGAAATATTCTTAACAACTCCTTCAAAATGGATGACTGTAACAATTTTTTTTTTTTGAAGACCTTAGTCTTTTTATTGTGAAGAAAAATTTGCCTATGCAATTTGTTGAAAATGTGTGGTTTAAACATATGGTTGTACATTTATGTCAAAAAAATTATTTCCTATTGGGAAAGAAATTTTCACAAGAAAAATGATCAAACTTGGTGGATAAAATTAATAAATTATATGCTTTTATTAACCTTAGCAAAATGCGATTCCACAATTATCATCTTTGATGTACATATGTCAAAAGGAGCCCATGATATATTTACTTTGGTCATTAACATTTTAAAGAATGGATTAGTGGCCCAAAACATATGACCATTAAATTATTTGAAAGTACAAAACAAGCTTTGGCTTGAAGTTTAATAGATTTTGTTTGAAAAATATGGTATGTGTCAAAAACTTCTTGTCCCACAATTTGGTAATGGAAATTGTGTGAAAATTATTCTTTCATGGGTCTGTATTTCTTGTGCACATATGTTGTGTATTTAAAACATGTGTGATGCATGTATAAGTTTGTGATGTAAGGAAAAAAAAAACTAATATGAAGAATGAAGGGTATAACTTTAATGCAATGATTGAGGCATTAAAATTAGTTGTGAATTGTGAAGCCTTAAGTTTGGAGGAAAGTTTCCAAAGAACAAGTTTTTGCCATGTTTTTCCCAAATTTTTTAACCATGCTACAACTAATGAAAAAGTTTAAAATTTTTTAAAATTATGTTTTGATCAAGTCTACATAAGAATATTTACAAAATTGCATAACATGGCCCAAAAATATGGAAAGGGAAAGCAAAAGTGGAATAGGGCTTGTGTCGATTTTGGAATTTATCAAAGGAATTGAATACCCTAATGAAAACAAGGTAATGCATTTGTTATTTTGAACAAAATTTCAATTTCAAAATTTTCATTTATGATGATGTAGGACAAGACAATGGACTGATATGTTTATTATTGTTTAATAAGTTTGTGAACAAAATAATTATGTTTTTAAAAATCATGTCTCAACATGCATTATGGTTTCAAGAAACTATTGTTTTATATTATAATAAACAAATTGTTATGAGGTGATTGGCCAATTGCCACCTCCTCTAAAATGGTACATCTTTTAGATTATTATTGACTACATTTTTTCCATTGTCAATGTTTGTGTTTTAAATTGGTCTTGTGGACATTAATTGCTTAGTGATGCATTTCACTCTACCATATCCATGAGTTTGAAACTTAACCCAAAAAATGAAGTTATGCCCACTTTTGATAGCTTAATGGATAAAGATTTGAAGGTGTTGTTGAATTGGCTTTGCTAGCTTTTAACATAAAAAAGGTTTATGTTGTCTTAGATTATTTCCTTTCAAATTGAAGGAAATGTGAAGGGAAAAAAAGCCCATAACATGTTTTCCTTGAGGTTAGACCCCAAATAAAAAAGCCTTAGATTAATATATCCAAATTTTAGATGGGAACAAGTTGTTGTTATTGAATGGCATGATAGGAAATTTTTATATCCTTTGCTAACAAAATGTCATCAACAATTTGCATCATTTTCATTTTAAATAGTTTTGTTAATCGACGACTTGGTGAGGACCACAATTTGGATATATTTGAATAGATTGCAAGTACAAGTGAGTCAACAACAAAGCTTGTCAACATGGAGCTCTTGATTTTCAAATGGTATTAAAAGATAATGTGAAAGACAACAATTTTTTTTATCTGTGGTGGGAAAACATGAATTGATATTTTTCATTGTTAATTTATTTTCTTAGTAGATATTAAATATTATTAGGTTATATATTCAAATAAAAGATTTTTCCCTTAATCAAAATACTTGTTAATCTTAGGAGATGTCATTTACAAACAAATTTTTTAGTGAAGTCAATATTTTTAAACAAAATTTAACCTAATGAAATGTAGGCCATGAATCTCTTTCTAACTTTGTAAAATTCATTTAGATAGATGAAGATTTAGAAAATGAATTAGAAGAATTTTAAGGTGTCTTTGAAAGGGGTGAAGTTGAACTACGACAATGTAAAAAATAAATTGTTGGCACCTTGTTATTATTCAAATTTTGTTTTGACAAAGATTGTGAAAACCACCTTCAAAAACTAATTGTTTGAAATTTATGAAAACTAATAGTAATGTGTAATTTATTGATGTATAATTTTTTTTGGTAATATAAAAAATATGAAAAGAGAACTAGGTTTCCATTTGTGTGTCATTTTAAAGATAATTAACGATGAATAGGAATAAAAATCAAATAAGAAAAATGTGTACATTGCAATAACAACTACAAATAATTTGCAATCCTTGGATTTATTGTTATAAATATCCTTTAATGACAAAAGTCTTTTGAGTCACTTAAATTGTGTTAATATTTGTGTATGTGAACATGTAATGGATTGTTAAGCAATAAAGGGGTAGTATCAATTTTTTAATTGAAAATTTACACAAGTTATAACTAGTTCATTATAACCATGTGCATCTAAATTGTGCCATGTTACTTTGTTTTGTCATTTTTGTTTGGCCTATAACCAATCTTCTTCACATTATTGATGGATTACAAAATATTTTATAAGGAGAATAATGTTGCTTTTACGAAATGTTGGCCATGGTGAATATTGTGAATCGATGTGAATATATGGAAGTCATTTGGCTTGAAATTGTACTAAACACCTCCTATTGTTTGGTTGCACAAGTTGAGGTCACCATGACTTTGGCAAATGAGGAATAAACTTGTCCTTGTCTTTAATTATCTTGTAATTTTTTTCAATCTTTCATTTAATCATGAAGAGTTGCTAAGGAACTTGTGGCCTTAATTTTTTTAATCCATTGCTAAAAGATTCGGAGTGAAAAATATTTTACCTAGCCAACAACGTGAACCCAATGAAATACCACTTGAACCCATCACAAAAGGTCTTGTGATGACCATGAGACTCAACATGAAATCAATCAAAAGGAGTCCTAGTAAACCAATTATGACTAGGAGGACCAAGATGAGTCTTCCCACAATGAAGAAATATAAATGCACGAAGGAACATCAATTCAAGTTTCGTTCGTTACCCACCAAAATATTGTCCAACAATTCCGCAAAAGAATGTGATTAAAAATGAATATATAGGTTTCTAGCAATTTTGGTCAAGTACATAAGCAGACCCAATTATATGGGTTCAATTTTGGAATTGGAACCAAATCCCATTTCTAAAACCAGGTGGAACCAAAATTGAATAATGGGGGCCAATTATGGAATTAGGTTTGAACCACCCCTTGGTTATGGCATTGCAAATAACTAGAAACAAATATGAGGTCTAATTTCAAAATTATTTGAGAACCATAATTAAACATAGATTTTTTTAATCCAATTTTTATTTTAGGGTTTAAGGATTTTTTTGAGGAAGTTTAAGCTTTTTCATCATTTTTTTTTGTTTGGCTTTCATGTTTGAAAAACACACTACAAGATCCAATTTTTTAAAGCTTCAAGCTACTTTTTAAAAAAAAGTGTTTGGTTTTTACATTCAAGAAATCATTGAATTTCAATTTATTTATTTATTTATTGGCTTGTTCATAATCCTCTTCAAGCTCCTAACATCAACTTTGAACAAGTGAAATAAGTCATTTATTCAACTTATTGTTTTCATTATCCTTGTGTTGGTCATCATATTCTCAGCCATTGTTTTGCTCGTCTTCTTCCTTGTTGACTTTTTTTGCTTCTTGTTTTGTGGGGATGGTTTATATGGGAATGGCAATGTTGAGGTCTTTTTTTTCTTGCAAATATTTTTAATTATTGTGTTGTTCATCATCTTCCTATTCCTCATGATGTTCCTATTGTTACTACAATAATTCCTTTGATGTTCCTAGTATTACAACAACTCTAAGAAAAATCCCTAACCTTTAGGGATTTTTTGAAGAACCTCTTTGACGAAGATTTAGGTTTATGAAAGGTTTAAGGGAGCTTCCAACAAAGGTGTTATTTCTCATTGACCATCGGTTGAAAATAAAAATGTTTTAGGTTTGCTTTATTTCTATAGCTCATACATCAACAACACCTATTGAAAATTCTACAACCACAAACCCAAGTGATCAATCGGTTTGTTGGCAAAACAACATGACTTTTGGAAAGTTAAAAGATGCACTACCACAACTTGGACTTTCTATACATCTATGGCATTTTCTTCACCCAAGGTGAGTTCAAGTTCAAATTCAACCTCAAAAGAAAAATTAAAGTGTGTTCTATGTTATCTCCTTGTTCCACTTGGAAGTCAAAAGAAGGGTGTGGTAACATAAAAGACTATTAATGAGATTTCTTCTTTTTGTAAACATTTGGAGATTAGTCATTGCATAGCTTTGGGTTGTGCAATGAGCGAGAAGAATTGGGCCTAAAGAAGAAAGGAAAATTGCAAAAAAGAGATGTGGGCCAAACCCTTGCATTATTTATGTTTTTTTTTGATAGTTAGGTCCCTTATCGCAAGGAAGATCCTTATTTAAAAAAATTTCAAAAGGATATTGTCTTGTTTATTGCCAAGGAGATTATGCCTCTATCATTGTTGAATTGCTTGTTTTTAAAAGATCATTCCCAAAGCAAAATCCTTGGTTGATTTTCCATTGAAACAAAAGTTTAAACATGATCCTTTGCTTGGGATTGTTAAAAGGACCAAGGAAAAGTTTATATCTCCATCCTTTGAATCTTGAAATATTTGCACTATGAGGATGTGATTAATAAAATTGGGTTTTTCAAATTGAAGGAAAGTAGTAATAGGCTCTACATTTATTTTTTAGTTTATTCCATTCTGTCAATTTTTATTTTTATTTGTTGAAATACATTTAGTTAAAAATTTAGTTAAAATTCTTGTTGTTTTTTGTTGCAAATCTTGGAATAATGGAATATCTTTTCCATCATCATGTAGGTTTTTGGCAATTTGAAATAAATTTTTTTTAGGTCTAAATTAGGGTTTTTCTAGGGGTTTGAAAAATATTTTTGGGGGGTTAAAATAGGGTTTCTCTAGAGCTTTGAAATAGGGTTTAAGGGGTCTAAATAAAGGTTTTTTTGGGGTTTGAAATAGGGTAGAATTAGGGATTTTCAAGGGATGAATTTAAAGGTGACAAAAAAACCATTCAAAGTGGTAATTACAATTGCAAAAACCCTAAACATGAAAAACCACATGGCATTGAAAAAGTAGCTATAATCTTTTAAAAACATTTAGTGTAGATTAAAATTTACAATTTGGTTGGTTTTTATTAATTTGACATTAAAAAATTTCATAATAACATTTTTTCTTGGAATTGAATTTCAAGATTTTTTTTACATTGTCCAATTTCATGTTTTGGATATTATAAGTAGAATTGGAGGTTACCCAAAATCAAAGATCATGGAATCGGGGACCAAAATTAGCTTAAGTTGAAGACAATAAAAAAACCCAAAACATGGACTACCCTTTAATTTAGAAATTGGGACCAAAACCAAGTCCCATATTTGTAATATAAAAAAACCAAAATTGAAACCATTCCCTTGAAAAATGTTAAGAACTAAAATTGGGGGTCCTTCTTCAAACCTAAAGGCCTACTTATGTCATGGGATACTTAGGGGGGATTTAATGGATTATACAAAACCTAAGGGGTTAGCTAGGGATTTCTTAAATTAAGGAATACCTAGGGGTTACTTAGAGTGATTACCTAAAGCCTATCTAAGAACTAACTAGTAAAACACCTGAAGGTTTGCCTAGGTCATGGGACACCTAAGGACTACTAAGGGGGCCTACTTAAGGAATTCAAGGAGACACCTAAAAATCTACCCATGCTACAAGATACCTATAGGTTATTTAAGGAGTTACATAGAACTTACCTAAAGGGCTACCTACATGTTATCAAAAGTCTACATAGGGGACTACATAAGGTCTACCAAGAGGGCTATTTAAGGACTACTTAAGGAGACACCTAGGTTATGGGAGACCTAAAAACTACTTAGGGGCTACATATAGCCCTTTTTGTAGCCCTTTCAATATCCCATTAAATAGTTCATATAGCCCAATAAGTAGCCCTTTAGGTATCCTCTAACTTAGGAAGTTCCTAAGTAATCTCCTAGTTAAACTCTATGTAGTTTCCTAAATAAGCCCTAGGTATTCCTTAATTAAGGTAAGCCCTTAGGTAGTCCCCAAGTATCCCCCTATGTAGTCCTTAAATAGCCCCTTATATAACCTCATAAATAACCCCTAGGTATCCCCAACTTGGGAAGTCCCTTTATACTCTTTTAAGTGGGCCCTATGTAACATTCTAAATAGCCCATAGGTAGCATTTAAGACGGTCCTATGTAACCTTCTATATATATTTTTGATAGCCCTTAGCCTAAGTAAGTAGGTAGGTAGGGAACCCATAGGTAGATAGATACATAACCCATGGGTAGATAGGTACGTAGATAGCTACAAATAGATAGATAAGGTAAGAAGATAGGGAGCCCATAAATAAGTATGCAACTCTTGGGTAGGTAAGTAGTCCATAGGCCTAACATAGTTAACCCCTTACTAGGTAACCCTTAGTCTATGTAACCATAATATACGTGGACCATAGTGTGATTAGAAAAATGGTTATGATATACACTTTTGAAAACTTTATCCTTAGTTTTTGAGGATTGGTCTTCACTTTGTTGAACTTTACTGATAGCTAAAAAAAAGGGAGGATGAGTGGTACATTCGTGATCAAAGTGACGCTTAAACAAATTATTATACTTTATATGTACATGTTTTCATCAAATAGATTTGCAAATATTCATAAAGGGTGGGGGAGGTGGGATCTCAAATACAAGGGATGTTGTGAATAAAACATAGTACCATAGTTTTAAGATTTTAATTACTAATGAAACAAGGAGGAAGTTGTGGCTATCTCCTCCATAGCTAGTTATGATTAGGTGGTTATCTAAACCTCTTCACATGTATGGCCTAATTGAATTTTTGGTATTTAATTTCATAAAATTCCTTTTGTGTATGTCAAAATTATATTATTAGTGTACCAAAGAAAAAAATTGTGCAAAAATTAAAAACATGGATATGAATATTATGTAGATTCTTTTAAAAAACTCAAATCCATATTTGAGGAAAAAAACAAAAAATTGGCAACTTTGTGTTGCACATTTATGGAAAATGACTCATAATTTTTAGAATTGGAGATTGATGACATTCATTTGACAAATCAACTTAGTTTATTATTCCTAATATTACCTCATAATAACTAACTTAAAGTCTCTCCAAGGTTAATACATCCTCTTTCATGGTGTATCTTGAAGGTTGTATTTTTTTATCTTTTATATATTTTGCTCATTAGTTTTTTTGAAATTTCATTTGTTTTATCAAGTCCATTCTTTGTGATCCATTTGTATTCTAGGGATATCTTGTTTTCATGCTAGGTTTATTGCATGTTGTATTCCATCTCTGGCAAAAATCTTTCAATTGACACATAACGATTTTTTTCTATATAGTTTTTTGATACCATATTTTTGTGCATCATGTTTTTATATCTTAGTGCAAGAATGTTTAAAGTCATATTCATATCCAATTGCACTAAGGTGTGAAATGTTTGTAAATTTAAACTTTCATTTTTGAAAGGTTTAACCATTTTACATCCTTTTACAAGACATTGAAAATATTTAGAATT
>Ga0209208_10013777_pt1 | contig 10042 bp, 13 predicted proteins | sample S1TSphfallax_3_FD_187694 | JGI IMG/M metagenome (GOLD analysis project Ga0209208, IMG submission 187694) | Host-associated microbial communities from peat moss isolated from Minnesota, USA - S1T2_Fd - Sphagnum fallax MG (SPAdes) (version 2) | ecosystem: Host-associated > Plants > Peat moss >... | reverse complement strand
GGTTACCTCCAAATTAAATCAACTACACAGAAGATAAATGTACACCACACTTAGGGTTCTTGACTGCAGAATTGTATTCTCCAGATCCCAGTTGCATGCGATTGTCAATATCTTTAGACAAGAGCAAGATTCAGGACTTCAGGAATCCAGTGTTTGGAGCATCCAGATATATGTATATGTAGATAAATTTTGAGGAAATCAGATGAGAAAAATGGGATAACCACAATTATCCCTGATCATTATTAGGGTTTAGGGTTTAGGATTTAGAAGGAAGCATGAGCTTGTACTGCATGGCAACTTGACACAAATCACCAATCTCACTTTGCAGTGACATGAAGTGCAAGATGGAGAATTGCTTGTATCAGATTTTCTGCAATGATGTCCTCCATCTCAGCTTCTGAATCTTTCATTCACAAAGAAAAACCTCTCACACTGAATCACATGACCCAAACTATGATCTCTTTTTCTACTCATTCACAGCAGCAGAATTTCTATCCTCCACCACATTTCTGCCCTGGATACATCTCTCAAATCCGAGCTAGATGTTCCAATCAGCTGTGTACAGGCAGGGTTTCAGCTGTATGGATCAATTTTGTGAATTGGAGGGGAGAGAATTTGAGACAGAGAACAGAAGAGAAAAAGACTTCTCCCCTCGTGTGAACTCCAGAAAGTCATCCATTGAAAGGAGAAAGGAGAGAAATTCAAGGCAGGGAGGAAATAGAGAATAATACATGGTAATAAAACTGGAAACATACAGAACAACAATGCCACAAAGAATACTGCTGCATCATGTTGCATGTTCTTGTAGAATTCATGCAGACTTTCTGAGCAGATACTTGGCGCTGATCATGCACTGCCATTTCGACATCAAGCAAACAGACCACCAAAACCTTGAATGCTGGAAAACCAAACTAATATTCTTCAAACAAAAAACCTTAGAGTGCCGCAGCACCACTTACCTTAGATCCTTACATTGGAATTTCAAGCCAGAATTCCAACAGAATTGCAATCCCATGGATTGTATGCGGTACTTACTAGGGAAACCCCAATCCGCTGCGAAGACCAAGAAGATCTCAGGACGGTTGGAAATCTGTATAAGATTGTGGAGTGATTCCAATGGGGGCAGGCAGAGAGTTCGGTCGATGAGACTGCTAGCGTGATCGATCCAGAACGATGATGCTCCCTATCATGAGCTTGCAATGACTTTCAGGGTTTAGGGTTTTGGAGAATCTGCATTTTGTTCGCGCCTTTCGAAGACGGATCGCAGAATTACCTCACATGGGTTCTGGCCATGATTACAGTTTGTTAGAGCCTTTATCTCAGCCACAATTGGTGACTGAGATTTTGCTCCCTTCAAACAGGTTTGCTGACACTCGTGAGTTACAAAATCCATAGAGGTCTCGTTCGGTAGAGGTAGAAAGATCATGAGCTGTAGTGGTCATGGGGCCTAAACACTAAACCCTAAACCCTAGGAGGATGATCCAATCGATGGAAAATGCCGCCGCGAAAAGTGGAATGGGTGAATTGCTTTCAATAGTTTTCTGTCTCTGGTAAGTTATTCTTTCACTTGGCGTGCTCCATGTCTGGCATATGCCTTTGGTGAGTGAATTTGTCTGTAATTTATGGAAGATTTATAGCATCACTGATGATGCTCTTTGTGTCATATTCTTATGTATGTTGTGCATGGAGTGCCTATTGATTCTTTTAGTAAGAAGAATCAAAGTATCTAAGGTTGTTTATAAATACCCCCAGTTTATAATAAGGGTATTAGTCCAGATCGAGAATGGTGACAAATCCTTTTAGAAATAGAAATTTCATGCAGCCAGTGAGAAATGCCTCTAATTTATGGAAGATTTATTGCATCAGTGAAGATGCTCTTTGTTTCCATTTTGATGTTGTACATGGAATGGCTATTGATTTTTGAGTAGAAGAACCAAGCATCCAAGGTTGGTATTTATGTGCAGAAAGCTTCCTCTTGCTGGCACAGTCTAACCACCAAGTGTGTGTTGGGGTGGCTGTCACTGTGAATTGATGACTTAGCTTGAGCCACAGAAGAGCTTGTCACACCTTATCTATATCTTGCACATCCAGAAGATCTGGCCAGCTTAAGCAAGGATACCCCAAGTTGTTGCTCAGTTTGAGTACCACCAAGGTTGATTTGCTGCTAAGTTAAAAAGATCCATTTGAGACCTCATAACTTGGGCATCATGTGGGGAATGCACTCTTCATAAAGTACAAATTTCAAAACTAATGAGATTAATGCCACAACAACAAGGCTATGTAGCTAGAGTTTCAAGCTTCATTGAGAACAGTGCTACATAACAGAGAGCAAAAGTGATATATTAGCAAACGTGAGAGGGAAACTGTCGATTGTCCCTCATGTCCTGTTGAACCACCACCTGTGATTCTGAAGTCCTGTTGAACTGCCATCTGAGATTCTCCATGTGATGATACAGATTCAATAGGAGAGACATTTCACTTCATGCTTTCTACAAGCTCTAAACCTAGGAAGGGCCTCAAACCAAGATGTGGGAAAAAAAAGGCACTTTACAGAGTCTGAGTACAAACTCAAATGGAGAAACATGGATCTACAAATGGTGAGGATTCCACCCAAACCAAGTGGGACTAAATATCTTACATTTCAGGTGGCACCTCAACGTATGTAAAGTAAGCCATAGGTGGAACACCTTTGCAAAATGGTGAATGGTGCCTGACTGGCAGAGATATGTGAACAGGTTTTCAAAAACTAGCATCTGTTCAAAAGGACTCTTAGAGTGAAGAGCTATCTGGTAACCCTCATCATCATACTCAAGGCACCATCTTTGCACAGCACTTTTCACTGCTTCAAGTTGGGTCCAAGCATAACCTGGGAAAGTTCAACGCTGGAGTTCAAGTACTTGCATCAGTCAGGTTCTGATTCTAGTTCAACATAAACACCTAGTTGCTGGAAATGAAATATAATGGGCCTCTCTTTCATGCATGAATTTTTTTTTCCTTTGGCTGCAACAAGATAGTATGATTGCTCAAATCTCCCCCTCAAGAACTTGAAAGATTACAAGGTCTTCTGACATATGGATAACTGGTAAGTAGACAGGACTCAACTGAAAAAACAACACTATACATCAACCCATCAGCACAACATACCTGAATGAGGCCCTTCTGCTCCATGCCAACTAAACAATTAAGCACAACTCAGAGAGTACTTATGGAGTCGCACTTTTTGAGCCTCCATTTACTTGAAAGTCTCCAACCTCAGATTCCTCATCCTGCTCCTCAATACCATCCACATCTGTGCATATGCCTTCTCTGTTTCTGGAACCATCGAACTGCTTGACATCCCTCTTTGCTTGGCTGTCCTCTGTAATGTTGGCCATGACATGAAGACCACTACTAGATTTACCATAGACTGCAGCTGAGTCAGAGCTGTCCATGTTCTTTGCATTCTGATCATTGTTTGATGTTACTGCACTTTCTTCACTTCTTCCAGGGACCTCAAGTTTCCCTTTGCAGTCATTGATCTTGCAACGATCCCTTTTGATCTGGAAATGGTCAATGATACGGACATTGTAGTTTCTGTTACGATGCAGACCTACAGGCATCCACTGGCTTGGATGATTGCGTCTGTGAGCTGCCAAGCCAACCTGACTTGTTTGTTCCAACTCCCATTGTGGATCCAGTGCCCACTCCTTCGGTACCTGAAAACAGAGGGGAATCATCAAAATGCATCTTGATTGACATCCTTCTCCATGTTTTGTTTTGAAAGCAAACTGAGGCTTTGAAGGATCACTTGTGCAGAGCTAAGCCAACATGGAATGCTCTTGACAAGCCACAAAACTCTAAACCTTGAATGATCCAAATAAAATAAATTTTGGCATGCAAAGCAGCTTTCCAAGATGATGACCAAGAGGAGCACCAACCTTGTCAATTGCTAAGGTATAGATGTCCATGTCCCCTGTTGGTGTAATGTGGCAGCGCAAAAAGGATTTGTAATTTGCAATCCGCAATGATGAGAAGGCTTCATCAAAGTGCAAATGTAACCAATTTATGCATGCAAACAAGTAGCTCCCGAACACCAGGGACACTACAGGCGTGGAAAACACCCAGTAATACAAGAAAACTGAGGTATAGTAAGCAAGTACAAATCCTCGGGGTAGAGAATCCATTCCAGTTTTGCATATATTACTTCTTGTCACAGCCATGACCTGCCATGCAATGAATCAGTTCAAATCATTAGATATCAAACAACCTTTTCTTTACACAACTTTTGCAGCACTCCAGACATGATTGTGTCACCTCTTCATAGCCACCTAGACAATCAGTAGCAGATGTTGCCACCTTTTTGAAAACATCATTTCCAAACAATGCATTGTGAACTATGGCCCTCTTTGCTGACAAACCCAAAAGAAGATGAAGTAGGTGGAGAAAGCAGAGCACAAGACAAAGAAAATCCCATGACTATAAGTGTTGTGAATTCATGTTTGAATGATGTCTGATGTCCATTCTGTCTCCATGTCATATACTCGTGAATGAAAGAGGAGTAGGCACCTCAGGCATATCAAATGCAGTCATCAGATACTTGACACAAGCAGGATAAAGCCCAAATGTCCAAGACTCCATACGAGCTCTTAAGCCTGTTGGATCTGGAAAATGGTCACCTTCCTTTGAGTGGTACCAGTCATACAATGAGTGATAGCCTGCCACCCACAAAATACATCAGTCAATTCAAGCTGTAAAGCTTTAGGGTTTAGTGTTTAGGGTGTGCTGCAAATAGGGCAATTCATATGCAAATAGTCTCTTCATGATGGCTACTCCACAGCAGCTGGGTGCCACCTACTGTGATGGTAATTCTTGGTGCAGTTTGATAGCAGCCTTCCAAGAGACAGAAGAAAATAAAACAGTACATATGTGAATGCTACAATTACATGAAATTCATTCTACATGAGCCCTCGAATTGGAGAAGTAATGGAGAATCAGGCTCTTGAGTCTAGTGCATGGAACTATTCAATGAAAGATCTGCTAAACAGAAGGATAAATACCAGATGTGCCAAGGAGGCGATGGCGCACACAGGTTTCCAATCCAATCTCCAGCATCATCATGAGTGCCATGGCTGCTGTGAGATGAGCGCTAGCATGGAGCAAGCCAATGACCACACGCTTGGAACGTGACACCTTTACAGGCACAAACAGCACAGACAATGCCACTAGGACCAACAGGCCTGTCACAGACACATAACTGTGCTCCAGCATGTCCATAAAGGCACGTCCCATGCCAGCTGAGAACTCCCGAACATGTCCTCCCACAGTATTATCTATTATCTTGGAACATCTTGTCCAACTCACACTGCACAAATCACTCTTAATAAAAATTGGCCTTGCAGTCACATCTACTACAAAAATTAAGAACTCCACCAAATTGAAGCATTGACCACCCCCAAACCCAAAAACCCTAAACCAAAAACTTGAGTCTTATGTGAGCATTTACTCTCTGTATTCTGTAAGCACACAGGGTAAGATGCTCCACCTGTGGAAACATTGAGAACACCAATACAAAGTACACCACACCTCCTATGACATCAAATCGCCAGTTCTTCTTGCGAAACTCCAAGATGTTCCCCCATGCAATCTGCAAATACAATAGCAACAAAACTTGATCAGCAAAAGCCATTTCAGCATACTTCTGGGCAGCTAGAAATGACACCTAAAAGCTGTTGATGCCACATTATGGAATGTGCACATTCAGGTGCAGTGCCTAGAATAAACAGGCAACACAAAGAACATGAGGATGATGTAAATCCAGGAAAGGGAAAGAAACGGAGGAATATCAAATGAATGCATTGCTGTAGGGAAGAAGTATGTGTATGTCATCATACCCTACGGGACTCTTTGAAAGAAGGATAGGCAGCTCGTGTCTCGTAAGAAGCACCTTGAAATTGACTGAAGCCAGCAAACACATGAGTGGGATGAAGAAAGGCGCCGCCTGCGCCATTCACAATGAGATGCTCAACAGAACCAGGTGTGCCTGGCAATACCGAGTGATGCATGTAGTGGTGAAGGTCACCTGCCAGACGTATTCTGCAGCGACCCTTCAGATGATCCTGGATGAGATGGTTTACATTCCTTCCTGTGCTGCTGATCCAGTACCAGTCCAGCAGCCAATTAGGCTCATGTGTTACCAATATCACCATTTCATTTGCCCCAACCTGTGCTCAACCATCCCAACTCCTTTTGCATAAGCCTTATGAACCCACAACCTTTCTGTGTCACATTTACTTCAGTTCAGCAGCATTAAGCAGCAGCAAAGTGTAATAGCCATCTTTTCATCTTGTGCATAAATGAATCTTAACTGCATATCCAGGCCTGAATATTGACTCATAACAAATCGCTACTTCAATTTCTGCTCTTGATTAAACTAAGAAGACCCACCTTTTCTCTTGCAATTTCTGAGAAGTACTTGAATTGGAAGATATCAATGTCCCCATGGAGTGCTTGATCAAGACCAAAAACCCACCAGCCACATGGCAAATGTAAAGCAAAATAGCTCTTCTGCTGGGGTAGCAGCCAACCTCCAAGCCAACTTCGATGACATATGTACCTCATGAATGTGTCTAGTCCATCAAACCAGTCTGCACTCATGGTTTCATTCCCCCTTTGTCCTGGTTAGAACGATAAATACCAGCTTCAAGACAGCCCATGTGTCTAATCTATCTTTACCCAGCTTAGGCATCAGAACCACAAATTTGAAAATCTAACATAAGAATAATATACAGCATTAGACCATAGCATGATGCATAACACACAGAAATTTTGAGACAAAACAGGTACCCTGTGCTTCTGGATGAAATCAATAGCCTCAAATCCAAAGAAATGTTGGGTTATGACAAACCATGGTTGCCAGGTATGGCGAAGCATTGTGGTGTGTCTAAAGTTTCAAGTGAGTCCACTCCTTCTGGAAGCTCTGGTTTTTTCACTGCTATGTGTTCTGGCTTATAAGATATAGGTGGCTGCATTGCATATTCAAATGGCTGAAATAGACGCCGTTCATATGAATACGTGGATGGGTTTGGATACCTGTTACACATCATTGACACTGCCATCATAACCTGCTTCTTGCCATCTAGAACTTGATAACCTTAAACACAGAATAACATAAGAAGAGGTCCTAGTTTTGAACTAAATAAACTCACTCCAAGTATTCCACAGTAGACAACTTCTATTTAAGCAAAGTAGCAGTCAAAGAAACTCACGCAAGATCCCCACCAACAATGAGCAGATGACCACGAGGTAACTTCAGATCTCCAACTGTAAGGGATGGCTGTGCAAGCAGGCGTGCTACACTGTAGGTGGAATTACCACCATCACCAGTATCTGCCATGAAATCGAACCACAGTTCTTTGCATTCGCTCAGATGATCATAAAGGATCCCATCCTGGTTCCCGTGTTGCTGTGCCTGTGTCATAGCTGCCTGATCCCACCACACTTCCAAGTCAGGGAGGCCTCTATAACCCAGCTGTCATTCTACATTGTACAATCCCATAGACAGAACAGAGGTCAGATACAGTACCTGCATGGTCCTCATGTCAAAGCGACCGAGAAAGAGCGTGACAGATACGAGAAGATCAAATGCTGTTTTGAACAGGTCAGCAGAAGTTCTGAACCAAGCAAAGCCCCCAATGCAATCCCAGACTGTGAGTATATAGCTTGCTCCCTCAGAACTCTAGTATGAAACAGGGTCAGATGTTGGCACAGTAGCATGTACCCACCCTGAGTACCATGGGACCATGTCGAGAAAGTCAGGCACTGGGACAGTATTGCGCTGTGTCTTGTCTTCTTCTGGTTGAGGATGTGTCAATGCCCACCTGATCACCCCACCCACTATGACATTCATTCCACTTTCTCTTTAAAGTTTGAACCACCAAGAAAAATGAAATATAAGAAGAGTTGGAAGCCAGCTGAATTCAAAAGCTTACTCACCCCGTGGAGCGTTCCACCACATAATTAGCAATGTAAAGCCCTATAAATGTTGCCCACAAAGAATACACCGGTGAAATGCTGTCAGAAGACCCCCCTCCAACACAGGCGTCATTACACACCAGCTGCATGCATGAAGGAACCAGAGGCCATAAAAATCTGCTGTCCCAAAAGAAAGAGTTGTGCCTCCTGAAATCTACTACCAGAAAACAAGAAAGATCCACTCAGAAGCTCTATCTTCTAAAGGCATGATGACACAACAAGGAAAATCCACCAAACTATATTCTATGCTAAATTACAGAAGGAATTTTTTTGAGACATTCTTTACATACCTCTCCATACAGAACCCATTTGGAGAACACAGGATAATCTTGTGCTGAACCAACAGTGCCTAACAATTGAGTGCAAACTAGCTCTTTTGCTTGATGAATGTTCTGCCAGCCTGCAAACCAGTTGGGGAGATCCTCAAACAACAAGTTCCGTGACCACTGCCGACCCAGAAAGGTTGAGCGTGCAGGTGCTTGGTTGCCACAGTGACTGAAGAAGACACAACATGCTATGCTGAGCACCTGCATCCATTGCACAAATGATTTTTAAACCTAACCTCATGTCAATTGATGCCTTGTTGCAAGATGCTGGTTCCCATACTTCAAATGCTTCAACAATCAAACAACCCCAGCAAGACATGGAGCAGGAAGAGGGCTTTGCCTTAAGACACAAGTATACAGTATGTAAGAAAAGTGTACCATATACTATATTCCTGCCAAACAACCATTTAAGACAAGCATACAGTATTTATTCTACTGCCACAAAAATTTATGCAGGGATTTGAATTTTAAGATAGTTCAAAATCAGTTTTTACCGTGCTATTCTGCACAATAGTCAAGATCTCAGGCCGCTTTCCTGCCAAACGGGCTGCGAAACCTAGATACCAAAGCCCCAAAAATCCAATATGGAAAAGCAAAAGTGCCAACACAGAGGCCAAAAACAAGGTCAGAAAGAGCGATAGGTTCATCCTCATGTCCACTCCCATGGACTGAAAGCTTGGCAGATGGTATACCGCCGCAATCAACAACCAACCTACATACCTGCACACATGGAGAAAAATAAATTCCTGGCCTTACTTTCTTTGCTCCCAAAAAACCCAGAACTGCATGTTACACTGCAATCGAGCATGAGTGGTGAGCGTTGCTATGCACATTAGGGTTTTGATCACACCTCCTTTGACAGAGTTGGAGCATAACACAAATTGACTGACACCCAACATGCACAAATCTTCACATAGTCTGAATCAGAATCTTCTTTATTCACAACACTCCTGGATGATTGGTGCACGATAAACCCTAACAATCCAGACACTATTGGTCTACAGCACCATTCCCCAAGACTCAACCCTAATTCTCCATCTCCTCAAAGACTAGAAACTCCTTGAACTCGTGAGCAACAATCTCAGAGGTGGGATCAAAACAGTCCTCTCCGAGATTATATGGGACTGGCAAATTGCATGCAAGCTGTTCATTAGGAATCCACGAACAAATTTTTTTTGAAAGGGATTTGCTAAGAGAGGGGAAGAATTGCGAACCAGCGGCTAAAATTGGAGTAGCTAGGCTGAATAGTTTTCCCCAGAAAAGGCGAAGAGAAGAAGTAGAAGAAGCCCAGCAGGAAAGCGTAAATGGACCACCACTTGATGTTTTTATCTAGCTTATGCAACACGATATGCAGGTTATCCGTGGAAATAAAGAAGAAGGAGATAGCGACCACAGCCAAGAGCGCATGGCGCGAGTGCTCATGCGGATACGGAATCTCATGTGTAAGCATCGTTCGCACGGTACGCACTGCAGTACTCGTCCTCACGTTCTTCATCCCCGCATCCGCCCACGACTTCCGCTCCCGCTCCATTCCCAAAAACCTCTCGTCACCCCCCACCCCCCACCTTTCCTCCCTCCTCCTTCCTCCCTCCCTCCCTTCCTTCCTTCTTCCACCACGTAAACGCTTCTCACAACACCCAAAAGCTTGATTCTCCTTTCCCCGGACGTTGCTGAAAACAAACTACAAACTCCACTCCTCTGCAACA
>Ga0209208_10013774_pt1 | contig 10043 bp, 10 predicted proteins | sample S1TSphfallax_3_FD_187694 | JGI IMG/M metagenome (GOLD analysis project Ga0209208, IMG submission 187694) | Host-associated microbial communities from peat moss isolated from Minnesota, USA - S1T2_Fd - Sphagnum fallax MG (SPAdes) (version 2) | ecosystem: Host-associated > Plants > Peat moss >... | reverse complement strand
GTGTGAAGGTTCATTCCCTCACACTCTCCTACACTCCCAAGAGCATGAGATGTGAATCTTGGGCTTCCTTCTTGGCCCACACCTTTGCAAGCCTTTACCTTGGTCGCGAGCCTAAGGTTAGGGTTCTAACAATGAGTCCAAAGGGTGAAAACAATGGAAGGACAAGGGGTTGGGGCACGCTTTTTAGTTCGTAGCACTTCGGGGGTAGAGGGGCAAGCTGGAGTTCCAAGATGGGGATTAAGAAGAGTGACAAGCAAGTCAATTATTTGCACAGACTTGCACAAACCAAACAACAAGTTGGTTAAGTGCATAACTGAAACATTTTTGGTGCACAAATGAACCACGGGCAAACACGGACTCACAAGACTCACCATAACCCAGACTTGGGGGAAGCCACCATCTTCCCCTTTATAGTATTCTTTATGCCTAACCATAGGACTAACACCCAAATGTCATTCTGTCCTAAGACTCCCAAGTTGGAATTTTGAAGTTCTCGAAATTGGGACTCCCATGACTTTGGAAGCCCATAACTTTGTGTGTAAACTTCCAATTGAAATGAGGTTTGAAGCAAATTTGTATCCTTTGTTGAAAGTTTTTCAATGGTATGTCGCACGCCACTTGCACACAAATAAATCGAGGCAATTCCTGACTTTTAGTGGTTGGGAATCAAATTGGCAATTTGACTCCCAATCCTTCTTTTGGCCATAATTGATGTTTTTAGTGTCAAAATGAATCATAGGATTTAATTTTAAACATCTAAGTTCCAAGAGATTTTTAATGATATAATGAACTTTTCAATCTAATGAGTTTTGACCTCTGAAATTGCCTTTTGAAGATTTAGGAGTCCATTAAAACTCTAACTTTCAAAGTGGGAGTTCACTTGGGAGTGTGGGGGTTCATTCCCTCACACTCTCCTACACTTTCGGAAGCTTGAAATGTAACTCATGGGTTTCACTCTTGGCCCGCACTTTCACAAGCCCTTGTTTTGGTTGCACGCTCAAGGCTAGGGTTACGACAACAATGTTGTTGTCATTTGTAACAATGACATGGATCAACGATTTTGGTTGCTATTAATGGATAAAACTATTTACATTATGCAAAAATCCTTTGAAGACGGGTGGGGTAATTCCTACATTGAAGGAAATGTAGTTTTAAGAGGATATTGGTTTGAAAAGCACCAGGTAGGTAGTCATATTTATGTTTTTAGAAATGACAAACCTCTTGCCTACATATTTTCACATTTAATAATTGCATCCAAGTTCATTATGCCACCCATTATCCATTTTATCAAAGGCAATTATGTTATTTATGAACTTAAATATGATGTTTTGAATTGCATTATTGATGTAGTAGAAACATCAAACCTTCTAGATTGATTATTATATATATGTCAATAAATAAAATGATGTCTTGTTAAATTAATACAAATATTAAAAAATAATTTGGATACTATGTAAATGTCATTTTGAATCATGTCAACTAGCTATATCAAATGTCTAAATTGCATTTAAAAATTAAAAATTAAAAGGAATAAAGTCATGCAATTGATTTCAAACTTTTTGTACAACAAAAGCATGCCCCCTTTTATGAAAAATATGTTCATTATATGAACTTGATGAAAAACCAAATTATACAAAAATTTCAAAGTATTTAAAATTTGAAGGAAAGGGTTGCAAGGAAAAGGAATTAAAAAAAAACCATTTGAAAAAACAAATTGTGTTCAATGGGTTCAAAATGTTTAGCTTGAGGTGCAAGTCACATGTGTAAGAAAAAATCTTACCAAAAATCTTGTCCATTGAAACCCATTTTTGGAATTTCTGGGAATTTATGCATTTCTGGCTATAAACCAAAATATTCATACACAATTATGTATGAATGTGAAAATTCACTATTGCCACATGAATTATCTTAAATTGGACCAATCAATTTTTGTCATTAAAATTTGTTTCAAGTAAATGTTATTTTGCAAAATGTAACCCCACAAAAGTCCTTGAATCCTTGTTCCTTTTTTTGGAACCCCGACCATGAATAAGCTTGGAATGCCAAGATATTATATAATTTTGAGGTGAAAAAACTATGTATAATTGTTGAAAGTATAATACTTCACCTTCAAGTGTTCAATTGAATCATAACAAAACATTTGTTACAATTGATGATTAACATAAGAAGCTTGGATGATGGGAGATCATACACAAGATCTAGGTCAAGATTAAATTTCATCTATTCTCAATAGGTGGATAGAAATAGAAGGACACATTCAATGCAATGCTAGTCATTGTTAGAGTTTATTGTAGATATTCAAATGTGTGATCATGGTGTCCAAAAAATAAAAATGTATTTCATTGTTGAAATATAAAATTATTCACATGTTAATGATGGATGACCTAATTATTTTGCATAATTTGTGCTAATAAAATGTGGCACTTGAATTTGTTGGAATATTTAAACATTGAAAAGTTTTGAATGAATTTGTTTGAGAGTATCGTTTGAAAAATTTCCAACAAAACTAGCTTTGTTGGAAATTTTTTATGTCTATTGGAAAGGTTTGTTGCCCATGCAAAGTTGTGTAGGAAATTTCTATTAAAAAGTTTCGAAGGCTATTGGAATCATTTGTCAATTGCCCCAAAGTTCCCTTGGAATGTTATGTTGGAAATCTCAATTAAACTTAGAATTTCTCAACAAATTTAGATATTGGGAGTACTTGCTTAAGGCAACAATTGCATTTGTTTTTCAAAGCCATTCTCATAACTACTTACCAAGGTAATAATGTGTTTAGTTTTGTCAAAATGTATTATTTGCTACTTGAAATTAGGATTCATATATGTTTGAAACAAAACACATGTATGTTAATGTGCATGAGCAAAATACAAATTTGAAATGTGCTACTAAAACAACAAACTATTTTCCAAAATGTTTGCCTTGATTACTTGGAATAAGTCAATTGCATGTTGAGTTGAATAGGGCAAAGTAACCATAAACTAACCCTTTGCAGATAAAATTATACATGGCCAAATCTACTCCAAATTGGTCCAATTTTCTTAACTTCATGTAGGCTTCAACTTGTCACAAGTAGTGTAGTTAACTACAACCCCCTTGTCCTAATCCCTACTTTGAACCTTCTAATGGATACGGATATTTGTAGAGCTAAACCACAACTTTTTGTAGTTCCTTCGGTTTTGGGGCCCATGAATCCTTGCCCTTGATGTTTCCCTCTTTCTATTTATGACCAAGTATGGCAAACAATGTTATTGCATTTTTTTGCAAATCACAACCATAAGCCTTTTTCCTTCATGGTAGGGAATGTGTAGTGACTACTACAAAATGTGGGTGCATTTCAGTAATCCCTGTTCAATAGACCAGTGAATTCACTACTTCTTAACTGGTCTACGTTCACTATAAGCAGTGAAATCATTTGGCATCCAAGGACACCTTTGTTACTTCTTAAGTGGTCTACGTCCATTATAACCAGTGAAATCACTTGGCATCCAAGGACACCTTTGTTACTTCTTAAGTGGTCTACGTTCATTATAACCAGTGAAATCACTTGGCATACAAGGACACCTTTGTTGGAGTGAGTAAGAGCCTTTAGCTTCTCAAATGAATACTTTGGGCATTCTTTCGAAGCTTTTACTTATGGGGATCTGATTACGATGGACGAGTATCAGCATATGGAGCGCTTCAGAACGGAGAACGAGTATCAGGATGGGATGTGGATTGACGGGGAGTTTTTTGCGCGCAAGCGGAAGAGCAGCAGACGGCAAACCAAGGAAGAAGCACTGTATGGTTTTGAGGAGAGTGACTCTGATGATGATGATTCTTCAGCAAACAAGCGACGACGGGATGTGATGAAGAAGGGGGACTTGACGATGCCGGTAAATTTCGTAACCACTGGAAAGGTGATGCCGTCAGAAGAGATTGATAGAAATGAAGAGGAGGCTAGTGAAGTTCGGGTTGGTGTTGGATTAGCGTTTGGCGCTCCTGAATTAGTGTTAGGTGCAGGAGTGGGTCTGGGTGTAGGAGTGGAATCTGGTGCTCATGGGAAGGCAGGAGAAGAAGAAGAGGAAGAGTTCTTGCCTTCGGCATTCGGAAAGAGAATTAAGGAAGGAGCTGAAAAGAAAGGACGGGAGAGGGAGAAGGGTAAGCAAGCTGCCTCTAAGGCAAAGTCATTGGCATCTGGTGGTCTCGGATCAGGACCGGTGTTTGAGATGCACACAAAGGGAATAGGCATGAAATTGCTGGAGAAGATGGGGTATAAAGGGGGAGGGCTAGGGAAGAATCAACAGGGCATTGCAATGCCAATTGAAGCCAAGCTCCGGCGAAAGAATATGGGTATGGGGTTCAACGAATTTAGGGAAACGACTGCAGGTTTGCCACCACCCCCAGGAATGGAAGAGCCTGAGGCCAAGAGCAAGGAGCTTAAACCCAAACCAGAGGAGAAACTTTGGCTGAAAAGAAACAAGGGAAAAAAGAAGCGGGAGCTGCTCACTGCTGCTGACGTTTTGGCACAGTCAGAGGCACAGGGTGTTGAGACAGTGCAAACTGTGCTTGACATGCGAGGCCCTCAGGTATGTTTACCTTTCTGGTGTTGAATACAGCGAGAATTGAAGTATGACAATCAGCATAGCTTGAAGTCTGATTTCTCTACTGGTTTGTTGACATCTTGCATGTGCTTCTGGCTGGAGCAGGTCTGTGTGCTTACAAATCTGGAGAACCTGAATGCAGAGCAAGCAGCAATTGAAGATAACACCCCAATGCCAGAGCTGCAACACAATTTGAGGTTGATTGTGGACCTGGCAGAGGCAGAAATCAAAACTGTTGATCGAAAGCTACAGCATGAAAGAGATACAGTCATAGTTGTCAACAAAGAGAAGGAGCGTTTGCAGAAGGAACTGACTTCCCAGAAACATCAGCTTGACACAATGGAGGACGTTCTGTTTTCAACACCGTGTCTCTGAGGGAGGGATGACTCTTGAGACATTAGCTGATGCATTCAAAAGTCTTAAGATGAAATACTGGGAAGAATACAAGCTCTATGACCTCAGTGTGATTGCCCTATCCTATTCGTTGCCACTGATGCTGGGTCTCTTTAGAGGATGGGACCCTCTCCAGCAGCAACAACATGGAGTGGGAATGGTTGCTGCATGGCGAGATTTACTGCAGGGAAATGACCCTCAGGATTTCTCTATGTTTGGGGATTCAGACATGACATACACTTCATCACCCTTCTCTCATTTAGTTACAGAAGTTCTGTTCCCAGCAATTCGATCAGCAACCACAAACTTTTGGAACCTCGTGACCTGGAGCCAATGCTGCAGTTTCTTGAGACATGGAAGAAGTTGCTACCTGTTGCAATTCATCAAAATATCTTGGAGAATTTGGTGATGCCAAAGCCGGTTGTGGCTGTTGATGCATGGGATCCACGTCAAGAGACAGTACCTATCCATGCATGGCTACATCCATGGTTACCACTGTTGGGCAGCCGTATGGAGCCCCTGTATCACCCGATTCAATTTAAGCTTGGAAATGTATTACAGGTGGGTTCTTGAGGAGTGCATAGTAGTTTCCTGGTACTTGATAAGTGAAAGCTTCTGGGTGCCATGTGCAAAATGGTAGATGAGACTTTGTGTGTTTACAAGGTAGGTTCTGTTGAGCTTGTATTTCACAGCACACATAGTTTACTTTATTGTTACTTTGTTCATCATCTCTTTTAAAATGTTCTGCTCCCTTGAAGATAGAAAGTATATGACTGAATTCCTTTTGGTTAGTGTTCTCAGGCATGGCACCCCAGTGATTCATCAGCCTTAGCATTGCTGTCTCCGTGGCACAGTGTGTTCAATCCAAGCAGCTGGGAACATCTGCCGGTGTGGTCCATCTTACCAAAGCGGATGTATGCAATGCAGGAGTTAGCAGTGAACTCTGCACACGAGCAACTTGACCAGTTCAATTGGGTCATGGCATGGGGGTCTGCTGTTCGAATTCACCACATGGTAAACTTGCTGGAGATTTTTTTCCAAAATGGCAGCAGGTATGTTGTAGTCCACTCAGATTTTCCTCCAAATTAGTTTACTGACTATCTCTGGAGATTTTGAAGCTAGGGCAGATTGATTCACTCATGAAGGAGAAGTGGTGTCTTCATCCCCACAACTTTAGGGGAATCTCTTGAATAGCACTTCTATGTCGTTACACCATTTTTTGTCAGTAATGCATAACCCTTCAAATTGTTTGTGCCTACTTGATTAAGCAGATGTCTCACAGAAACACATGGGTTAGGGGAATATAGTCAGTGTCATTGGTACTCACTCCCATACTTGCCTAATTCAGGTCTTGTATAACTGGCTGTGTGCCAACCCAAACTATCAGGAGGTGTCTAGGTGGTACTTGGGGTGGAAATCTTGGCTGCCACCAGAGCTTCTAGAAAATGAAGGAATTCGTCATCAACTCAACATTGCATTGGAGATGATGAACCAGGCACTGGAAGGTGCTCCAATTGTACAAGCTGGAACTAGGGAGAATCTGAGCTTTCTCCAGGCCACAGAACACCGCTTGTTCCAAACACCAAGATATAGTACGGCACATGGACAGCAGCAGCAGAAATGAGTTTGAAGGAGGTTGTGGAGGCATATGCTCAAGATAATGACGTGCAGTTCTTACCAAAACCAGAGCGTACTCATGAGGGGTTGCAGGTTTATGGGTTTGGAGCAGTTAATGTGATTGTGGATGCTGCAAAGCAAGTCATATTGGCACAGGATGGCAATCACTGGGTTTCCACTGGCCTTGAACAGCTCCTGAAGATGCATCAGAGCCAGGCTGGCAGTAATTGGTAGCCAACCTCTTTCCTTGGCTTCACATTGGGCCACCTCACTATACAGACCATTGATACTTCCACTTGGCAGACAGTGAACAGCAGAAGGCAAGAAAGAGCTTCTGGCCCCATACAGGTGAGAGTTCCCGGTTTCCTTTTTCACAATGGCATCTAGGAGCAGGTGGCAACTCATCTTTAGGTTTCCACAGCACTTTGGATCCATGGGTTTGATTGATGGTTTTTGCAACAGGGGAGCACTCTGCCTGCATGGTTCATCTTGTTGGCTGTGCTGGCCATCTACATGAAGCTGGGGATATCATCAATTTGAAATGTACTGGGAACCAGATGCTCCTGTATTATGGATTTCTTGGTACTTGTAGAGTAATTGGTGATAAGGACATTGGAGAATGCAGCACAAAATGAGTTCTCGAAGCTGGATTTGGACATGCTGTGGGTTATGTGCTGCTATTGAACACCCATGCTGCTGCTGGCTAGTGGGATTCCAGGGCCAATGTTCAACCACAGAGCTTGGAAAGGGGTGTGAGGAATGAACTGGGTTGCACATGAATTGGGGTGCATCATGAAGTTCATTATTTCACTGTAGATATACAAGACTGTCCTAAACGCATTGAAATCCATGCTGAACTAAAGAAATTATTTGGGAAGATTAAAGGTACTGGGGTACATTCCAGATACAAGTTTTTTGCCATATGATGTAGAGGTTAGAGAAAGGTCACTGTGTGTGACCACAGTGGGAAGATGGCCATTGCATATGGATTCACACCCTTGGGATTCAAAATACATTATTTAGAATCCATCCTGTTTCTTCTCGAAGTGTGACAAGCTCAGGATGCAGATTTTTGTGTAATTGTGCTGGAAATTTTGGGTAGATTATTATGTAATTATCTGCACCCACCATCAGGAGCTGATGAAATCTGTGAGGAGTCCTGGCAACAGTCACTGCTTTTTGTGATGGAAGTAATGGTCCAATACTTTGTGAGTGACACTCATAAGGTTATTACCACCCTTCTTCATGTTATGTTGGTTTTGGTTTTGCTGAAACTGACACAATTTTTGCATTCAAATTGTTATTGCGGAGTTTCCTCTGCAATGACACAGATATAAAAGAAACTGCAAGTACTTGGTAACTGGCCCACTGTTGACTGCCACACTGCCACCAACTTTATTGCAAAGATGATTGTGAGAGCAATTGTAGTATCTCAATTGTCAATTGCTTCCATCATATTGAGGATTCTATTTCTTCTTTCAGGTTTTACTGGTGATGCCAGCACCCTGTCTTCTCACTAGTCCCTGCATCAGGTTGCAATGGACCCTTGTATTAGAATCGGATTACCCAATGGCTGCTTGTGTACGCATGCCAAGACCCTCTACTTTATACAACAGCATCTGAATATAAAAGTCATTGTACAGGTGAAGCTTATATGGTGTTATTCCTCACAATTTCTGGATGTCATTGTTTGACAGAATCTATAATTTCAGAATCAAATACTGGTGCTCAAGTTTGGCAATATTTGCAACAAACTTTAAGAGACACATTGGAAGTTCATTTGCTTCAACATCAATGCCTATCAGGGAGATGGATGGGCACACCTACTTTGAAACTAACAATTAATGTAAATGTAGAACTATGTATTTGTGACTTTGTACCTGTGTTTGTTTTGTGCACAGAATGAGTAATCTTTGCTCTATAACATCAAAGCTTGTGATTCAACATGTTGGTCTGTTAGGGATATCTATTCAGAGATGTTCCAGAAGTTAAATACTCCTACAGTAGAGGCAGAACCTTCAAGCACACTTTAATGTGGATCTATCTCAAGTTCTAGAAACCTTCCATTGTGATTTGGAAAAAATTGGATCTGCTACAATTGTCAGCTGATACTTGCTTCATTTTGCCATGTTTTTCTACAGTCCTGAAGTTTTGGACAAGCAAACAGCAATCCAATTAACAAATCCTGAACATTGCTGTTGACTTAACTGCTCCTGCACATCTATAGACTTAATGTGCTCTTCCATTGCAGAATGAAATCCTGCATGTCTATAGACTTAGTTTGTCTTGGGCCCACACAATACAATGATGCAACACAGCAGGATGATGGTGGAAAAAAAAAAAGCAAAGCTACCATCACAGCCCAGTAGTATTTTCTCTTCAATCCCTGTGGCTGCTTTTTGGGTTTCTTCAACTCGAAGCCCTTTGCATAAGACTTAGTCTTGAACCAGGAGAATTGGAACATGGGTGATTACTATTGCCATCCTTGATCCATCCTATCTATCAAGTCCTCTAATTTATAATTTCTTGCGGAGTCAACACTGTATCTCTGTTTCCATCTCTAATTGTCTCCCTTCTGCCTCCTCTTTCTTAAATGCCCTTAATGATACAAGTCTTTCTCCAGCAAAAGAGATACACACCTTTGACTCTCCTTCCTCTTTATCGAGAGAACACCTGAGCTTGCTGTAGCTCCTGAGCTTGAAATGCACACTTGCAACGGTGACTAACGAAGCGAGAAGGGACAGCGACGCAGGGCCCCAACATTGTGCGCAGTGGATGGTAGTCGATTGAGCCACAGCAGTAAGAACCACGCCTTGAAACACACTGTAAAAGCCAATCAACTGGTATAACTCGCTCTTTGCATTGAAGGCTCGAGTGCTCTTTTTCTCTATCCTCTCGCGTGCTAGCTCGAACATTTTTTCCCACTCCCGTAAAATCAGCCTAAGCTCGGAGTTTTCCTCTATTTGTCGCAGATTCTGAGCATACACTTTTTCTGGAATGACATCGTTGTCTAGAACTACTCTATTCTTAAGTTTGACTGTAGTTGCTGAATAGATCTCTCAATCATGGCCAAAATTGTGTATGTCCTAGAAGAGGAGGAGGAAGAAGCAGAAGAAGAAGAAGAATCCGAGGTGGAGAGTGTCGAAGATATGTACATGAAGTACTCCTCTCGAGAGGGATTTGTTGATCAGCTGGCTATAAATTGATCAGGGGAAAGCTTGCATGATGCGAGCATGCTTAATTCTGGATGCTGTTGTATGGAATTTCTGCTGCATTTCAGGCACCTTGGCTTCTCTAGGCCTCTTCTTGAACCAGTGATCATCTGTGGACGTATTCAAGTCGCTGCTGCTGATTTCAATAGCTGAGACCGGCCCGATCACAGGTGCTGCAGCAGCAGCTCCCAGCTGATGGACTGTGGGACTAGTTGGGTTTCTTACCATCTTCAATAAGGTA
>Ga0209208_10013773_pt1 | contig 10043 bp, 11 predicted proteins | sample S1TSphfallax_3_FD_187694 | JGI IMG/M metagenome (GOLD analysis project Ga0209208, IMG submission 187694) | Host-associated microbial communities from peat moss isolated from Minnesota, USA - S1T2_Fd - Sphagnum fallax MG (SPAdes) (version 2) | ecosystem: Host-associated > Plants > Peat moss >... | reverse complement strand
TGCATACCTTCCCAACCTACTTATTTACCTAGCTAGGTAGGTACTTAGTTTGACCTACCCACCTAGGTTGACCTATGTACCTACCTACCTAAGTACCTACCTATATGAGTAGGTATTTAACCTAGGAAAGTAGAACCTACCTATTTATTTTTTTAACCTAAATAGGTAGGTTGGTATGTAACCTAGGTTTGTAGGCACATATTTGTGTACCTACCTAGGTACCTACCAACTTAATATTAATATTTTAATATTTTTCTTCTTAATGCCACATGGCATACTTACATTGGGCCACATGTCATAATATAAGATCATCCAAGTATTAGAATTGAACGTCCTAGATTATTTCAAAATAATATTAATAATATTTTAAATAATCAAATATTAAAACACGTGGCAACACATCATTTGCCCTTAATTGTTACCAAAATAGTTGCATATTAGTCGCATGTGACAATACGTATACAATGTAGTCAAAGGATGAAATGTATTTGTTGACTTTTTTTTCATACAATACCTTTTGTCATTTACGACTAATTTATCACATGCGACTTGTCTTAGGTGACTACAGGGATTTTAGTTGTAAAATGTCTCTTGTGACTAACATTTAGTTACAAACACTAGTTTAAAATATATAATTTTCTTCTAGTGATTCGTAGTCACATCAATCACTTACTTTAGTCTTCATTCCATATTTATGTTCTGGATACATATGCATGCTTGAAATTTTCCATTGCTGGTGTTTCAACATCACTTAAGGTTAAAGATTTGTGTCAAGTATATTCATTTAGGTTATGTTTCACATTCACATTCTTCTTTTTAAAAAATTATTCTTTTCCATTATTAAGTTTTTAGTAGGTGCCATCATAGATATTTCAACTCCCCGAAACAGAACCACTCCATGTATTTAAAAACATGGCAACATCATGTTTCTATCACCCCACAAACTTCATTGCATGTTTTTATCACCCCACCAATACCTTGAAACATGCCTATAACATGTTTCAACAAAGTTGGTTAAATAACATAAAATGTTAATTTAAGTAACATGTTAATCATTATTTTTTATTCATTTTTTGTATGTTTCTTATGTAGGCTATGTGTATGTTAATACGTTTTGCACTATTGGAATGCAAGCTAAACATGGAGATGAGGTTGCTACTACAATATCCCAAACAATGGACTTTCTAAAAGTTGGCAACAATCATTGGCCAATTCCTTGCATGAATTTCTAGAGTGTAAAAAATGCTTACAATAGTTTAATGAGGAGAAGAATGAACACAAGGATTTATTAAGACAACAAAAGCTTGGCTTTGGGACTAAATGCCTCAAGGAGTTTGATATGGCCAATGTAAAAAAATTTGAAGTTATAAAGTGAAATTGGAATCCTTTATGGCATATTGTCAATAATGACAAATGCATGCTTGTGACAAAGATGCCTAAACTCCCTTCGTTGCATTTTTTCAAGGAGGCTAAAATAATTATAGGTAACCTCCTACAAAGGAAAACACCTTTCAGGAATGTTCCAAGGCACTAACAACAGATCCATTTAAAAGATAAGGATGGGGGAGTATCACTTGGCTTGGTAGAAAGTCATCAATATTTTAAAGCAAGATGGTCGTCTTCTCTTTGGGGGACAAGAAATTAAGGAAGGTATTTGTGATAAGGATATAGAGGCTATGTACCAAAGGTTCATCTCACCATCAAATAATCTATTCAAAATGTCATTATATTTCACTATTGTATAGATTAGGGTAGTAAAGCATATGGTGCGCGAAAATATTACAATGTTCCAAGAAATTTGAAAGCAAATAGATGAAGAACAAGGGGAAGCTTCACTTTTGAACATAAGGAAATATCTTCAACGTCGTGAAGACATAGACATGGGATGGATAAATGTGCATTGGGGTGTGGCACAAGTTCTAAATGAATCAACTAGTTTCCCCCATGAAGCTATGCTTGCCCTAGACAAAAGTGGTAGAACAAAAACATGTTTCCTTGTTCCTAGCTCAGTTCATAATTGAAGGTGCTCCAACAATGTTATCCTTGGAAGCAACATTCAACTTCATGGCCACTGGCTAGGGCATCTAGGTCCATGAATAAAAAAATCAAAGAGTTCAAATAAAGAGTAGGTTAAAAACTAGGAAATTCACATCATAGAAACATCTGAATTCAAACATTGCCAAAAAGATGTGAAAACAATGCGAATATGGTAGATGCTGATACCTCAAAGCAAGTCTCACCTACAAATCCTCGTGTTTTAGAAGTCGCATTTCAATTTTTAGGGATCAATAACAATGTTTTATAAATGAGATTGTAACTTTCGAAAGTTTTGGAAGTTCAATCCTTGGAACCTCAAGTCTCAAAAGTTTAAGCTTCAAAAATTCAAGATTCAAAACCTCAAGTTTTGGACATCAAAACTTTGGAGTCTAAGTTTCAAAGGTTCACATTCTAAATATCAAATTTTCAAAGGTTCAAGTTTCGGATATCTAAATTTTGAATATCCACGTTTTGAATATACAAGTTCACATTTCGGTTCTCCAAAAAACAAATGTCGTCCATGTTTCAAAGGACCCAATTATGAATGTAAATGAAACCATCAAAACTCCCCAAGATCTCAACGCCAACAAGGACAAATTCAAATAGTATGACGCATTAGTTCCCACTGGTTTTGAGTTGGACCCAAACACAACTTTGACTCGTGTTTCGGGCAAAGATGAACTTGATCACGTTTCAAAGAACTATCCTTAAGATGCCGAAGGTTGGGTTGAGGTCACAATTGTAGATGCATCGGATGATTTCCATGTTTTAGATGTAAATATATATTTTGTCGTAATCCAAGAAATGGATGTCAAAGTAGGTCAAATAGTCAATTCCTCTTCTCCGCCAATTCAACAAGTTTCTATGATACATGATCTTGGTTATGTTTCGATATAGTAACATGGCGATTATGTTTCAAAAATGAACATGGGAATCAAACAAGATTGCACGCCATCAGTGCCATAAAAGCCCCATTAGGTTGGCATCTTGCTTCCAAAGGAGACAATACATGGGAATATATCATGGTCAAATGCATATGTTGATGACAATATGACCATTAGTCTGATAATGAATGCAAAGATGACAGTTGAAGGTGTGTTTCACATTCTTCAACAATGACCCAATGAAAGTACTTTGAATTTTGAACCATTTGATCAAGCTATCATGAACATTTCAAAGGATATATATGCCACAACAAAGAAATTTCGAACACAAAAGCGGAAAAAATTGGAGGCAAAACCCAAGAAAATGAAGGCCGATGTTAAAGTTGCAAGGAAAGAAATCATGAAAAAAAGGACTCCAATAGTAGAAAGTTTTTCAAGTTCTAACAATGAAATTTCTTTGCCACCTTCGAAATAAGAACTTTATATTATGCTAGAGGCTACACCTAAAGATGATTAGCAATTTGTTTGTTTTGCAAAAGCCAAACGACAAGTTTTTAATTCAACTATGTTTTACTCCAATCTTTTCCCTTTTTTAATACATCTCCTAATAAGATTTTTGTGTTTTTTCAAATTACTTGAGTTTTACAAGACCACAAGGTATCATTGTTTCTATATTTGAACATGGAAACGTAGAGACATAAATAAACATAAACATAAATCCTTTATTTTATATACATGGATATTTTTGATACATATTGAAACATGAAAGTAAATAAATATTGATTAATATACACCTATCTACAAGGTTGAAATGTCTACTAAGGACGAGCTTTGCAACTATGTGCTATTATTTGGGGTGATATAAAGAGGGAAATTCATCTTTGGCCAAAGGATGACGATTTCAAAACATTATTATATCAACAAGGGGAACTGTTGGGCACAAAGCTAGACTTTTATTTATAATTTATGTTATAATTGGAAAAACCTACTATTCAGAACATTACTATATTGTACATAATTAGACTGTGTCAATATTGGATTTTATGCACATAGATGAAGGTAATATAGGAGAAAAGATTGCCTATTGAGGTGTTAGAAACCTTTGTAATACGAATGGGTTGGTAGACTCATTGGTGATTCCATAAAATGAGCAAAACCACTAGTCTCTTTTCATTTTAGAGTGTCACTACACATTACATTTTGATTTTATTCCTAGATATCGTAGTACCTAGAATGCAAATCAATTTGTGAGGTGTGTAACATTCGAGTGGTCTTATGCAAAAGGCATATTGCATAATTCTAATGAGTGGGCGGTTATTGGCATCAAGCCAATTGTACATGTCCCATTGCCCCCACAAATTGGAACATGGGAATGTGGATACTTAGTTGTAGAATATTTTAGTTAGTACCTAGACAAGCGTGGCAATAGGGAATATTGTCCTAATGTGGAAGTGAATCCCAAAACTTGTTACCATCATATTCTCATAGCTATCTCAAATTTGGTCCAACATTGTATTCTACTTCCGCATGGTTTTGCCTTTGGGATTAAAACATAATGTGTCTCTTTGGATTTCTATGTTTCAATGGGTTTATGGCTTTCGTGTTTATGGTTTTTTAGTAGATTGCATGTTTCAAGTTGTGGGATACATTTTTGTATCAAGGCCATGTTTCAATATCCATGTTTCTATATCAAATGTTTGTTTTTATATTGAGTCCATTTTTCAAGTCAAATAAATGTTTTAATTCATTGTTTCATGTCTATATTAAGGTCTATTTTTTTGTTTCTAGAGCTATATGTTTATGTGTGTCTATGTTTCATTAATTCCATCCATTCAAAAGACATTTACCCAAAACTTACATTGTCTTTTTGCAGGTTTTTACGTTTCATGTCTTCTACTTTTAACACGTGTCACATTTTCATTGGTTTTATTTTTTCTATTTTTTGCATTCTTAGGCTATTTTTTAGATTTTTTTGTTTTCTTTCTTATAGACTAGTTGGGAGGCACCTTAGGTGAAACACCTTCAAGCAAAAATGTTAAAAGTGTTGCCCAAGCCTGGGTTGCATGCCTCATCACCTTGGATGGAAATTTGATTTTGATGATGACATTATTGTTGTTTCAAGAACAATGTTAAGGAAAATAAACTTTGTATTGCAAGATATGGGGGTGGGTAGCATTAATGGAAAGATGTTGAAAAACCCAAATGGAAACAAAAAGACCAAGAACAATTTATAGAAAACAAGATGGCGCACTTCATTCCCACAAAGGATGAGGCCACGGCCCAAGAGATAGGAAGGTTGTTCTTCACACATGTCTTCAAGCACCATGGTCTCCCAAAAGACATAGTTTCGGATCGAAACCCAAAGCACAAACAAGTTTTGGTGAGCCTTGTGGAAGCGTATGGGGTCGGAACTCAAGATGAGCACTTCGTTCCACCCCCAAACCAATGGACAAATCAAGAGGGTCAACTTGGTGGTCCAACAATTCTTAAGGAATTATGTGGCAGTGGACCAACAAGATTAGGTGGACCATTTGGAGTTAGTCGAGTTTTGTTACAACAACTCGGAACATTCCGCAACTGGGTCCACCCCATTTCAAATGGTGACGGGCAAGTCACCAATTGTGCCCATGACTTGGGCAGCACAAGGACAACCCCCGAGTGATGCAAGTGAGGAAGTGCTAATGGTCACACAACTTGATGAAGAAAGGCAGCGCTTGTGTGAGGTGACCAAGGCCAACTTGGAAAAGGCGCACAAAAGGTACAAGGATTTTGTGGATAAGTTCCGACGAAAGGTGAAATTTCAAAAAGGGGATGAAGTGTGGTTGAACATTAAGAACTTCCGGTTGCCAGAAGGTTTAAGTCATAAGTTCTTGGGCCCATATGCAGGCCCATTCAAAGTGTTGGAAAATAAACTTTCCAACATTTATAAGTTAGAACTATCGGAAAATCTTAGAGTTCATCCCACATTTCATGTGTCTTTTTTGAAGTCGGTCTCCCGTGATGCCTCAAGGCTTAATCGAGAGTACAACTCAAGGCCCCCACCCGACTTGGTTCATAATGAACCATAATTTGAGGTGGAGGTTGTGTTCAAGTCAAGGCAACTAAGAGGACGAGAGCGGGAATACTTAGTTAAGTGGAAAGGATACCATCCAATATAGGCATCTTGGGTGAATGAATCTGACATGGAGCATGCCCAATAAGCCATAGAAGAATTCCACACTAGACCAACAAAAAAAAGATGTAGAACGTGATGAAGACATCACCTTTCTTTTAGTGGGGCAGAGTGTCACATAAAATGTACCACATCAAGTTGTAAGTGAAATAAAGGCTAAAAACTTCCAAGAAATTGTATCATGAAAATTTTGTATAAGTGCAAATAGGGTTGTCAAATGGCATTGGACAAATGGAACTATCTTGCGTAGGCCCAAATCAAAATCGGACTCCTACTTCAGGGTTGAGGAAACTTGGCCCCAAAAGAGGAGGCAAGCAAGGTGAGCTTGCGGGGACATGCACATGCCTTAAGTGCATCCCAAAGGGTTGGTTGGTAGTGGCGGCCAATGCGAGAAGTCATGACCCCGTGCGCGTACTTTAATAGTGTAGCTTGGGACTTGGGCTTTTGCAAAACCCAAATGTTGCTTCTCGTACCTTGATAAGCAAACCTTTTTGTTAAGGTTTGATTGTTGTGATCAAGGTGTAAGGTTGGGAAAAGAGTCATGTCAAGTAGCTTAGGTCAAGAATAGACTTGACTTGGGTTTCTCATGAGGGGAAGGATGGAATAGTTTGCTTCCCAAATGAGGGCTTCGTCAATTAGGCTAATTTAGGTCTTTTTGATGAAGCATTGAAAGAAGGTTTTTAAGGGACCCTCTTGGACTTGTCAAGAAAGTGTTGGAAACTTGGGGACGCCTAAGTTAGCTTGAGACAAGGTCTAGCCACAAAGTTGGCAAAGAATGGCCAAGGATCCGAAAGAAAGCAATTGCAATTGTGAGAGAAAATTCTAAGTGTCAATGAGGACATTGACCTTTTCTTCTAGTGAGGGAAAATGTCACAACCCCACTTTGAGGCAAGTGTGAAGATGAGACTCACACTCCCAAAAATGGGAACTTGGAGTCCTCTGGGACTCCCACAACTTCTGAGCTCAATTGCAGTAGTCAAAACACCTCTCCTTGAGGTGTTCTTTATACCGTTGGAAAGGCCTTGAAGTGTAGATGTCGAAAATGGCCTCGCATGAGCCATTTGGACATTTCCAGCACAAGTTATGGTCAAAAGAAAGGCCGGGAATCAAACTGGCAATTTGACTCCTGACCACGAAAAGTTGAGAATCGACCCGATCCCGGTTTGTTCAGGTGGAGTGCAACACACCGTTGGAAAGATCTTGAGAAGAGCTACAAGTTTGCTTTAGACCTCATCCCAATCTGAGGTCTGAGCCGGGAGTTATGAGCTCCCAAAGTCTTGGGAGTCCAAACCGAGACAGTTTCGGGACTCCTCTTTGGGAGTCCCAGGAATAAAAGCCATTTGGATGTGGGTGCGACGGAGCAACGTAGAGAATACTATATGGGGGAAGGTGGTGGCTTCCCTTGAGTCTGGGTCGTGGTGAGTCAAGTGAGTCCGTGTTGCTCGTGGCTTGTCCTAACACCAAGAGTGTTTTCGAAGGTGAACTAACTAACTTGTGGTTGGTTTTGATGCAGGACCGAGTAACTAAATAGTTGTCCCTCTTCCTAGTTTAATCTCGGAGCTTTCAGCATGCCCCTCTCACCCCTTTTAGTGCTGGAAGTTGGGAGCGGCACCAAGTTCCAACTACTTCCGCTTTTTAACATAGTTGGACCCTTTTTGGGTCTAACTAGGAACTTGGGGGCGCGTCACTCATGAATTCCATTCATTACTTCAATAAATGAATAATGAACAATGTCTTATTTTTTACAATGTCATGTATAGAAAGAAAAACAAAATCCAAATGAACCAATTCATTTATTCATTACTAGAAGTGTTAGTACATGTAAAAATTTCACATTAATGCTTTTAATTCAAGCTTTGATACCTTTTTATAATAGACATCCTCATTAAAACCTTTTAAAAAAGAAGTTTTGTTCATGGCATATATTGGAAATGCAACATTTTACATTGATGGAACTACAATTCATTGAAATCTTTCTATACCACTTAATTGTAAAGATTTACCATCATTAAATTTAGAAGGATTAAATAATTTAATTAAGAAGTATGAACATTTACAATGAATAGTACTAGATGAAATTTCATTAATAGGGAAAAAAATACTAAAATTTATTGATTAAGATCAATCAAATGTATTCACAACAAATTCTTTGGAAATCTTGATGTAATTATTGCCAGGGATTTTTATCAAGTTTAGTTAGTTTGTGATGCATGAATTTTCAAAATTAATGCAAAAAACATTAATAATTTAGCTCCAAATTTTTGGATGGAAAAAATTAATGTTATGAATTGAAGCAAATCATGCACCAATGTGATGAACAATTCATTAACATCTTAAACTAATTTCAAACTACTACATAATTGCAATAAGATGTGGATACCATAAATAATCAATGTTTTCATACATTGCTAAATGATCTAAAATTTCCATATTTATTTTACATGAATGAAGCAAAACAAAATCAAAATGAATCGACTTTCCTTCAAAGTGAAAGGGATGTATTCATATTGTGTGCACAAGATAGACATCATGATACATGTCCTCAATCATTTCAATTACAAAATGATGCAAACTTCACAGTAGGATTACATTAAGAGGTTCAAGTAAAGAAAAATATGTTGGTTAAACTTTGTGCTAGAAATTATGCAACACATGATGGTCTTGTAAATGGTGCAGATGGGATATTCCAAGGATCAATTAAAGTATTAAATTCATAAGAAATCATATGGATATTATTTAGTAATCCCAAATGTGGTCAACTCACAAGAATAAAGATTGCACATTTGTATGGACATGAAATACATCCTTCATGGTTACCAATAGAACCCATATCCAAAGATATTCAAATTGGTTCAAAATTATTCTCACATTATAACAAAAACATAATTTCCCATTTAATTGGTTGCAACATACACTATACATTGAGCATGTGGATTAAAACTTGATTATTTGGCATTTGATCCTACTAATGTTTGTAAACATGGTTTGACATATACATCACTTTCTCATGTTAAGAAAAAAAAAATTCTTACTTTTTACAACCTTTGCAGATGAATTTTTTTCAAATAGATCTAAATGTTGCCATGGAAATGCGCCAATTGCCAACCATTTCACAATGGGATATACTTGTCCCCAAACCACATACATTTCATGATTCACATGTACTAATTTATTCTTTCAATACTAGATCATTGCCTTTACATAAAAATGATCTTTTTTCATATTACAATCTCAAAACAACTCACATATTGTACCTCAATGAAACACATTTCAACACATTAACGTCTAATAATACATCTTTGAACATTGATACAAGAACACATTCAATAATTCATGTAAATGGTTGAAATGATACAATAATTATATATGACAATTTCACAACCTTATCATCACACGAAACTTTTACATCTTTAGGGACTAAGTATATTGAAGCAACATTCAATGCAAATACAAGAAAGGCTATTCATATAATAGTAGTGTACATACTTTCAACATTATCCTTGTCAATGTTCATAATTCACGTTCAAAAGTTTTTGGATCTAATGCCAATATCTCTTCCCACAATAATAATTGATGATTTCAATATTAACATGTTTGATCAAAACTCAACACAACCAAATGAACTCCAAAGTTTTACGCACCAATATTCAATGGAACAACAATTTATGGATCCCATATTGATCACATATGGACAAATGCACCCACTCAACAATGCATGTCAAAAGTTGTTGAAACTTATTGGACTGACCATTAACCAATATATTTTGCATTCGAACTCTCAAGTTACGTCCCTCAATACCATCACATAGGTAAAAAATAAATTTTCTCTAAAAAATATTGCTAATAATAATAAGGAAAAAATAATGATGAAAGGATAATGACCTACATATCTCAATTAATATAACACTTGCAATAATATTTTTGAATGTTAGGGCGGAGACATTATGCGG
>Ga0209208_10013772_pt1 | contig 10043 bp, 11 predicted proteins | sample S1TSphfallax_3_FD_187694 | JGI IMG/M metagenome (GOLD analysis project Ga0209208, IMG submission 187694) | Host-associated microbial communities from peat moss isolated from Minnesota, USA - S1T2_Fd - Sphagnum fallax MG (SPAdes) (version 2) | ecosystem: Host-associated > Plants > Peat moss >... | reverse complement strand
CGTGGGTGACGTGGCCGAGTGGCTGAAGGCGACGGTTTGCTAAACCGTTGTACGGTGTAGAGCCGTACCGAGGGTTCGAATCCCTCCGTCACCGCCATCCTCGTTCTGTTCGCCCGGACACATGGGGGACGTTTGGCGCCTCAGACATAGGTGACAGCCTCGGGGGCACGCGATGTCAGCGGAATTCGCGCACCACCTCAATCTCTCCAAGGATGGCTTGATTGAAGGCGTTGAGGTCCTCCGCGGGGATCCAATATTCGAGATGGGCCCGGCCGCCGGCGTCTTGAACGTCGTAGCGGCCAATGAAGTCCTTCCGCACCCTAAAGCGGGTGACGAAACCTGCTCCGCTGGCGGGAACGTTCCAGTCGCGGGCGATCTTGACCGCGTAGTCCTCACTGAGGACGGGGTAGAAAATTGGCTGCTCAGGCAGGCGCGGCGGAAAGGCGCGCATCGCGGATCGCTTTATGAGTTCAAGCTCTTGAGGTCCGACAGGTCGCCATAAGGTCACCGTCTCAAGAACATCATTCCCGGCATCAAGCACCGCGTCCACGAAGGCTTGCGGAGGCGCGTATCCGTGCGCAACGACATAATGAAGGATGAGCGCGGGGGCCACGAAGGTGATTGCGTTTGAATCCGTGACACGTATCTCGCCGTTACCGCTCGTCCCCGGCGTCTCCTCGATCATACGAAGTCCACGCGGGGAAAAAGTCACTCTTGGCGGCGGGCAGAACTCGCAATGATGGGTTCCCCGGGACAGGTTCACCGGAAAGGCGAGCAACCGCTCAAGCGCGGCCACAAGGCGCGGGTTCGGGGCGCAGGAGGCGATAGGATGAGCCGCGGATAACCAACCCACATTGAGGACGTTATCGTGCGGTTCCGCCCCTCCGTATTCGTAAGGTGTCAGGTCAGGAAAATACATCGGCCGCGAGGACCCAATCTCGTATCACCACGGGCCCGCATAGGCCTAGAGCCACCTTCAGCCAGCCGCGAACCTCGGCTTGAAGATCCACCCCCGCGAGGCCAGGGAGCCAGATGATGCCGACGCCTTGAGCCAGTCGCGGGCGCGACGTTCAGCCTCGGACACATCAGAGGGGTCCATCTCTTCGTCCAGTTCTTTGCGATAGACCTTGGCCTCAAGGGATCCCAGCCGCGCCGCCAATGCAAACAGGGCGTGAGCCGAAATCAGATCGCGCGGCACGCCAAGCCCCGTCGCGTAGCTCAGACCCAAGCGAAACAGCTCCTGGGCGCTAACCTTCTTTTCGGGGGACGGAAGGCGGTTGTCACGCAATATATCGTACATGCCACACCTCCCCTCACCACCAGCCCCGCGAACGCACATGCGTGATACGCGTTCCCGCTCATATACGAACTTCAAGTAAATTATCAATAAACGTCGGGACGGAAACGTTCGGATTTCGTTATTCTGGGAAGTAACGCGCCCGGTCAGACCTCGTCCGCGACGCCGAGCTTGGCCTTGATAATGGCGTTTACGGCGCCCGGATTGGCCTTGCCCCCCGTCTCCCGCATCACTTGTCCCACGAACCAACCCACCGCCTGTGGCTTTTCGCGCACGGCGGCGGCCTGTCCGGGATTGGCCTCGATCAGACGCGCGATCAGCGCCTCGAGCGCGCCCAAGTCGCTGACCTGGCGCAGGCCCCGCAGTTCGACGATCGCCTCGGCGGAGCCCTCCCCTGCCCACATATGATCAAAAACTTCCCGGGCGATCTTCGAGGAAATCACGCCCTCCTCCAGGAGCCTGACAAGCCCCCCCAGGTCGCCTGCGCTGATCGGGCTGTCCTCGACATCCAGACCGCCCTTCGCCAGGCGCGCCAGGAGTTCATTAGTCACCCAGTTCGCGGTGAGCTTAGGGTCCCGTCCGGCGACCGCGCTCTCGAAATAATCGGCGCGCGCCCGCTCGATCACCAGCACCCCGGCGTCGTAGGTCGAAAGCCCATACTGGCTGACGAACCGCGCGCGCTTGGCGTCGGGCAGCTCCGGGAGACTTTCCGCAATGGATTTAATCCAGGCCGGATCGAGCTCCAGCGGCAGAAGATCGGGATCGGGAAAGTAGCGATAGTCCTGCGCTTCTTCCTTTGATCGCATGGAGCGGGTTTCCCCTTGGCCGGGATCGAAAAGGCGAGTCTCTTGGGCGATAACCCCGCCATCCTCAAGAATAGCGACTTGCCGCCGGGCCTCATATTCGATGGCCTGCTGAATATAGCGATAGGAATTGACGTTCTTGATCTCGCACCGCGTGCCCAGGGGATCGCCCGGACGGCGCACGGAGACGTTCACGTCGGCGCGCAGATTTCCCTTTTCCATATCGCCGTCACAGGTCCCCAGATACCGCAGGATCGCCCGCAGCTTCTTGACATAGGCCGCGGCCTCCTCGGCAGAGCGCATGTCGGGATAGGAGACAATTTCCATCAGGGCCGTGCCCGCCCGGTTCAGGTCCACAAGGGTGGCGTTCGGATCGAGATCGTGAATCGATTTGCCCGCATCCTGCTCCAGGTGCAGACGCTCGATCCGCACGGTGAAGACCGAGCCATCCTCGCGCTCGACCGCGATCTGGCCCTCGCCGACGATCGGGTCCTTAAATTGGCTGATCTGATAGCCCTGGGGCAGATCGGGATAGAAATAGTTCTTTCGGTCAAAGCGCGACCAGGGATTGATCTTGGCCCCCAGCCCCAGGCCTGTGATGACCGCTTGCTCCACGCAGCGCCGATTGATCACCGGCAGCATGCCGGGCATGGCCGCGTCCACCAGACTGACCTGGCTGTTGGGCCCGCCGCCAAAGCCCACCGCGGCGCCTGAGAACAGCTTGGATTTCGAGGCCACCTGCGCGTGCACCTCAAGGCCCAGAACAATTTCCCATGGGCCCGTCGCCCCGGCGATGGTCTTATCGGTTGTCGCGGTCATGAGCGCTTCTTACACCTCTCGCCCGGCCCTGGACAAACAGAGCATTTCCGGTGAAGCCTGACGCGGAGCGGGCCGCGAAAGGCCCGATGGAGGAGCTCAGAAGACCATGTCACGATCATCCATATCGACCCTCGCCGCTGGCCTTGGCGCCGCGGGCCTTGGCGCCGTTGTCTTGGCCGCCGCCTCCCCGCTTTGGGCTCAGACCGCGCCTCCGCCGATCCCGTCGGCGCCCGGCGCCGGCTCGGTGGAAAACACCACGATTGGAGATCTCCTCGCCAATCCCGCCGACCATGCGGTGCTGGAGAAGGACATGCCCAAGCTCATTTCCTATCCCGGCCTCGATGACATCAAAGGCATGACGCTCCGGGCGATTTCCGCCTATCCCGAAGCCGAACTCGACGACGCCAAGCTCAAGGCCATCCAGGCCGACTTCGACGCGGCGGCAAAGAAGCCATGAGAATGAACCGTTTGTCGCGCTGAGCGTAAAGAACGCCGCGGGGGCTGTTCTAACCGCTGCGATGGAGTTTCCGCTATGCCTGATAGACGCCGCCTTGGTCTGCGGGCGCTCGCCCTCGCGGCCGCCACCTTGTCTTCGGGCGCGGCCCTGGCCGCGACGGCCCCGGCGCCGAGCAAACCCGTCGATGCGGCCCGCTTCTATACCGGCGTCTGGCACGAGATTGGCCGGCGGCCCATGGCGATAACCAATGGCTGCGTGGCGGGCGCCACCGAATATCATCTGACAAGCGCCATGACACTGGATGTGCGCGACACCTGCCACGACAAGACCCCGACCGGCAAAATCAAGGCGATTGGCGGACCGGCCAAGATTCTTGATCCCGGCGAAAACGCCAAGATCCATGTCAGCTATAGCCTCTTCGGGCCTTTCAAGGTCGGGATCGACTATTGGGTTCTCGACCATGCGGACGACTATAGCTGGTTCATATCCTCCGATCCGACCTTCAAGAACCTGTGGATCTATACCCGCGACCCCGACATCAGCCCCCAGCTCCGCCAGTCGCTTATCGAGCGGGCCCGCAGCCTCGGCTATGACGTCAGCAAGCTGGAGTTCCCCGCTCAGCCCTGAGCAACAGGCGCCCGGCTTGTTCGCCCCGGCCCGCGACGATACAAGGCGCGCTTTGGTGGCGGCGGGGCCCGATGTCGAAACCTATATTCGTGCTTAACGGCCCGAACCTCAATCTGCTGGGTGAGCGCGAGCCGCACATCTATGGGCGCGAAAGCCTTGGCGATGTGGAAGCGCGCTGCGTGGCCAGGGCCAAGGTCCATGGCATGACCATTGTCTTTCGCCAGACCAACCGGGAGGGGGAGCTGATCGACTGGGTGCAGGAGGCGCGGCTTGACGCCAGCGCCGTGGTCATCAATCCCGCCGGCTATGGTCATACCTCCATCGCCCTGCATGACGCGCTGAAAGCGCTACAGATTCCGGTCATCGAGTGTCACATCTCAAATCCCGCGGCCCGGGAGCCCTTTCGCCATCACAGCTATGTGTCCCCCGCCGCATCCGGGGTGATCTGCGGCTTTGGCGTTTTCGGCTATGAGTTGGCTATTGACGGCGCCTGCCAACTGCTGGCCGCCACCAAGGCCCTATCTTAAGTGACCCGCGCCCCCGTCCAATCCCGCGCAAAGACCCCAAAAGAGGCTGATCTCGTAACGATGTCCGACCTAAAGGATTCGCCCTCAAAGAACGCGCCCAAAGCGGCCGCAACCTCCATCGACGCCAAACTGGTCCGCGAGCTGGCCGATGTGCTCAACACGACGGGCCTCACCGAGCTGGAAGTGGAGCGCGGCGATCTCAGAATCCGCCTGACCAAGACCGTGACAGTGGCCCATGCGCCGGTCGTGGCGCCCTTACCGGCCCCCCCGCCCGTGGCGCACGCCCCCCCCGTGGCGGCCGCCGCACCCCCGGCCGCCGCCGCCGCGTCCAAACCCAGCGCCGCGGGTGATGTCGTCAAATCGCCCATGGTTGGAACGGTCTATCTGCAGGCCCAGCCAGGATCGCCGCCTTTCGCCAAGGTCGGCGACAAGGTGGCTCTCGGCCAGACCCTGCTCCTGGTGGAAGCCATGAAGACCATGAACCCCATCGCGGCGCCCAAGGCGGGCGTGGTGACAGAGTACCTGGTCGTCGACGGCCAACCGGTGGAATACGGCGAGCCCCTCGTCGTCATCGACTGATTTTTTCAGACTGGCGGAACCGATGTTTGAAAAGATCCTCATCGCCAATCGCGGCGAGATCGCCCTGCGGGTGCACCGTGCGTGCCAGGAAATGGGCATCCACACCGTCGCCATCCACTCCGAAGCTGACGCCAGCGCCATGCATGTTCGCCTGGCCGATGAGAGCGTCTGCATCGGACCGGCGCCGGCGGCCAAGAGCTATCTGAACATCCCGGCCATCGTCTCGGCCTGCGAGATCACCGGCGCCCAGGCCGTGCACCCGGGTTACGGCTTTCTCTCGGAGAACGCGCGCTTCGCCGAGATCCTCGGCGCCCACGGCTATGTGTTCATAGGCCCCCGCCCCGAGCACATCAGAATTATGGGCGATAAGATCGCCGCCAAGCAGGCCGTCCGCGAGGCCGGGATTCCCGTCGTTCCCGGATCCAATGGCGCCATTACCAGTGAGGCCGAGGCCATCTCGGCCGCTGATGAGATCGGCTACCCGGTCCTGATCAAGGCCGCCGCCGGCGGGGGCGGCCGGGGCATGAAGGTCGCCAGGGACCGCGACGAGGTGGCCGAAGCCTATGCTACCGCCCGGGGGGAGGCCAAGGCGGCCTTCGGCGATGACGCCGTCTATATGGAGCGCTATCTCGCCACGCCTCGGCATATAGAATTGCAGGTGGTGGCCGACGCCTATGGCGCGGTCTGTCACCTGGGCGAGCGTGACTGCTCACTCCAGCGACGCCACCAGAAGATGATGGAGGAAGCGCCCTCCCCTGTGATCGACGCGAAAGCCCGCGCCGCCATCGGCAAGGTGGTCGTCGATGCCGTCAAGGCCATTGGCTATCTGGGCGTCGGAACCATTGAATTCCTTTACGAAAATGGTGAGTTCTTCTTCATCGAGATGAACACGCGCCTGCAGGTGGAACACCCCGTCACCGAGGCGATCACCGGCATCGATCTCGTCCGCGAGCAGATTCGCATCGCCGCGGGCCTGCCCCTCTCCTTCACGCAGGACCAGGTCGTCTTTGAGGGGCATTCCATCGAGTGCCGGATCAATGCGGAAAACCCCCGCACCTTCATGCCCTCGCCGGGCCTGGTCACGGATTTCCACGCGCCCGGGGGCCTGGGGGTGCGGCTCGATTCCGCCCTCTATGCCGGCTATTCCATACCGCCCTATTATGACAGCCTCGCCGGCAAGCTCATCGTCCATGCCCGGGACCGGCCCGAGGCCATCGCCCGCATGCGCCGCGCCCTCGCCGAAATGGTGGTGGGCGGCGTGGAAACGACGATCCCCCTCTTTCAGGACCTTCTGGTGGATCCCGACATCGTGGCTGGTCGGTACGATATCCACTGGCTGGAACGGTGGATCAAGGCGCAGGCGGGCTAGGTCCTGGCCCCTTGCGCGGGTTTACAGCCGACGACCTGATCGCCTGTTACCAACGCGGCGTCTTCCCCATGGCCGATGCGCGCCACGATCGGCGCATCTTCCTCGTCGAGCCCGCCCGCAGGGGCATTCTGCCGCTGGATGGCCTCAACATATCCCGCCGCCTCGCCCGGACGGTCCGTTCCGATCGCTTCACGGTCCGCGTCGACACGGACTTTGCCGGCGTCATCACCGGCTGCGCCGCGCCGTCGGCGGGGCGCGCCGAAACCTGGATCAACCGCACCATCGAGGAGCTCTGCCTCGAACTCTTCGCCCGGGGGCTCGCCCATAGCGTGGAGACCTGGCGGGACGGCCAGCTTGTCGGCGGCCTCTATGGGATTGCGCTTGGCGGCGCGTTCTTTGGCGAGAGCATGTTTTCCATCGCCCGTGACGCCAGCAAGGTGGCCCTCGTCCATTTGGCGGCGCGATTGCGGGCCGGCGGGTTTGTCCTTCTCGACACCCAGTTTGTCACAGAGCATCTGACGCGCTTGGGCGCGGTGGAAATCGACAAGGCGGACTATCTTGGCCAGCTCGCCCGGGCCCTCGCCCAGACGGGAGACTTCCTCGCCCTGCCCCCTCAGACGCCCGGCGCGCTGGCGATGCAGGAGTCCAGCCAGGCGTCATAGAGAGGATGGCTCAAGAGGTGCACGCCGGGTGCCTCGGCGAACATCCAGCCCTTATAGATCTCTTGGCTGGCCCCCTCCGCATCCCCGCCGCCGGGATCGGAGTCGATAATGAGATAGGCCGACGGGCGCGGATTGGCCGTGCCGACGCCCCAAGTCTCGCAGGCCTTCACCTCGAAGACGAGGCTCTTGTAGCGAATGCGGCGGCCCACGGGGGCGGCGAAGCGCAAGGTTTCGGCGGTGACCTTATCCAGCACCCGCAGCACCGCCACGGGACTGCGCTCGGGCCGGGGCGGACCCTTGGGCGCCTCGGGCGTGGGACGGGCCTCGTCCACGGCCGTCGACTGGGATGGCGCGGTCGGAATGTCCGGCGGCGGCGCCTCGACGGGGCCGACGGAGGGCGGGGGCGGCGGGGCCTGTTCCAGGGGGGGCGGGAGTTGCGCCTCGGCGGCGCTGAAGGCCACGGCAAGAGAGGCGCCGATGAGAAGACCCAGGGGCCTCCCCCAGCGCCGGATGCGCCGCCCTACTCGCCCGTCCAAGGCTCGTAATCGCCGCTGGCCGGCGCCCGCTTTCCCCCGCGCGCCAGGGCGCCTTTGGGCCGCCAGGCCCAGATGGTGCCGGTGAGATTGGGCTGATGATCCTTTTCCCATGACCGGCGGGGCAAGGGCTCCCGGGTGGGCGGCTCGGCGAAGGTGTGGTGCAGCCAGCCGTGCCACTCGGCGGGAACCTTGGAGGCGTCGGCATAGCCCTTATAGATCACAAACCGGCGGTTATGCCCGTCATACTCGAATCGCTTTTCGACACTCTCGTAATAGGCGTTGCCGACATCGTCATAGCCCACAAGCTTGGCGGACTTATGGATCTGGTTCCGGGCGCCGATCGTCGCGCCAAACCACCAAGTGAAAAGGTCCCTGAGCACGTGCGGTCTATAGGCGCGCGGGCGACTGACGTCCAGCATGGGAGGCGACGCAAGGGCCTGGCCGCTATCCACAAGATGTTGGGGTTTCGCCGCGTCTCGACCACGACATCTATTGCTAGCCGCCCAGGCTTCCCTTAGCATTCCCGGGCTCGGGAGATCATTGATGCGTTTTCAGACCCTGGCGGCAAGCCTTCCCCATCCGCCCGCCTATAGCGAACGCGAGATCGATGGCGCCGCGGGGGTCATACAGGTCCTCGCCCCCACCGCGTGGACCACCGCGCGGGTCGAGGCCTGGCTGGATTGGGCCTCTGGTCTGCCCCAGGATTTTCCCGCCGCCGACCGGTCAAGCGGAGCGGACCTGTTTGACCGGCTGCTGGGCGGGGGACCTGCCCAATATGCCCGCCGGCAAGCCGCCTGGGGGTTGGCGCTCAGCTATTTCAAGTCGACTCCTGACGCCGAGGGTTTTCGCCAGGCTCTCGTCAAGCTGCTGGCCTTGGGAATTGTCGCGCCAGGTCCGAACCTACCCTTTGGCGTAAGGCTTCATCCCACCGCTCATGATCCCGCCCGGGCTCCCACATCCGAAACGCCGACCCTGGCCGAGATCCACGTCCGCAAGCGGACCGCGTCCCAGTCGGCCACAGCCCTCGCCCGCGCTCTTGGCCTCGTCGCCGACGCCGTTCGTCGCTGTCAGGGACCGACCGCCGCCTGCGCCGATCCCCTGGCCAATGAGGCCCTCGCCCGGGCGGCGCGCGCCGCCCTGGACGTTGGCGCCACTGAGGCGGCCATCGCCGAGGCCATTATCCTCGGTCAGGCCGATCTTGAGGAGCCCGCCGCGGAGCATCCGGCCCTGGCCATCGCCAAGCCCGCCGGCCTGATCCAGGGTCAGGACTGGGCCCTGACCGGCGCCCTTCTCGGCTGGCGATTTGGCGATCTCGATATTGTCGCCTCCGAAGCCGACGCCCTGGCTCTACGCCGATGGCGCTCAGGCCCCCGCGCGGCGATCGATGTGACCGCCGTCGGCGATGACAAAGCCCTCGCGGCCATCGCGCGCCTCATGACCTTGTGCCTCGATATCGAGATCTCCGCGGGCTTCGCGCCGGACGCCATCGACGCCCATCTGCGCCGGGATTATCGGCCCATGGCGCTCTCCCTCGCGGGCGCCGCGGAACGCCTGGTGTCGGAAGGCCTGGCCTTCGACAGCGCGACCGGACGCGAACGCGCGGCGCACTGGCAGCTAATCCTGCAGGATGCGGCCCAGGCGGCGTCACGCGATCTGGCGCGGCTCCTCGGCGCCTTTCCCGCCGCGGCGGACGGCGACCTGCGCAATGCTCAGGTCACTGGTCCCGCGAGAGACAAGGACATGGCCCTACGCCTGGGCGGCCTCTCCCTCGACGGCGCCCCCTGGCAAGGTCCTGCGCAGTGGGCCGAGACGGCGGATGGCGACATCCTGCCGGCGATGAACGCCGCGGCGATCGCGGGTCTGGAGCGAATGGGCGCGGATGTCGCGGCGGCGAGGCGCCATGTCATCGGCCGTCGCACCCTGGCGGACGCGCCGGGCGTCGATCACGAGGCTCTCGTCAGACGGGGCTTCACCGCCCATGAGATCGACGCTGTCGAAAGCGCGCTCGGCGCCGCGCTGGACCTCAAGAGCGCTTTCGCACCCGCGATTATTGGCCCGGGCTTTGTGCGGGATGTCCTTGGCGGACCGGAGGCGGCGCTTCAGGACCCGAATTTCGATACCCTGGCCCTGGCCGGATTCACCCCCGAGGCCATCGCGGCGGCTGAGGATCATGCCCTGGGCGTGCAAAGTCTTTCCGACGCCGGCTTTCTGGACGCGGAACACCGCCTGATCTTCCGCGGCGCCGACGCGACGCCCCTGCGAGCCCGCCTCGCCATGGTGGCGGCGCTGGAGGCCCATAGCGACGCGCCCATCATCGCGCCCCTGGCTCTCGACTTCACCGCAACGCCGAGCGACGCCCATGATCTC
>Ga0209208_10013771_pt1 | contig 10046 bp, 8 predicted proteins | sample S1TSphfallax_3_FD_187694 | JGI IMG/M metagenome (GOLD analysis project Ga0209208, IMG submission 187694) | Host-associated microbial communities from peat moss isolated from Minnesota, USA - S1T2_Fd - Sphagnum fallax MG (SPAdes) (version 2) | ecosystem: Host-associated > Plants > Peat moss >... | reverse complement strand
TGTTGGGTTGTGCATGTTGTTTATTAATATGTCGATATGGTGATCATATGATTTCAAGGGGTAGGTGACGCACTCCCAACTCCTTGAAAGACTCAAATGTGAGTCCAAGTAGAAAACAACAAAAGAGGGAGGAGTCAGGCACGCTCCCTAGTTCACAACATTTTGAGGGGTAGAGGGGCATGCTAAAGCTCCGGGATGGGACTAAGAAGAGTTGACAAGCTTCACTCACTCACACGGGCTTGCATAAAACCCACACAAGGTGGTTAGTGCGTAGTTGGAACACTTTTGGTGCTAGGACAAGCCACATGCAACATGGACACACAAGACTCACCACAGCCCGAACTTGGGGGAAGCCATCACCTTCCCCCTTATAGTATACTCTACACCTCTCCACAGGGCCCACATCCAAATAACTTTTTTTGTCCTGGGACTCCCAAATGGAAGTCCTAAAATCGCTAAGGTTGGGACTCTCGCAATTCTGGGGTGCCATAACTTTGCCTGCAAACCTCGGATTGAGATGAGGTTTAAAGCAAAGGTGTAGCCCTTGTCAAGAGCTTTTCAACAATATGTTGCACGCCATCTGCACGCATAGAAATCGGGTCGATTCCTAACTTTTAGTGATCGGGAGTCAAATTGGTTCCCGACCCTTCTTTTGGCCATAACTTGTGTTTCAGATGTTCAAATGGGCAATGCAAGCCCATTTTAGATATCTACGTTTCAAGATATTTTCAATGATATAAAGAACTTTTTCAATCCATTGAATTTTGACCCTTGCAATCGCCCTCTGAAAATTCAGAGGTCCACCGAAATTCCAACTCCCAAAGTGGAACTCCCTTGGGGTGGGAGGGTTCAATCCCTCACACCTTTCACATTCCTGGGAGTATGTTGTGTGACTCCTGGCTTCCTTCTTGGCCTGCAACTTTGTAAACCCTTGCTTTGGTTGTGAGCCCAAGGCTAGGGTTGTGACATCGTGTTCATCCATTTGAATTTTTCATCCTAGTGAATAGTTAGTGTTCGAAATTACACATACCTCTTGGTGGGTCTATGGGAATTAATTTAACATTTTATATGGTTTAAATGTTGCTAAGTTTGAATATATTTCATATTAAGGAAATATGAAGTATGGTTTTAAATTGTGACTTGAACATTTCATTTGTCAAATTGTTTTGAAAGAAACCAACATAAATTGTTTCAACCCTGTTTCTTTTGTTAATTTTTTCGCAAAAATAATGTTTATTTGCAACATTCATAAGAAAATTCATTCTTTTTTCATCCATTTTCATCCATAAATATCATTCATCCACGTACATGTGGCAAATATTCGTCCACATCAACAAAAAATTTGTCCTATTTGTCAATGAATATTTTCCTAATATTTTGTAGACATGGATAGAATATTCTAAAAAAGATTTGTTCCTATTCATGCGCACAAGCTCGTGGACTAGCATCCTTAGATTGTGAATAATGTTGAGAAGTTAATATTTCAAGTGTTTGCAAGCCATTCAATAATTTCAATAGAAAAAAATGACAAGGGGGGAGGAGGGGGGAGGGGTGATTTGCCTAGCCCACAACCAAACAATTGCATATATTAAATAATAAATTATAAAAAATTGAGGACATTGCTTATGGATTTTGTCCTTTGTATATCAATTACGCATCTTTCTATTTTTAATTTTCCATGGCATGATCAAACATCCATATTTGGACACTAGTAGGATGTATTTTATGAATTATCATAATCTTATTGTGTTTTTCTACAATTTGAGTTCTTATCAACTTCATGATCACTATTGCCATGATATTCAATCAACATTTTGATGAAAAAGTTGTGGAGATTGCAAGAAGAGAGTCATACACTTTTCAGGAAGAATTAACACCTTGTTGATCTCACAATCATAAGCCAGAAGGTAGATCCTTCTTTCAAGTTGTTTGAATCATCTTTAGTGCTTGGAGGGGGGTAGGAATAGTAATTTCTTTCCTTGATTCCACAACTTTGTAAACAACCATATTGCTACAATTGTAGTCTTCTTATGCATCACATATATTGCATGGCCTAACAACCATGGATTCAATTCTATCTTGCTTTTGCTTTAAACCAACAAGGGAGGAATAGTTTCAAATTGTTGTTGTAAGGGGTTTTGTTTGTTTTGAAGAAGGTTTTTCAATTGCACACATTCCTTTCAAAGAAATGGAAAATTAAGTGTAAATGTGATTGTGTAGTAAACTACAAAGGTTATTAGCCTTTAATTGGGCATTGTACAAATGTGCAAGAATTTTTTAATATATAAGATGCATGAAATGTAGCTTGTGGAAGCACAATCAAAGTATCAAATTGCATGGCATTATAAGTTTCCATATCCATGCCTTCATAACTTACCCGCTAGCATTACAACATGAACAACAAATTCAACAACAAAAGAACTAAGTTGCCCAACTTCAAATGTTTCATGCACAACATGTGTTTGTGTATGTTTTTTTTCTTTGGATTTTACATATAAGACTTAGAACCCTAAAAATGGTGTTCTTGTGGTTTTAGACTACTTGGGTGAGCCTAAAAGTGCCTTGTGAAATACCAACTAAAAGATTTTGCCCTAATTTTGTTGGAATATGATTATATTTACTATCAAATTATTTTGTAATTTTTATTTTGGATGATTGAAACTATCAACATTGATAATTCATAATATTTTGTTATTGTGGGATGTGTTTGTGTAGTTAATTGATATGCAGGAATAAATGTAGTTGTCCTTCTTGTGGGATCTAAACAATAGGATAATGATAAGGGTCCTCATGATGCATTATAATATCCACCAAAACAATTAATTATTTATTAAACTTACCAGATCACATAACCAATCATAATTTCACTTACTTACCTTGGTATAATTTGTTAACATAGGCGAACGAACAAGAAATAAATGAAAATGTTGAAAATGAAAATGATAATGATACTGATGTCAATTATCAAACTTTCACAGTTGACAAAAATTCATCAAATCAACAATATATCATACACAATTTTAGGGTTGATTACCAACAAAAACTACTCATTTTAATGCTTTATTTCCATATGAATTTTTTAATAAGATAAATAAAATCAACAACATCTGTTGTCATAGATTTAATAATGAACACCCTCACAAAAAAATGACCTTGAAAATCATGCCCAATCAATTTGTATTTTATGTACATCATGGCATACAATTTGACATTAAATCAAATCTCATTAAGTCTTGGGAAATGACAATAAATAATGTGTACCCAACATTCATTGATTTGCAAAGAACAATAATTAAAAATATCAACATTTTACATGAATGTAAATAGATTATAAGTTATTAGTAAAATCAACACAACTTAAATTTGATAAAAAAAAAGACATAGAAAAAACATCAATAATGATTCCACTTTATGAAGATGATATTGAAAATAAATTCCAACAAAAACATCCATAACATAAAAGAGGAAAACAACAATATACAAACAAAACTCAATCATGAACAACTAGAAATTGAATATGTATTATGTAAACAAAAGTATTAAAACTAATGTAACTGAAATAACAAAATGTTTAGAAACAATGAAAATAAAAACACAAAATGAAAATATTAATAATCGTAATGTAAATTTTGTCATCAAATTTCAAGTTTTGATCAAACAATGGAATCAAGATTTGAAACTTCCACAAATATCAAAAGTTCATGAATCAACATCAGAAATTTCACATCCATATTCAAATACAACCTATACAACTAAGAATTAAAAAACTTGAACTACACCACTTACCATCTAATGACATGCAATCATATGATATTGAAAACAAAAATTATAACATAACATTCATTCATTCATTTAAGTTTCCACTTTAGATCCCAACCCACCATGAGGCACATTGCTTGAGTTACAAGCATTGGCCAATCATTTTATTCATCAAACTTGATACATCTTACCATCACCATTGAGTCCACAAACACTTGCGGATGTTGGTAATGGACCTTTTGGTTTGAACCCATTGCATAATAGGGTTATTCAATGGGATATGTTTATTTGAATTTTTTAGAGCATTAGCCCCATATTTGTCATGGTTCCATAATTTGGTGTTCTACTCAGAAATACCATAGGTTGGTACAAGCCAAAAAAATTTAGACCCCAAATTACAACTTTTCTAGGAGTTGATTAATGTTTTGCAACATTTTCAAAAGACACTAATGCACCCATGTGCATACTTGATAGAAAATGTCCCATCATTCGGAGATTTTCAATGAACTATTTTGGAAAAAATGGCAATAGATTAAGGTTTGGATTAATGAACCAATGTGAGTGCATGTTGCAATTGGTTCATGCACCCATTGATTTTGTGGTTGTGGACTAACTTAGCACCACCAAAAGTGATCCAACAAACATATTAGTTCATCTATAGGTCACTGACATGCTTGGTGGATGACATATTGGATTTGAGATGCTATTCATGTGTAGTTTATCATGATGATGAACCACCTTTGGTTATGGTCAATAGGGTTAGACTTCCATTAGCAACCACATTGACCTTGTTGAATTTTTGTTGCTTGCATTTTAAGATGGAAACCTAGTTAGGGATGATTTGGTGGAATTATCTAGCGTAGTGAATATGCTTCAACAATAGTGATGCTAGCCAATAAGGATATTTTCAACAATTGGACGAAGTGTTACATGTGTGGGGATTATTGTTTGATGAATAAATGGACCCACTTAGACAAATATGCCATGCCTTTACCAAAGGAGATTTTTGACACCCTAAGACATGCAAAGGTTTTCAATATCTTGGACTTATGATCTAGTTATCATTAATTGCCATTGAGGGAAGGTGACAAGGTTAAGACAACATTTTAGGGAATCAATCTTCATGGGAAGGATTGTTTGTACTAATGGAAGTTTTTTCCATTTGGTTTGAAAAACACTTTTGCAAAATTTTAAAGGGTCATGGATCAAATGTTGGCGGGTTTTAATTTTGCGAATTGTCACATTGCTGACATTATTATTTTTAGCTTAACCCCAAGAGATCATTTGCAAGAGGTGTTTGAAAGTTTTGAGGAATTTAAACTTAAGCTTCATCCATGCAAGTGTCAATTCTTTCATACTTAGGTGGAACACATGGGTCACATGATTTATCCAAATGGATTGGGGGTTCAAATAATTTGGTCCCACCATTTGGGGCTACCCATTATTGAAACAATGCATTTTTTACCATTGTCCCCAAGAGTCCCATTATGGTGGATTTTTTCTTTTTGTTTTTTTGGAAAGCTTGGAGATGATTTGTGATGGAATAAAACTATTACAAAACACTAATTACAATGAATATTCACACACAAATATGCAAAGTGAACATTTTTAGGTGGGTAACACAGTTGGTGAAATTTCATTTTCAACTACCAACAGTAGCTCGTATTTGGTCATTGTTGTCACCTTTCCTTCTCTACCCCTTTTGTCTCAACTTTATTTCTTTCACATTATTTGCATCCATTTTGATTGGAAAAAAAACACTATTTAGTCAAAATAGACAATATAATAAACACATGGCATATATGGCATGCATGTGGAATTGTTCACCTTGACTAATGTGATTAATGTGACTAAAATTAATCAATTTGATATTGTTGATTATGATTATAAAGTTATTTAAAAAGATGCAACAATACTAAAATAATGAAAAATATTATTCAATTATTTAAAAATTTGAATAATTAAATAAATGAATATAGATTATAAATCTCATGTTTTCATTTATTGATTATAACAATTCACATAAAAATAAAAATGCAGGACATCAACTAAAATATGAAAATATGAAATGTGAGAAGATGGAAAATCTAATTTTTTTAAAAGAATAAATTGAAAAGTATACAACATAAGAAATGTACATGTGAAACTTGAACACATGTAAAAATATATAATTAAAGGTATGTGAATTATAGTTATATAATTTAAAAAATGAGATTAATTTTATTGTCAGATTTTTAAAGTATTTTTAACAGAATTATACTTGGAATTTAAATCAAAATATAAAAGTTAATGTAACTTTTTAACCTTTGGAATTTAAAATTTTAAAAATTCAATTAAATGAAAAAAAAAATATTACAAGTAAATTATTGTCATAAATTATTGGTTAGTCTTTACTAATTTATTTATTTTCCATTGTTCAAGTTGATTGAGATTTCAGTTATAAAAACTATTATAAAAATCACGTTATCTAATAGCACTAATACAATTTGGTGATGTGGTACCTAGTGTCCATTATCCATGAGAAATTTAGCCAAGTTTTGTTATAAACTATGAAAATGAAAACATTTAAACATCCTTACAATCTTTTTGGCTGTTTAATGGAACCTGATGTAGAATAAGGAGATTTTTGAATAAATTTCGAAATTTGATGGTTAAAAACCTTGAAAAAACCTTGATTTTCATATTTCTGAAATACAAATTCACCAAGAAAAAAAACACTGTCTTGGACAAACCCTAGAATGATGGTCTCCTTGGGGACGGAGGTGGGACTATTTTGGGACTTCAGGATATCAGAGGACTCCACTGTTCTCTCTGCTTGAGAGTTCAAATTATGCTCTCTTTAGGCCTCATAAGTTTTCATTTCCTTCAAGTTTTTTTCTTCAAATGTGGATATGGCCTTAAGGATGACAAGAACAGGACGAATCCACTGCACTTGTGGGCAGTGACCCCACACCATCCAACCCCCGTTTTCTTTAGGAGAATTCAAAACTTGGGGCCTTTCAACTTGTGTGCTGCTCTTGACCAAGGCCGTCAAATCTTTTCAACTTTCACGTTTCAAGTGTTGACACATTCCTTTTAAGCTTGGTGACAGACATACTCTCACTTTTAGTTTCGTCCTCTTGTCAACTTTCAAGCTTGGGCTTCAATTTTCCTGTATTGGAGGTCCAGCTGTCCTTTGCCACATGCACTTTGTGGAAAGGCTAGCCTGTTGTCGTTCACGACCCATTCAGTAGAGCAAAGTACTAGTTTGTTCTACGAATAATAGAGGCTGTGATGAATTGACAGATTTTAGTAAATATTATTATAAAAATCATATCCAGCATCTTTTTCCCTGGTTTTGATAGCTTTCCAACACTGGTTCATTGTTCAAACATTGACCTATTATTCATGGACTGTACCACACCAACTAAGCTGTGAAATATATTGTCAAGGCTATGTGACAATCTTAAACAAAACTGCAACATGGGTGCCTTCCAGGCCAACCATCTCGGCAATTGTGAAGGCTGGTTGCTCAGACGGCAGGACAACTTACATTCTTATGGATGATCAATGGGATATGAGCTCGTACTCCAATTTTGCCATGACATTTGGACACAGTTCTCTGGGCATTGACACTTTTCCTAGACATTTTTGAATCTAAAGGTTCAAAAATTGGAGTATCAGTTCTTTCTTCAATTTTCCAAGGACCTTTGGGCAAAGTTCTCCGGGCAATCACACATTTTACGATACCTTTTAGAACCTGCAAGGTATAAGAAGTCTATTAATGAGAAGTCCATGACTCGATTAAGGGAAATAGGGTAAAGTTAAAGGGATGTTAATAATCAAGCTACCGCATATTTATGTTTCAACAAAGTAAGAAAGTTGAAAAGTACTTTCTGTGCTTGCAAACCCAGGCACAAACACTTTAGTTTGGCTGGATTGTGAAGAAAAAAAGGACAGCTCCTGTTTAAAATAAACCCTGGCCCAAGATATGGAGTCTGAGAACTGCCTGAATTGCTTTGTCTGGGAGTGCTCTACTGTAACCACTTGGCCTGTGCAACTCACATGGACCATCCCAAGACAGAATCATAGATGTATATAGAATCTACAGCAAATCTAGCAAACAACTGTAATTTTGGAGGTTTTCAATCGCCAGAGTTGAGGGAAAAAAACAGTAAAAATTGTCAGATTTTTATAGTTGGTTTTCAGTGTGCAGCCAAAAATATAGAAAGATGATAGAGATGATCACCACTTTGTCTACAAACAAATTTTTCTTGGAAAAAACACTATTCCCATGTACCATTCGCTTTAAGGTAGTGGCCAAAACTAATTTATTGTCAATTAAGGTTTTCGGCCCGTTAGGGTGGGTATTAAGTGCATCTCCACGGGCAAGACTAGAATGGCCCATTTTGGATGAAGTAAAACATCATAGTGGTGTGAAATGGGTTTGCCAATGTGAACTTCCAAGTTCCCTCCAGCTCGTTGGGTTTCAAGTCTATTTAGAAGAAAATAACTACTTTAATAGTTAGCTGGTCAGAGTGATTGGTGCAATGCATTGATTGGTACTCATTAGCTGGTCACAGTGATTGGTGCACGTGTGGCATGCAAAAACCTCCTTTAAATAATTCAATATCTACTCTTTATGGGTGAGGGAGGGGCAAACATAACATTGAATTTGGATGTGATAAAAAATACTGGTAGGGCCCAAGTATAGTGGATACGTATGTGGAGATGTTCTAAATCCCAGCAAGTTCCGTCTGGGTTTGTCAGCCATGAACATCGTGGGATGACACTCTTTTTGGTTAACTGAAAGGAACAACCCTTTTGGGCCCATGACTTTCAACATGGGTAGGCAAATTCTAAGCTTTAATTGGGGGGGCGCCCTAGCGTGGGAAACATGTCATGTAGAGGTTGACCATGTTTAACACCACGAGACAAAATGAAGTCCAACATGCAGATTGAAAGTTTCCAGTTCAAGAAATTTCATGTTTCCTCCTATCACCCCAGAGACTAACACTGCACGGCTAGTGGGCAGTGGCTTCCTTATGTTGGCATACTGACCTTTACATCTTCCCAGGGCGGTTGGCTGAGCTTCAATGTCGTGGTAACATCCTAGACCTCAAGATTTTTGCGCTTGGCTATTTCTATTTGTATAAGAAGAAATCATAATTGTCAATACCCCAACATTTGGCAAATGCTGCCTTTCTTGGACATTCTTTGGTAAGGGACTCCTAGGATGCTAGGCCTGATTTTACTACGCTCTTGGATATCATGCCCTTCCAAGGGCTTCAAGGAATAATAATTATCAGTGTATATTGTACATACTATAATGGATATTCCTACCTTGTGTCACAAAATCCATGGGTCAACTTGATTTAAATTTTATAATTTTTAATATTTTGCGATGTTGCTCAAGTGGTGATCATCCATAAGAATATTCAGCCAAATTTGGTGGTATTCAAAATATGAGAGTAGAAAAATCTTAAGCACCCTTTCATGTTGCAGGCAGAGGCAGTTGCGATTCTTGGCAAATTTTCAGATTTTTTAATGCTTTGTGGTGATTTTTTTCAGGGACTTTGTGTTTGAATATCCTTTTTTCACAATATGTTTTGGAAAATGGAAACAAATAGTCCAAAAAAAATTTATTATCACTTGTAAACTTAATATAATTGTAACAACCATGTGTTAAACTTTTGATGTTGAACTTGTCAACCATGCGGAAAACCATTTACACAAAAAATTCAGGATCTGCCATTGATAGCATAATTCATACAAAAAATTTCTCTTGCGTTTATTATTAAAAGTTTTGATGTGTAAGATAATCAATTCCAAAAAGATGTTCTCGACACATGATAATTGCCACACCCCTATTGCAGTTTCTACCCCAAACCTTGTTCACAACAAATGAACTTGTTGGTTTTCTTTAAGAATCTGTCTGGTTCAAGAAACTTCATTATTATTCAGTGTGACCTAAAATCATGAAAATCAATACCCTACTACCTTAACAGATTTGACAGTAATTATGCTGTTTTCGGAAATGTTGAAATTCTTTAAAAAATATCTTCAAATAACCAAAAAATTGTGAAGGAAAATATTGAATCTTCAAGAATGTTCGCTTTGCTGGAATGAAAATTTCAAAATTAATTAATTAACTGCCGAGTACCACAGTAGACATGCAATTATAGTCTTGACGACAGGTCCTCACATGTTTTCCACATTTCCTGAACCTAAACCAAACTAGGGTAGAGACGCCCATAACCAAACGCGTGACCCAAGCGGGTCAGACCCTTCCAACGTTCATAGTTAAC
>Ga0209208_10013770_pt1 | contig 10046 bp, 6 predicted proteins | sample S1TSphfallax_3_FD_187694 | JGI IMG/M metagenome (GOLD analysis project Ga0209208, IMG submission 187694) | Host-associated microbial communities from peat moss isolated from Minnesota, USA - S1T2_Fd - Sphagnum fallax MG (SPAdes) (version 2) | ecosystem: Host-associated > Plants > Peat moss >... | reverse complement strand
CACGGGCAGGTTCAATTGCAGGCTCTGCCAATGGGCGCCGTCGTCATAGGACATCATGATGCCTCTCTCGGTGCCCGCGTATAGCAGGCCCGCGCGGGCCGGATCGCGCCTGATCACATGCAAATAGGCATTGGCTGCCAGCCCCTCGGTGATCGGCGTCCAGCTTTTGCCATAGTCCTGGGTGCGAAAGGCATAGGGGTTGAAATCATCGAGTCGATGGCGGTCAGCGGCAACATAGGCGGTGCCGGGATTGCTAGGATCGGGCTCGATCGTTTGCACGGTGGCGAAATCGGGCATGGCCTTGGGTGTTACGTTGCTCCAGTGCGCACCGCCATCTTGGGTGACATGCACCAGTCCGTCATCGCTGCCCACCCAGATCAAATCCTTGTTGAGCGGCGATTCGGCGATGGCGAAGAGGGTGTCATAGGTCTCGACGCTGGTATTGTCCTTGGTCAGCGGTCCACCCGAAGAGTGCTGCTTGGATTTGTCGTTGCGGGTCAGGTCGGGCGAGATCACGGTCCAGCTGCGGCCTTGATCGAGCGAGCGGAACAACACCTGGGCCGCGAAATAGAGGGCATGCGGCTCGAATTTCGAGATCATGATCGGCGCCGTCCATTGGAAGCGGTATTTCAGATTCTCTGCTCCCCAGCCCATGGTGTTGCGCGGCCAGGGCGTGATCTCGATGTTCTGGCCGGTGCGCCGGTCATGGCGGGTGAGCTCGGCGTCATAGCCGCCGCCATAGACGATATTGGCATTGGTGGGGTCGGGAATGATGAAGCCGCTCTCGCCGCCGCCGACCGGATTCCAATCCTCGATGCCGACACCGCCGGAGCGGCCGGCGGTCGAGATCGAAATGCTGGAATTGTCCTGCTGGTCGCCGTAGAGACGGAACGGGAATTCGTTGTCGGCGGCGATGTGATAGAACTGGGCGGTCGGCTGGTTCATCTCCGAGGTCCAGGTCTCGCCGCCATCCACCGAGACATTGGCGCCGCCGTCATTGCCTTCGATCATGCGCTTAGGGTTGGTCGGGTCGATCCACAACTCGTGATTGTCGCCATGCTGTGTCTTTATCGTCTTGAAAGTCTTGCCGCTGTCGGTCGAGCGGTAGAGCGACGTGTTGAGGACATAAACGGTCTTGGCATCCTTGGGATCGGCGAACACCGTATTGAAATACCAGGCCCTTTGCTTGATGCTGTTCCTCTCGTTGATTAGCGTCCAAGTCGCGCCGCCGTCATCCGTGCGGAACAGTCCGCCTTTCTTCGCCTCGATCATCGCATAGACCACTTTGGGGTCGGGAGTCGGAGCGACATTGATGCGGCCGAGTATGCCGTCCGGCAATCCGCCGCCGCTTAAGCGCCGCCAATGCTCGCCGCCGTCGAACGATTTGTAGAGGCCGCTGCCCGGTCCGCCGCTCTCCATGATCCATGGCTTGCGATACGCTTGCCACATGCCGGCATAGAGAATCTTCGGATTGCTGGGATCGAAGGCGACGTCCGAAGCGCCGGTCTTGGCGTCTACATAAAGCACCTTTTTCCAATGGGCGCCGCCGTCGGTTGAGCGGAACACGCCGCGCTCCTGACTCTCGCCAAAAGGATGGCCGAGCGCTGCCACAAGAACGATGTTGGGGTCGGAGGGGTCAACGATGATGCGGCCGATCACCTGGCTGTCGCGCAGTCCCGTGAACCGCCAGCTCTTGCCGGCGTCCGTGGATTTGTACATGCCGTTGCCGGTGGCGACATTGCCGCGAATGTTGATCTCGCCGGTCCCCGCATAAATGGTCTTGGGATCGGATGGCGCTACAGCCACGGCGCCGACGGCGGGCGCGGCCTCGGGGAAATCGTCCCACAGCGGCTTCCAACTGGTGCCCCCATCGATGGTCTTCCACAATCCGCCGGTGGCAACCCCGAAATAATAAGTGCCGGGCTCGCTGACCACTCCCGCCACGCCGGTGGCGCGGCCGCCGCGGAACGGGCCGACGAGCCGGTATTCGAGTCCCTCAAGAGGCGATTTCGAGGCCGAGTCGGTGGCTTTGCCGGGAGCTGGCGCCGGATCCCCCGCGACAACCGAAGCGGGGGCCGAGACGACGGCAAGGATGACGGCCAAGAAGCGTGATGCGGCCAATTTCGATCTCCCAATGATTAGTACGGCAACTCGTTAATTAACTACTGTTCCCTAGCGTGTATTGTTGGCGCACCCTACCTTCTCACAAAAGCGGCCATTGCGAGGTTAGCGGTTTGCAAGATCCCTGACCATCCGTTCGCCGCCGGGGTGCGTTGCCGCGAGAACGGTGGCCAATAAACTGCGACGTCAACTTTCTGGCGGACTGATTATCGTCCGGGATAGGTGGGTCAAGTGCATGCAGGAGCGCAACAATTCGGTGTACCGCTTCGGCGCGTTCGAGCTGGATCCGTCTGAGCGACGACTGTCCGCGGCCGGTAAGCCCGTTTCGCTGACACCGAAGGTCTTCGATACCCTGGTACTGCTCGTCGAGCGCGCGGGGCGCCTGGTCAGCAAGGATGAGCTGATGCGTGCCTTGTGGCCGCGCGGCTATGTCGAGGAGTCGAACCTCACCAAGCACATCTGGGTGATCCGGCGGGCGCTCGGCGACGGCGATCATGGCTCGGGCTTCATCGAGACCGTCCCGAAACTCGGTTACCGATTCGTTGCGACGGTGATGACCGTGGAGCGCATCGATGCTAGCGTTTCAGCGGCCACCAGGGGCGGGGATGTCGCGACGCCGCGCTCGTCGCGGCGAGCCGCTTGGCTCGTGATCGGCATCACCGCACTGACGCTGGCGCTCGCGGCTCTGTGGCTCCCGCGACCGTCGCACCGTATCACCGCACCGCCGGCCAACGCCGAGGCGCGGAGCATCGCGATCATGGGATTCGGCAACCTGTCGCAGAACCCGAAGGACGCCTGGCTCGGGCCCGCTTTGACGGCGATGCTCAGCACCGAGCTCGGAGTCTCCGAGCGAATGCGGATGGTCCCCGAGGAACTCGTCCGCGATGCACGCCGCGGCGTCGATGACCCGGGCACAGGCTACGGGCCCGATGCCCTCGAGCACCTGCGTACGCGACTCTCGCTCTGAATGAAGTGGCAGTACGAGGCGTCGTAGTGCGCTTCGCCCGGCCGAATCTCGATTGTCACGATGCCCCCGTTTGCCGCCTTGATCACACCGGCGTGCACCGCGGCAGCGCAGATCGATGAGCCGTCGGTGTAGGGTCCGCTGCCGATCACCTGGCCAGGTCTTGCTTTTCCTGACGGGCAGCGGAATTGAAAATGCTCCCCGTTTAGGCCGCGAAGGTTCAAATCAAGCGGGCTGCTGTTCCAGTCGACATCGTGCACGGCGGGTGCGGGCGTCAGAATCGCCGCCGCCGCTCGCTGCAGTAAAAAACTCGTCAGCACGCAAATCCGCCCCAAAGTCCGCAGCCGTAGTCGAGCTAATGCAACCACTTGACTCTCCTCTGGCCTCTACCTTGCTGCAGACGGCACGCCCCGTCCCTGCCCATTGACTGGCATTTTTCTGGCAAATTTGTCGCGGCCGCGCCTGACCGAAATAAGCTCATGAAAAGTATGGATAATTGCTGATGCCGTCGATCGCATCTATCGAGCCGACTGTCGCCTGGTTGATTCAGCGCTTTAGGCTTGGACGAATTCTGTCAGTGTGTATCGTGGCGGGCGCCGCATGGATTCTTGGTATTGGTTCGGTGCTTTCGTTCAGCACTTGGGCAACGTGGCATCCCCTGGGCTTCGTTCCCGCTTTGTCGGGTGGGGCCTGAGTGATAACTTCCTGGACGGCGAACTGATAAGCTCAGCCGCACCGATCCGGGTGGTATGCCGTTGGATTCTTCGGTACGTCTGTCCGCTTGCGATTCTCGCGATCTCGATTACCTCGCTATCATGAACGTTGCATCGAGTTTGAAATCAGCTCCGCAATTCTGACCAAGACGAGCCCGGCTGCAATTATCAAGTACCCGCGCAGCACGATGAGCCAGGTCCGGCTGAGCAGCGTGAGGCGCGCCGGCGCCAACGTCGCCAGGGGCGGCATCCGCCAGGATTCGCGGTCCGCTTCGTTGGCCGGTTGCTCGGCGACCGGAGCATCGCCGCGACGTCGTTGGATAAACATGAGAGCGACCGTGACAGCGAGCGCCAAGGCACTCCCGCCGAGCAGCACCGCGAGGATGTGCTGCGCCGAGATGTCGGGAAACATCACGGAGGCCGTCAATATGACCGAGAGCATCACCAGCACGGCAATCACCGCGCCGGTGAAGAGCGTGGTTTTCATCGAATTGACCCAGGGGCCGAGCACCGCCTTGTCATTGCATAACAGCAGCAAGAAGACGGTGGCGCTCGGTAACAGCACACCGGCGAGCGTTTGGACGGCGTTGGTCAGAAGCCCGAGCGGCGTTCCTGGTGCCAGCACGAGCGCCCCGGAGATCGTGATCAGACCGAAATACACCGCATAGAACCCCTTGGCATCGCCCGGTCCACGATGCAGGGAATGACGCACGGCGAAGACATCGCCGATGGCGTACGCCGTCGACAGCGAGACGGCCGCCGCCCCGATGATGCAGGCATCGATCAGTGCGATGGCGAACAAGATTCCCGCGATAGGCCCGGCGCGATGGCCGATGCCGACCGCGACGGCCGCCGCATCGGTGAATTTCCCGGCCTCGGGCGTGCCTTCGAAGGCGGCGTGAGTGAAGTCCATCATCGCGACGGCGCCCACGATCACCATCCCAATCCCCAGCCACAGATCGATCCGCTCATAGCGCATGAAGCGCGGCGTGATGCGCTTGTCGATCACGTAGCTCTGCTGAAAAAAGAGCTGCCACGGTGCGACAGTCGTGCCGACGATGGCAATGATCAGCAGCATCACATCGGTAAGCGGCGCATTCCTGGGGAATCCCGGGACGAAAAAATCATGCGCGACCTCGGCATAGTCGGGATGCAGCATGAAAAAGACCGGCACCAATAGCAGACTACCGAAGACCAGTGCCAGGGCGAAGCGCTCGAAGCGCCGAAAATCGCCGGTGCTGGCGACGGCCATCAGGATCACGGCGGAGACGATGATGCCCCAGATCTTGGGGATGCCGAGGTATTGAAAGCCCAGCGAGAGCCCGATGAACTCCGTAACGATGGTGAGCGCATTCAGGATGAACAGATCGATGACGCTGAAGGCTCCCCAAAACTTGCCGAAACGCTCGAGGATCAGGCGCGCATGCCCGACGCCTGTGACTGCGCCCAGCCGCAGCACCATTTCCTGATTGACGTAGAGCACCGGCACCAGCAGGAGCAGCGTCCAAAGCAGGGTGGTGCCGTAGTTTTGCCCGGCCTGAGTGTAGGTGCCGAAAGCGCCGGCATCGTTGTCGCCGACCATGACGATGAGTCCAGGGCCCATGATCGCGAGCAGCGTCTTAACCCGCGACCACCAGCCGCTGCGCGGTCCCGTATCGTGCTCGCGGATCGTTCCGAAGCCACCCCGAATGTCGCCGACGTGCGCGCTATCGAGGTGCGCACCGGACCCGGCGGCGCCATCAGCCGAAACCATTGGCATCGGGACCCGGACAATATGCCTGAGCCATTTCAATGCAGCCATTTTCTTTTCCTCACATGCTTGAAGCGTCGTTGCTTGAAGCCCGGGAGGAAATGACTGTCGGGAATCAGGCGATCAGCGCGAAATTCCTGCCGGCGATTTTCTTCCAGGCCTTCTGTTCCACGCGACCGACGGGGTGGGCCGCTGCGCACAACGACAGCTCACCCGAATCGCGGGAGGGAGTGCTAGGGTGCGGGTCCATAGGGCGAGCAAATCTCCGGTATACTTGGATGGCAGAAACATACCCTACCCACGTATATTAATGCAAGAGAGTTCGGCGTCATGGCCCATATCGCGAAAGAGAAAATCAAATTGCTGAATCGCCTGAAGCGCATGCGCGGCCAGATCGAGGCCATGGAAAGGGCAGTCGAGGCGGACGACGAATGCGCCACCGTATTGCAGCAGGCAACCGCGTGTCGTGGCGCGCTGGACGGTTTTATCGCCGAGGTCATCGAGGACCACATCCGCGAGCACATGGTCGATCCGAAAGCCGAGCGGGATTCACCGCACGCGCTCGCCGCCGAGGAGTTGATCGAGGTGGTTCATCAGTATTTGAAGAAATAGGTCGCAGCCAACCCGGCGACAGCGCGTCCGATCCTGCATTTCAGAACTCCCCGTGCAGTCTGACGCCAAAGATGTCGACGGGGCCACGGACGGAGTTGTAGCCCGGATTATCGATGTGTTGATAATCAAGGGTCAGCCACAGACTCTTGAACAGGTCGGCGTTGTAGTACACCTCAAATGCTTGTTCGGGTTTGTATCTCAGCCCGCCATCGCCCAAGAAACCGTCGATGCCCCCCATTGTCAAGTACTCGATGTGACTGGCGGACAGCCAATTTCGCGCAACACCCAGACCGAAAGAATCGTGTTCTCGCGCCCAACCGTTACCCTTAACGGAGACCCCGAAAGCCACCGAGCTATCGGTGGACGTAAATGCATAGACTTCGGTCTTACCGTCGGCATGCATGCCGCGAAAAAACACACCGACGTCGGAGGTGATTGCCTGTTCCACGTTCAGGCCGTATCCGACTTTTGAATTACGCCTCCGTACCCAGCATAAATCAGGCGCATCGGCGTTATTAGAACCATAATTGAAGGTTGTACAAGTCGTTGCATTCTCGGCCGGATTTTCGAGAAAGGCATTGATCGCGTCATTCCAATTCCCCATCCGCTCGACATTCTTGTAGACCAGCAATCGGGCCTTCCCCGGCTCGTTGAACACTTCATGATCGTGTTCGAGTTCGAACTGATCGCCGTAGTATTTCAGGGGCGCAATCGCCAGCGGCAGCTGGTTCGGATCGCGCGGCACGATGAACCGTCCGTACCGCACGGCCCACGCATCGTAGTAATACTCGCCGACCAGGCCCCACGAATATCCTCGTGCATCCGCGGCAAAGTCATACGCGGCGTAGGTCATGAAATCGATGTTCATGAACTGTTGACGCACATCGCCGGTGTACGCGTTCTTGTCGAAAATGTCGATGATTGCAAGATCGCCGAAGGTCAGGACGAAGCGACGGCTGTCGACCGGTTCCGCCAATTGCATCGGCGCCGATTCTGCCTGGGTTATCTCGCCGCCATATCCCCAGGTTTGGCGAAGAAACGATCGCGAACGATAGAAAGTGGGCGCGTTGCTGCCGGCCTTCTCCAATTCACCATTGTTGACCGATCCCCCAAGGCCGTGCAGATCGGAGAGCGGGATTTCGGAAATCATTTCGGGCACCAGATAAAATTCACCGCCCTGCCAGACCCTGAGACCCAGAAACTCGGTTGCGCTCGTCGTGTGGCTGATTTCCTTCACCGGAAGAAGCGAATTCGTACTGCCATCCAAATTGGTATACGCAGCATGAAAGGCTTCCTTGCGTTGCAAGATGGTCGTGAATTGACCGAAAGCGTTCCAGCGCTCCTCCTGGTCCGAATTGCCGGCGGGGACGGGCGCAAGCGCCGGCTGGGACGTTGACGCCGGCTCATTCTCCGCCGCTGGCTCCTGCGCAAAGACCACTGGGCCGAACATCGCGAGCGCAACCAGGCAGGCGAGTTTAAACATCAAAACGCTTTTGCTTCTATGCACATTTTCATTTGAGCAACACGGGACTTTGCCAAACTATATTTGCAGAGGATACCCTAACGGGGTATGGTTAGTATAGTTTATGCGGTTGCTCTCAAGCGCAGCTTGAACACGCCGGCACGAGACTCTCCTATGCTGCCATTGCATCAATGTGACAAGGTCCAGGGGAACCGACAGTCCGATGTGAAGTACCCCAATCATCGCAAACACCGCCCACTTTATTATCTAAGAAGCCCATTTGTCTGTGGGCGGCGAGCCGGCGAATCTCGCTGCGGCGCTAGGAATGTCCACCTCAACGGGCAGGCTCTCCTGAACGCGCACGGCGCGTCGGCCGAGTACCAGGTAGCATAAGAAGCTTATCAATAGCGCGACCACGACGCCCAGATTGGCATTGGCCCAGGGGCCATCCACACCGCCGAGTTCGAAGAGTCCGAGGAAATACCCCTGCCACGCCAGCCAGGGGGCAGACCGGTTGGTGACCAGGCCCCAACCCAGCAACGTTGCGACGACTACGAGCATGATCGGCATCCAGCGCACGTCGCCATAGCGGCCCTGCGGCGTGAAGAGGTCGGCCTCGGCATAATCTCGGGTGCGCAGCGCGACATCCGCCAGGAACATGCCGCACCACGCTGCAATTGGCACCCCGAGCGTGATGAGGAATCCTTGAAACGGGCCGAGGAAATTGGTCGCGAAGAACACGATGTAGAGGGCGCCCGCGAGCATCAGGGCGGAATCTATTCCAACCGCCATCCAGCGCGGCAGAGGCAGACCGGCATTCAGCAGCGCAAGACCGGACGAATAGACATTCATGATCGCGCCGCCGACCAATCCCAGTACCGTGACGAGCGCGAAGGGCAACAGCAGCCACACGGGCAGGATCGTCGTCAGCGCGCCAACCGGATCGAGGGCGACGGCGGCGCTCAGATCCTTCGACGATCCGGCCAGGCCTAAGCCGAAGCTCAACAAAATGACGGGGCCAACGCTTGCGCCGAAGGTCGTCCACCCTAACACCGCCCGGCCGGAGGTTGAACGCGGTAAATAGCGCGAATAGTCGGCCGCTGCATTCACCCAACCGAAACCGAACCCGGTCATGACAAATAGAATGGCGCCGATGAAGGCGGGCGCTTCGCCGCGCGGAACGCGCTCAAGTGCGGCAAAATCGAGGTGGTTCGCCGCGACGATCATATACAGCAGCGTGAGAATGCTGGCGATCGAGGTGATCCATTTTTGAATCCTCATGATGAGGTCGAACCCCAGAATGCCGCCGGCCGCAACCAGCCCGACGACGACGATCAGCGCAATGCTCTTCGGCAGGAGCTGCCCCTGCCAACCGAGATGCTGCAAAATCGTGCTCGTTGCCAGGGCCGCGATCGCGACCAGCACCGTCTCCCAGCCGAGCGTGAGGAGCCACGAGAGCGCAGATGGAAAACGGTTGCCGCGCACCCCGAACAGGCCGCGGCTGATGGTCATCGTCGGCGCCGAGGCGCGCTTGCCCGCAATCGCGATGATGCCGCAGAACACATTGGAGAGCGTGACACCGAGGAGCGCCGCCAGGGTCGCCTGCCAGAACGAGATCCCGAAATCGAGGATGAACGAGCCGTAACTGATCGAGAACACCGATACATTCGCGGCAAACCACGGCCAGAACAGGTCCCGCGGCTTCCCCTTGCGTTCGTGCCCGGCGATCAGATTGACGCCGTTCCGTTCAATGTTCAGCGTTACGGCCGGTTGGGGGCTCGTCATGCCAGTCCTTCGGCAGGCACGCGATAACGCGTGCCCGGGTGGCTTGGCGGCAGGCGCGCATGGCCGGCGCCGAAAATACGTTCCCTGAACGTGCCCGGTTGCCGACCGGTGCGCAGCAAGCCGATCCGTTGCAGTTCGGGAATGACGTGATCGACCAGGTCGAGATAGGACCCGGGCGACACGAAGGGCGTGAAGTTGAAGCCGTCGAGACCGGTCTCGTCCACGATGGCGGCGATCTGCTCGGCCACCTCGGCCGGGGTGCCGACCAGAATGAGCTCCCGCATACCTCGGCGGATAAAATCCGCGGCGGCCTCACGCACCGAATGGTCCTTGTAGCGCTCGACCTGCGTGCGTCCCCCTTCGGTCGTGACGTTGGAAAACGAGGCATTCGGATCGAGCGCCGCGAGGTTGATGCCTGTCATCATGGCGTAATAGGCGCGCGCGGCGTCGGCATTCACCCAAGACAGATACTCCTCCAGCCGCTCTTCAGCGGCTGCCCTGGAGGGCGCGGTGACGACCGACAATCCGGAGATCGCCTTGATGCCCGGTTCGCCTCGGCCCGCGCCCGCGGCGGCGTTCCTGAGATCTGCGACCTGGGCGCTCAGCATCTTTGCATCCTTGCCCTGCACGAATACCAAC
>Ga0209208_10013769_pt1 | contig 10047 bp, 6 predicted proteins | sample S1TSphfallax_3_FD_187694 | JGI IMG/M metagenome (GOLD analysis project Ga0209208, IMG submission 187694) | Host-associated microbial communities from peat moss isolated from Minnesota, USA - S1T2_Fd - Sphagnum fallax MG (SPAdes) (version 2) | ecosystem: Host-associated > Plants > Peat moss >... | reverse complement strand
GGGTGTAGTTGCATGATCAAGCGTACCTAGCTGACAAAGCCTCGAAATTTGAGGCGCGTTCCATCAAACTTTTCTGGCAGACTAATATGGGGCTCTAGGGCGACCATTGCAAGAGCAGGAGGTACTGGGGCAGGAGGTGGTGGCTGATTCTGTAGGCGAGTCACCGAGTCTCTAAGCACGGCATTTTCTTGTTGAAGGTGCTGAAGGGCGGTGAGGATTTGAGTGAGATCGATGTTTGATTCTGAGTTGTCCATGGTAGTAGTTCTTACACTTTTGTATGAAGGTCTTGATAATGTATTTGCGCTTCCCAATATTCAAACTCCTTCCTTCAAGATCTCCCAAGTTGTATTTGCTCCACTTCAAAAAATTTGCTTTGATGTCTTCTCAAAACAAACTTCTGCCATACCAACTTTGCAAAGCTACACTGCTCACATATGACCTCGGATCACTCTAAAATTTTTGTGAAACATGAGCAACTATGTCTACTACCTTCTCTCAAAATTTCAGCCCTATTGATGATGACCACAAAGAGATAACGCTTTCAAAAGAAACTGACTTCAAAATTGAGACTGAAACTTCAGATGCTTGGATCTCTCTCAATACAAATCCAAATGACATGAAATTTCTCTCACACATATATTCTTATATGATCTATAAGATCGCAAAGCTGCAGACCGAAAAAAGTTTAAACAAAGGAGATATGATCAAAAAACCAGATCTGGCATAGAGTTTTCAAAAGCTCATAACTCTCACAAAACATATCCAAATGACATGAAATTTCTCTCACATATATATTCCTATATGATCTATAAGATCGCAAAGCTGCAGACCCAAAAAAACTTAAACAAAGGAGATATGACCAAAAAACCAGATCTGGCACAGAGTTTTCAAAAGCTCATAACTCTCACAAAACATATCCTTTTCTTTTGAAACTTTGAGAATATAAGCAACCTATAGTCTTCTATAACCTCTCCAAGTTTCACTCCAAGATACCTCTAGCTACTTACTGAAACAACAAAACAAACAAACAAGAAGAAGGAGTAGATCAAACTGTTATGGACCGACTACAAACAAGTGAAGAATTACAAGACAAAACAAGTTTTATTGATCCATCAACTGGTGTTGATCTGCTGAAGAGTTGTTCCCTAGACTATCTCCTTTTATAACCTTGAACCATACTAGTCCCAAAATATTTTAGGCCATGATATTGCCAAAAGTATCCCAAAATATCCTAGGCCATGACATAAGGTTGAATCAATTGGCTTTTAATGAATGTGAAAGAAGCCACAATTCCAAGTTTTTAAATTTAGGATGTGTCGCAAAACATTGGTGTAAAGTAGCTTGATTGCACTGTTTTGTACGGGACTCATTTGTTTTGAAATGTGAAAAACAAAGATATGGACATCTTCATTTGTTGTCCAAATATTAATATTTCAAACTTGAATGTCATTTAATAAAAATAGATAATGAAATTGTGATAATAGGGGAAAATATGATGATGGAACCAAAATGATTTTTTTTTTTTAAGAAATCATTTTCATGAACAATGTTAAGCAATTCAAGAAATATTGTCATGAAATGAGTGTCACCCTCCCTCCCCCCCCATCCCCCCCACACGGCCCAATTGTTGTTAACAACATTATATATTTTATTTCATGGAAAAGTGGGGTGCCTTGAAAATAAATAATTATTAAAAAAAAACCCATTGTCATCTATGATAGTAGGTTGTTTGAAGAAAGTTAATTAAGGTGTTTAAAACCGAATTTTTGTTTATTTCAAAAACTCATTATCATTAATGGCATTACATAGTTTTTAAATATCTAAAATGTTCAAAACCATTGTTGTCAACAACATTGGTTAAATTTGAAAAAAATCATGGCACATTTGACAAATAATGAAAAAAAAAAAACCCATTGTTGCCAATGGTAGTTATAAATAGGTTTGAAAGAAGTTGTGGCACCTTTAAAAGAGGGAAAGGTAGAAACCCAATGTCGCTAATGACATTGGGTAAATTTGCTCGAGGGAAAATCATAATAATAATAATAATAATAAATAAATAAAATTATACACGACAATGACCATGGCGTGAATGTTAGCATAATAATGGTAATATATTTAAGACATTTTTAAAATAATGGCATTTAAAACCATAGCCATGAAATGCATTTATAATGGAATTTAGATGATATTATTAAACAAATGCTATATCATATATAATTAGATTGTGTGTGATGAAGTTCTAAATAATTAAAATTATGGGGAAGAAAAAGCCCATAATAATTTAATGATAAAATTAAACATTCATCCATAATTCTGATGGAAGTTTTATTTATTAAAAACATGTACTAAATGCAATTCATCCATAGATTAGATGAATGAAAAAAAATTCATCCATAGTGAAAATAAATGTTTACATTCATCCCCATCTTTGCTTCTAGGTTTATTGGTAGAACATTCATTTTGCAGTTAAATCCTTGGGTTTTACTTGCAAGTGTATAAAGGAAAAACATTTTACCAACCCAAGTTCCAACTTTAGGTTCATGCAATAGCTTGCCTCATTTGCAATGTGCAATTTTGTATAACACAAAATAAATACAAAATTTATCATGCTTATTCTTCTCAATCAAAACTCTTATTTAAAACTATCAAAATTATCATGGGCTTGTCCCCATACTCCAAATTCTTCAATGTTTTCATAATGATAATTTCCAACCATCTCTTCTAAAAATCCTTCCTAGGTTTCCACTATAAACCTCAATTCAAATTCTTCATAAGTCTTAATCAACTCAACTTACTTTGTCTTGTTGCTCTTTTATTCACTTTGTTATATATCAACACTATTCTTCTATCTAGTCTATCAAATAAAGACAACATAGTCTTGTAAATTAAAATAATCAAATGTTTAAAATACATTTAAAAAAAATCAAAAGTACATTTTTTGTTATACAAAAAAATTAAAATCAATTATATGACTTTATGCCCCCTTCTATGAAAATACATGTTCATTGGATGAACTTGATGAAAAACCAAATCATACAAAAAAAAATTAAGTTTTGAAATTTTGAAGAAAAGGGCTACAAGGCAAAACACTCAATTTTTAAACCATTTGATACATAAAAAATGTTCAATGGGTTCAAAATGTCTAGCTTTAGATGTAGGTCACATGTGTAAGAAATAATCTTGCCAAAAAACATCACTACTACATAAGTGGGGTACAATTTATTAACATAAATCATTATGGAACCTTAAAAGTGAATTAACTTCAATGCATTTTACTGATTTCACCTTAATGAAAGTTATTTCACTATAATATCACTATGTAAACATCATATTTCATTACCAATTAACATAATTCATTATTATAATTTACTATAGTAAATAGATGTATTTATATGTTTTTTTTAAAAATTATTTATGCTACTTTATGATATACCCTATATTATTTTAATTTATTTTAATTATTCTAACTTATATTATGTTATTGTAGGTTATTATAAATTATTGTACCCTAAATTATTATATGTTATTTTACCTTAAGGTATCTCAACTAGTTTATTATATCTTTTAAGATATTTTAAAATAAATTATTCAAATAACTTTAGGTATACCTTAGGTTATTTTATTTTAAATTAATATATGTTATTTCAAATTATAATTTAAGTTATTATAAATTATTTTATCATAAGTATAATAACTTAAATAATCTAAAATAAAATATAATGACCTAAGGTAAAATTAACTTAGAATAAAAAATAATAACCTATGAAAAATAATTTTAAATACCCCAAAATATAATAATTATTAATCATCTATGATATTATAACATAGAATATTCAACAATAATTTATAATATAATAATCACCAATAGTTGTAATGTAACATATAATAACCAACAATAACTTATAATACAATAACCATTAATAAAATAGCCATCAATAACCACCAATAAAATAATCACCCATGGTTTACAACAGAATAACCACAAATATCCACAATAAAATATTCACCAATTGCCACTAATATAACAACCATTAATAACCACTAATATCTAATAACAAAATATATCCATTAATAGCCATTAATATAATAGCCACCAATATCCACCAATAGAATAATCACCAATAGTCACTAATATAAGAACCACCAATATCCACCAATAGAATAATCACCAATAGCCACTAATTTAATAACCACTAATAACCACCAATATCCACCAATAGAATAATCACCAATAGCCACTAATTTAATAACCACTAATAACCACCAATATCCACCAATAGAATAATCACCAATAGCCACTAATATAATAACTAATAATAACCACCAATATCCACCAATAGAATAATCACCAATAGCCACTAATATAATAACTAATAATAACCACCAATATCCACCAATAGAATAATCACCAATAGCCACTAATATAATAACCAATAATAACCACAAATATCCATCAATAAAATATCCATTGATAACCATTAATAGAATAACCACTAATAGTCATTAATAAAATAACCACTAATACTCATTAATAGAACAACCACCAATAACCATGAATTGTAATAGTCATTAATAAAATAACCATCAATAGCCATTAATATAATAACCACCAATAATCATTAATAGAATAGCCACCAATAACCATGAATGTAATAATCATTAATAAAATAACCATCAATAGCCATTAATATAATAACTACCAATAATCATTAATAGAATAGCCACCAATAACCATTAATATAATAGCCACCAATAGCCATTAATATAATAACCACCAATAGCCATTAATAGAATAACCACCAATGGCCATTAATAGATAACCATCAATAACCATTAATATAATAACCATCAATAGCCATTAATATAATAACCATCAATAGCCATTAATAAAATAACCACCAATAGCCATTAATATAATAACGACCAATAGCCATTAATACAATAACCATGAATAGCCATTAATAAAATAACCACCAATAGCCATTAATATAATAGCCACCAATAGCCATTCATACAATAGCCAATGATAACCATTAATAAAAATAACCATCAATAGCCATTAATATAATAACCACTAATATCCATTAATACAATAGCCAACAATAGCCATTAATACAATAGCCAACAATAGCCATTAATACAATAACCATCAATAGCCATTAATAAAATATCCACCAATAGCCATTAATATAATAACCACCAATAGCCATTAATATAATAGCCAACAATAGCCATTAATACAATAGCCAACAATAGCCATTAATACAATAACCATCAATAGCCATTAATAAAATATCCACCAATAGCCATTAATATAATAACGACCAATAGCCATTAATATAATAGTCGTCAATAACCATTAATAGAATAGCCACCAATAACCATTAATAGAATAACCAACAATAAAATATCCACCAATAGTCATTGATAAAATAACTACTAATGGCCATTAATAGAAACAATAATTATTAATAAAATAACCACTAATAGGCATTAATAACAACTAATAAAATAGGTACCAATAGCCATTAATAACCACCAATAGCCCTAATAAAATAACAACTAAATATTAAAACTGCTTAAAATTGCCAAAAATAATTTAGGGTTAAATAATTTATAATAAACAAAATTAACTTAAGATGAAATAGCTTATAATAACCTAGAATTGCCAATAATAACATAAGGTGAAATAACTTTCAATAACCAAAAGTAACTTATAATAGTTACAAGTAACCTAAACTAAAATAATTTATAATAACCAAAAATAACATAGAATAGCCAAAAAAAACTTATAATAGTTGCAAGTAACCTAAACTAAAATAATTTACAATAACCAAAAATAACATAGAATAACCAAATAAACTTATAATAGCTGAAATTAGTCTAAGGTGAAATAAGCTAAATTTTTTTTCAAAACTTAGAATAACCAAAAGTAGCCTAGGGTGAAATAGCCAAAAATAACCAAAAGTAATTGAGAATAACCATAAATAGTCGTAAGTAATGTAAGGTGAAATAATTTAAGTTAATGAAAAATAATCATATAATAATTGAAAGTAGCTTAACATAGGTAGTATTATTATATTAACAAAAAAATTATCCATTTATTTATTTTTTAAATCAGAAGAATGGTCATTGAAAAGTTATTGAATAATGATATTCAAAAAAAATTTATTCAAATGATTTGAAACTTTCAAAAGGAAATAAATGTGATTATGTACATTATTGAAATTTTTTTAAAAGTAAATTCGAATCATTTCATTTGAACAAAATTTCAATAAGATATGAATTTTTAAAGTTTATGTTTTGTAATGTTTACAATGAAATATTTGATAAATAGAATGTAATGTAACATACTATCACAATAAGTGGGGTGGTTTGATGGTAAAGGTGTTTGCTTCCATTCCAAAGGTTAAAAGATCAAACCTCATGAATGGTGTTGTGTGGTCAAAAATGGTAGGTTGACTAAATATTTTCCTATCGAATTCTTTGAATAGGTGCCTAGGTTGATTACAAAGTCTATCGAGGCTAGGTTTTTAACCTAGCATAGGTAGTGACACCTGTCAATAAATCATAAATTAAAAAATCATGAAATTATCAATAGTATTATATATATTATAATAACTAAAATTTAATTGATTTCCATGATGGTTAGTTAATTAACTAGTAAGTGAATAGTTTGGTAATTTATATTTCACTTGAGAGTAACCTTGTTTCACTGGATATTAGTGAAACAATTCATTATTTGTAGTAATTGGGCCCCGTTCACTAGGGGGTTAAACAATTTCACTAAATAAAAATGTCCAAATTCACTCAAAATCTAGTGAAACCCATAGTGAATTAGGATGCATTTCCTAGTACTACATGTTTGGTTGTCCATTAAAATTCATTTTGGGATTTTTTGGGATTTTATGCGTTCCTAACATTAAACCAAACTATTCATACACAATTATGTATAAATGTGAAAAATCATCATTAACACATGAATTATCTTATATTGGACTATTCAATTTTTTCTCACTTAAGTTTGTTTCATGTAAATGTTATTTGTACAAAGTAGTTCTAAAAAATCATTAAGTATTTTTTTCCTTTTTTGGTACCCCAACCATGAATGGACCCATCTTAGTTTGTGAGGTTGTCCACCTAGCTAATTCTTTATGCAACTATTTATATAGTGCATATGCCTAATCTATAAGTTTTTTTCGATTTGTTGTCATAATTGGCATTTCCATTATTGATGTAATAAACTTTATCTCTCAAATAAACTATTTGGATAAATGTAGGAAAACAAATAGAATATGGTTCTTTCATTTTGCTAATAGTCCATTATTATGTATTGATGTATGTGCAGGCAAAGTAATACCTTGAAGCATGGCTTTTGTAGTTTACTTATCAACATGTTTTTGTTCCTTCCAACTAGTGTTGGAATTTTCTTAAAACATTTGTGATCATATGTCTATCAACAATAATTACTTTCTTTCCTATCCTAATGTAGTTTGTGTCTTCTTTCCTTGCCAAGTATTGAAAAACTCCACCAACCAATCATGGCATGGTGTTTTCCGATTAATTTCAAACAATAATACCAATCCCACTGGAGAAGCCCATCTATTATCTATAGTTCCCATCTGCACCCAAGTTGTAATTCATTTTAGCTCTTGGGTATAAGATTTTTCTTGCAAAAGTATTGACCTGGTTTATTGAGCCATTCTACTTCTTTTTTGGTTTTGGACACAAAAATTGAATAGTTAAGGTTCAAAGAACTTGGTATAAACTATTGTTTAGAAGTAACAATGGAGGAAGGTGACACCAACGTTGATGATTATTTCAATTCTTGAAAGAATCGGAGGTCTTTTTTTGTTTTGAAATTTTGACAACACCATAGTTTCAAGTGCATTTTGAAGAAATGAAATTTGTTTCTTTCAAAGAAAACATAACCACTTATTAGTTTCACTCCTTGTTTGTACTAAACTATGCAAACTCTCCTCAATTTTTCTTCCTTAATCATAATTTGGAAAAGAAGGTGGAAAACTAACTTAAAGAGGCTGCGGATTTGTAAATCCCAAATGTGAAGCTTGATCTATTCTCAAATGTTCATTTCTTGCAACAACCATTTCTTGATGTTGCAACTCTCTTTTCTAATCATAAATATATATTTTTTAATTAATTAATTTATTTATTGTTATTTTCCAACCAAATTGTCTTCATTCATTCTGATGAATGGAAAATCATGGAAAATGAAAGAAGAAAGTGAAAATGACTATTCACAAGCGTTGTCATGACAAATCAACTTCTAACTATTGTATCCCTTGATTTGTTTCTTTATTTTTTAGGGTTTAATGATTTGAAATGTTGCACCTCCTACTGCCATATAGCGCCAGATGAAATGAATGTCATCCAAGTCCACCTTAACAAAATACAAATCTTCAGTTGCCTTGCACCCTTCTTTAATATGTTGAATTTGTACCATGTATACTAGTTTTTCATCATTGTCTTCTTCTTTGTTATTAAAATCAACATCACAATGGCCTCCCCACTATATAGGTTTTGGGCCTCATGCGATTTGTGCTTCATCATCAAAAAATTGGTAATGTTTTAATTTGTTCACATTGACAAGTATGAGGTTTGGATCAAATTTATCCACAATGACTAAACGAACAATGTTATTTGGTAAGCAAAATTGTATTTTATAAAGACCAAACCACTTTTCGGTGAAATTTTCAAGATGCATTTTCTATCCATTTGGGAACTAAAGCACATGCATTCCAAGTTTTAATTTATTTTTTGAATATTGTACTTACTCCATAGAGCATGATTCCACTATTAATTCCCAATAGCTTCCTATGTTTGCAATGTATTAGTTTGCAATTTTTCTAAATATGTTGGTCTACTTGTGAGTATTCAAACATGATTTACTTATGTTGTCCCCATTAAATGTCGACAAAACATATTATGTGGGCATCAGAGGATGCATTCCACACACTAATTAATATGGAATATACCTTGTAACTACCTTATAAATTGTTATGTAAGAAAAAAAATACAATGCAAGTAAATGTTCATCCCAATTGGCCTTATTCTCATTCATTAACTTAGTAATGTGATTGACAATGAACTTGTTAATTGTCTTTGCTTACTTGTTTTCCTATGGATAATAGGTAATAGAACTAACATGCTTCAATCAAACATGATCAACCAAATATTTAATAACCATTAATAAAATGAACTCCTTGATCGATTACTAGGGTCAGTGAGTCAAAATGTATTCATAAGAAAATTTAATTATGACAATTGTAGTAGTCATTTGAAGTGCTTTGGCCTCCACCCATTTGGTAGCATAATCCATGGCTACAAGTATATATTTGTTACTTGTGAACTATCTTATTGTTTTGATTGGTCCAATAAAATCCAATCCATGTTTCATAAATGGTTCTTCTAGGAAAGTAGCAACCAACTTAACTAGATTTTGTGTTGTTAAACCTCTAGCTCATTAACATGCATCACATGATTGCAATATTTTGTAGTGTCATTAAATAATGTGGGCCATTAATATCTTACATTTAATATATTTTTAGTAGTGATGTTTACTACGAAATGGCCATTTGTAACACCTATAAAGCTCCCACAATATTTTCTATGCTTCATTTATGGTTACAAAATGTCAAAATCTATTGCCTTGACCCATTTGATACAAAATTCCATTGTGTATCGTAAAAGGTTTTGCTCTTTTTGCCAACCTTTGTTTTTTAATAGTGGTTAGGATTCTAAACATGTCATGTATATAGATAATCCTTGATTTTTTCTAACCAAACCGGATATAATTGAAACAAAGCTACATATTTGGTTTGATTTGGTACACATGTTAGTTTTGTAGTGTTTACTAGCTTAAATAACGCATCTACCACTACAATAGAACTTGTCTAAAACAATACTGCTGGGACCGGGGGGTCAATATTGAATTAGAAAGGTTATTGAATTAGGCAGGGTCATACATTGGGCCATTTTAAGCCTCTTCTTATTACGATATAAATAGGTGTTGCAGGAGGGGGGGGG
>Ga0209208_10013768_pt1 | contig 10047 bp, 7 predicted proteins | sample S1TSphfallax_3_FD_187694 | JGI IMG/M metagenome (GOLD analysis project Ga0209208, IMG submission 187694) | Host-associated microbial communities from peat moss isolated from Minnesota, USA - S1T2_Fd - Sphagnum fallax MG (SPAdes) (version 2) | ecosystem: Host-associated > Plants > Peat moss >... | reverse complement strand
AAGAAGACCTGCAAGGTTCAAGTAATATTTGGTTTTTAGAGAAGAGTATATGACCTAATTTTGAGGTATGTTGCCCTAAATTGTAGGAAGACTTCTCAAACAAGCTATTCTCTGGATATTCTGATGCTAAATCTGCTTGCTTTAGCCCTGAAAAACATGGCATTCTAATTCCTGCCATGATGAAACAGGAATTCCTATCAAAGTCACTAACAAAGTGTAAAAAGAGCAAGTGAAATATCCTTGACTGATAGCCACTGCAAACAAAGTTCTATTTATAAGCTCTCACATCAAAATTCTTTCAATGAAATGATACAAAACACGCAGTTCAGAATCCTGTTGTCCTGTAAGCTCTCCCCTTGCTTCATAACTAACAAAGTACACATCTATGAGATTGTACAGAAAACTCTCCGAGAGCACTTTGAAAGGAATGATTTTAGTAGTTCCAACAAAACCAAAGATGACAATAATGATTGCAGTTATAACCTTTTGAATGCCACTCAGACCATCACTTTCATCATGAATAGTAATGATGGGCAACACTGAGCTTCCATGGTCTCCACTACATCAAATGTTGGGTGTAGTCCAAAATCAAAACCACTGTAGAAGCATCTACATCCTACTCAAAAAATTATTCGTCTGCAGTCCAAGACAATTATTACAGTAAATCCAACGGGCCACAATCTCAGAGCTTCTGATTTGAACTGGCAGGATCTGCCTGAGTTGTCGCAGCACAGACCCTTTCCACCCATCATTCAAAGATACCTCAATAATGATGAAAAGGAAACACCTCCAGACCCATTATACTGCATTCCTTCTGCATGTTCCAATTGAAAACAGAAAGCAATCTGCCAACCTGCATGTGATACGGCCTACCAATTACATTCTATCAGATTCCTCCACATTGCCATCCTTGGCCACTGCACCCACTGTCTACATCTTACAAGAATAGCATTTGAGGATCACTTCACTGAACAAGCTCAATAATTCACTGATCAGTGAATAATTTTTGAAAAAATATTAGGTCTTCAGAACCCATCAATCAACAATGATGAAATGCAACACCTCCAGACTTGTACTACATTCCTTCTCCATCTTCCAATTGAAAACAGAAAGAAATCTACAAATCTGCATGCGATTCAGCACACCAATCACAATGGTCCTTCACATTGCCATCCTTGGCCACTGCAATCACTGTGTAAATCTACAAACCATACTATTTCAGGATCACTTCATTGAACAAGCTCAACAAACTCACTGATTTACTAATGCCATCCTTGGTCACTGCAATCACGGTCTGTATCTACAATCATACTATTTCAGGATCACTTCATTGAACAAGCTCAACAAACTCAATCATTCACTGATCAGTGAATGAACAAAAAAAAATTAGGTTTTCAGAACCCATCTATCACTACCAATCATGTTGTTGCTACAAACAGCCGCCTTCAAAGTTCAAGACCTAGATGAAAAACTCTATGTGTGATGATGATGTGGGACACATGCTCAACTCTAGTTCTAAGTGTGAATTTCCTCTTCCTCAATCAGGAGAAAGGTAACCTCCAAAAAAGCCACATTTTCCCTTCCTGTTTTCATGCAACTCTTGACTCCAACCTACATGATTCATAGAATGTGCATGAAAAGCATCCTTCATTGCATGATCAGATTTCGTTGAGATGTAGCCTGTCATTCAGAGCATCTAGACTTGAGAGCAACCTGTGAACACAATGTTGCAAACAAAACTTTACAAGTCGTCATTGAAAAAAAGAGGGGTGTTGCATTAAAACCCTAACCTCCAGAAACTCTTGCATCAACATGGGCCCTGCAGAAATCCATTCTGTTCCAAATAAGTGATCAAAGTGTTGGCCATGCAGTCCGGTGGAATGAAGTCCCCTGCTGCATTTGTTGCTTCGATTTGGATCTCGGGATTGTCAGGCTCCTCATAAGGATCATCAACTCCAGTGAAACCCTTCAACACACCCGCTCTCGACATCTTATACAAACCTTTACAATCCCTTCCTTCACAAATCTCCAAAGGCACTTTCATGTAAACTTCAACAAACTTGCCTGGCTGCACAAGGGCTCTTGCAAAATCCCGGTCTCGCTTGTAAGGAGAGATGAGGCTGACAATGGTGATGAGTCCCGCATCTGCAAACAACTTTGCCACTTCCCCAACTCGTCTGATATTCTCTTCTCGATCCGCTGCCGAAAACCCTAAATTATTGCTCAGGCCATGACGTAGGTTGTCACCATCCAGCACATAGCTAAGCTTCCCTTTCGCCATCAGAGAATTCTCCAGAGCACAAGCCAAGGTAGATTTCCCTGCCCCACTCAGACCTGTGATCCACAAGATACAACCCTTCTGCCGTAGCAAAGTCTCCCGTTTCTCCAGTCCCACACATCCCTGATGCCACGTTATATTTGGCAGTTGGCAACCACCGGAAGGCGGAGCCATTACAACACTTCTTCCACTCAACTCTAGTCCGGGAGCAGGAGGAGGAGGAGATACACCACGACTCGATCTACAAACTAATTGATCAGCAGCATCAGCATCAACAAGAGTTAAGGCAGCTTTAGGTCTTCTGCCATCTTCGCTCCGTTTTTCCAAAGTTTGTTGCGGAACCACCACGACGGCGGCAATATTCTTCAAGGATCCAAGATGATGACGACAACGGCAACGACTGCAGGAGCTGGGTCCTCGCAAAGTTCCCTGTTTCTTCTCGTCTCTGAGATGCAATCCAGCAGGCACAGTGTGTAGACGATGTGGGGCGGGCTTGTTGTCGCCGGGAGCCTGGCCCCGTCGACTCCCAGACGGTGACAGAAAAACGCCGGTGTTGTACGAGAATTTAGCGATGGAAGAAATTCTGCACTGAGGCATACGGGAGTAGAGTGGTGCGATCCCCCGATAAATGCGAAAAACACGAACAAAACACACAGCGAGAAAACACACACACACTCAGAACACAGCGAAAAAACACGATCAAAACACACACACCAAGCACAGCGAAAAAATACCCACAAAACACACAGCGAACAAACACGCTCACAAAAAACAAAGCGAAAACGCGCGCGCGCGCGCGCACACACAGACACAAAAAACACAGTGGAAAATACAAAATTGAAGGCGAGAATCAAAAGCGAGAAATCGACAACTGAACTTGGCTCAACACACCCGATTCATTCTCAGTCCCGAGTTTCCAACGTCGCAAGCTTACTAGAGCAAGAAAAAAAGACGGCGGGAGCATCATGTCCACCACCCCTCGTAGAAACCAACCAGCGGGTTTATCTCCACACACACACAGATTAGCACTAATGAGCTAGTAACTGCAGATTAGCACTGATTAGGGTAGTGGGTGCTCCCTTTTCTTTAAATCTGGTGATATATCGCCAAAATGTGAATTGAAAATTTTAAAACTCCAAATAAGTGAACTTTGAGGTTTTCAGTGGCCAGATGTGAGGGAAAAAAAAAGAGACCCAAATTCGCCAGATTTGGAAGAATATTTTTTTGTCAAATCGCCAGATTTTTATGATAAGTTCCAGTTGGTAGCCAAGAATATAAAAGGATTCTTTCTTCTTTTTCTTTTTTTTCCTACTTTCATATGTATCTAGAATGTAACCAAATTTGGCTAAAATAATTTTTGAACGATCGCCACTTTGGCTAAATCACAAAATCCGTAAAGGAAACCCTGGTGGTTAAGCCAGGAGTTAGTTGTTTTGCTCATGGGATTAGTGGTGAAATTAGTAAGTAGTTAAGTGGGAGATCAGCATTGATTGGTAGTTGTAGAGGTGGTTGGCGTGGAGCGTTCGCTGGTGCTGACAGTTACTAGTACTACTACATAACATAACATACATACATACATACATACATACATGCAGGAGAGGCAGGAGGGGCAGGAGGGGCATCAGCTGCAACACGTGTGTTAGAAATAATTAAGTCATTATGAAGATACCAAATCTTCATGCAGTGTTTTCTTTTCAAACTTGGTGGGTAAAGTAGGTGGCCTTGCGACAAAACGAGTCAGCCAAATCTGGTCTATGTCAGAGAGGAAAGTGCAAAATACAATTTTAAAACATTTTCTCCTACATTTTTTGCCACTTGTTGTAACCTAAAAATAAGAGCACCCTACTTATTCACCTCTCCTATTAATTACACATGGTGCCTCCCCAAGGTCCAATTTTATTTATTTGCAACGAGCCAATTTGATTGGCCCATCACTCACAAAAAATGAAATTATGGAGGCTTCTCTAATTGGAAGGTTGTCTTAGAAGTTTAAATTATTTTCCCCCTTGGCCCACCTATGTAGTTGAAAGGAGGACAACATTTGCCAAAGTATATGGGATAAAAGTGAGGTGCTATTGGGGGACTCTTTGCTTCTATTCCCCCTTTCATGGGAGATCAACCGTCTAGTGTCCAAGTGGAAAGTGAATAATGCATAATAATAGGTCCACACTCCAAACCAAACACAACTTGAAAGAATAACCCCCTTACCCCCCGCTCCCCTCCCCTCCTAACAAGACAAAAAAGGGAGGACCCTTCACTCCATGACGCCACTTCTCATTCATTAGTTGCATACAAATTCTAGTACTAAAATTGGCTACCACTATTTATTTTTGGCCTGGACTCATAAGCCCTTCCTAAGAACACCCTAACTACTTATTATCCTATTGTCTAAATATGGTGATTTGAAGTGTGGATTGCCTTTTTTCTTGTGATGTGGCAAATTGGGCCCTTTTCTACCAAATAAAATACCCCTTTGTATCAATCATTGACATCTCCACCTTTTTTTCTTTTTTTTTTTGTGTGTGACCACACCAGGATGCTAACATTTGCCCCCAAAAGCAAACGCTCTTTGCATGTGGAGAACTAGAATATTTTGAAAGAGTCTATACGTACCTTCACAAAAAACAAACTTTCATTGCAAAACATTGTCTTTCTTTTGAAAAAAATTCAACATTTTTTAAACAAATCATAGAATTAGTCTCCAAACTGCCAAGCTAAGTCATACCCATACAATTTGAAGGCACCAGCAACCCATCACTGCCTCCAAAACAAATACCATAGTACCTTGGCCATTTCAACACATGTCTGTCGAATAATTAATTAATTAATTATGAAACATTCATTTCAACAAATGAAATATTTTTAAATATTCATTTTTTTTCGTCACAATATTTTTTGATCTGGAAGAAATAATTTTTGAAACTTTGAACGTTTTTGAAAATAATATAATTAGTGTCAAATTGACCAAGGTATTATTAAGGTACACACATATACATTAACAAAATGACATACCCTAGTAGTAGTACTACTAGGGCAGTACTACTAGGGCAGCTTCAACACATGCCTGTCAAAAATTAATTAATTATGAAGATCCATCGAGGAAATATAATATTTTTGAACATTTTTCGAATATTTCCAATTTTCATTCACAATTTTTTCTTTTGACTTTTTTTTCATAATTTACATATATTTATAAATTATATGCTGGGTATTGGTTGTCAGAAGTTAGTTTCATGTAGTTTGTTAGTTGTGGTTGGAACCCAATTCAAAGTGAACAAGGTTTTGAATTTTTGTGTTTTGCAAGGTTTACTCTTGTGATGTGGTTATGTAGTTTCATCTTTTGTGTTTAAAGGAAACTCACTTGCAAATCATAAGAATCCAAGTTCAAAACATCAAAATTAATCAAAAAAATTTAATGTGTTTTAGAATATTAAAACACAAAAGATAACACACAAATATTTTTTATTTTGCATTGGAAATGTTGTTCCAGGATAAAATGCTGCAAGTTGCGGGTAGGAATTGTAGTTGGACACTAAGCTTGGTCTACCTATAGAAGCAAAAGTGGGGTTTTTTTGGTTTGATTTTGAATGTCCAACCTAGGATTGAACTTGAGTTGTTGAAAAGGAATGGTAAAGGTGATGCATGGGTTCTATTGCAAATCATCATCGTGATGCAATAAAACAAGCAAATGACAAGGCCCAATGATGTTACAAATCATGAAACTTGGTAATGTGAATTTGTTGCAAGGAGATTCAAGCCATTGTGAATAAAATGTTGTATGGTGTTGATTGAAGTGGAATTTTTTAAAGCAACCAACAATTTGATTAAAAGCGCCATCACTAAAGCTAGTTGAAAATTAACACTTGCTATAATTTATTGGATTTCGATGAAATCAACCACACTTGAAGAATTTTGAAGGTTGAGTTCAATTGCAACTAATGATTTGGTGGGTGTGAACAAGGGGTGTAAATTCCAAAAAGTCCACATTAGAGTCCTAAAATTGTGTGTGAGAAATCTTAGTTAATTTGGACACAAACTTTTGAAAGTCTTTCATTGGAATTTGGCATGGAGATTGAATGGAGTTAGTTGATAATTAGAGTTCTCAATCACCAATCTTATGTGTGAATAAACATTACTTATTGAACCCCACAAGTTGTGAAGTGTTGCACCATTAACAAGCATGGAGTACCATACCATTAACTTTTCATTTTTTACAATAGTTTGTTGTAGTAGGTCAAACAATTTTACCCTACAAAATGGGGGGACATAACACATATCAACTTCTTGTTTGTTGTTGTTAAGTTATGCATTTTTTCCCTATCATTATGTTGGTTGGGTTATTAATCATTTGTAAAAAATAAGGAAGATTATTAAATTGTGTGCCATTGGCCAACACTTTTAAAAAAAGCACATGCTTGTGGGTTAACTTTCGAAAACTTATGCATATCATTCAATGAAGAACCCAAGGTGAAAAGGTACAAGCTACTTCACGAGTGTTAATTACCATAATGAACTATGGGGTTGTAATTGGTGTGATCAATGGTTGGGCATATGATAATGCTACTCACAAATTATGACCATTGAATAGGTCCTATTTGAATTTTAAGTTGTCTAAATATATTGATTAGGTTTTAATAACATTTATGTTTTAAACCTGGGTTGACATGATTACAAGTTTTTTTTGGATTTGATCATTAAAATTATTCCCATTGATTGTTGTCTTGCAATGAGATGAAGGTGATCATTGGTAGATTGTTTTTGTTGTGTTAATAGTGAATCACTACATGTGTTTTGTTGTGTGAAGCTTGGTGGGTGGATGCAAGTCCCTTTCTGATTAAATTTTAGGTTACAGGCATAATATGTTCAAAAGAATAATTATTTAAATTAGGGATAGGGGCTTCAAAAAAATATCATAGGTTACCATTCCCAAAAGGATGTGTTGAGAGTTTTTAGAAAAGCATTTTGGACCATGATGTCATAGAAACAATTTTATAGATTTCATCTTTGGTGTGGATTCATTTGAAGATATAGAAGATGATATGGGTGCCTTGGGGTGTAATCACAATAAAAGGAACCATAAAATGTATTTGTTGATTGCAATGAAAACCATACATGCATTGTTTTTTTTAATGATTTTTTGTATTTCATGAAATAATTAATATCCATATTTTAAAATTGTGGTTTTTTAACCTGTGAAGTTGGAATCCCATGAATTTGAAATCATTTGTGGGTTAGATAAGAAAGTTCACATATGTTTATCCTTTTGGGTGCATGTACAAATATGTTGATTTTTGTTTTAAACATTTTTAATGAGTATAATAATTATAAAGTTGTGATCATGGTTTTAAACAAAATTTTACATTTGATTATAATGTAAAAGTTAATGGTTTAAAAAATCATATTATGGGTCATATGTGGTTTCAATACCAATATCTAATTCAAAAAATGATATTTTAAAAGAATAAAATATATTTTAAAATATAATTTTGATATTTAATAAACCAATACATGAAACCACATATGCATTGTAGTCCTTGGTAAAGACTTTGACCTTGCCACCGATGGCTCCTTTTATTATGATTGCACCCCTTGCTTCATTAAAGATCAATTCTTTGGATGGGTGGGCACCATTTCATTCAAGGAATGGAAGTTACATTTTAAAATTTGGATGTAGGTCAAAAGGCAATGAAACATAACTCTTGATCCTTGGTGGGCATTTGAGCTCCTACGTATTTCAACATTTGGAACATGAAGTGTTGGAGACATATGAAAGTTAATCAAATCGAATTATGATTCAAACATACCTTCAAGTTGTGAAGTAATATTGGACATGTTGCATGGAGTTCATGATAGCTTTCAAGGAAAGGGAAAAAATGTTAACACTAACCATGCCAAATCCTAATTAATCTAACATCAATTCCCAAAAGGATTCAATTGATTTTTCCGTTAGAGGTCTAGGTGTTGTGGTTTTTGTGAACCCACCAAATCCCACATCCTTTATGTCACAAGTTTCCCAAGCAACATTGGGTGCCATTAATTATACCATGGATGATCCACCACCATTTAATCCATTGGATCAAAATTTCCAACTTTTAGAATTGCAACTTATGGGGGCATTTGTAGGATTCAATGTAGAAGATCCAAGATTTCCAAAGTGAAAAAGATGAAACTCCACACATTATCTACATAAGGGTGGCATGATTTGTTAAGGAAAATCATGATGTTTTCACAAAATGGCAATTGGGTGTAGTTGTATATGTCTAGGTGGGACAAAAAGGTGCAAATGATGGTAGAACCTCAATTGATAATCATGGGGTAATGTCCCATTTGAAGAAACATTCCACATTGTGAAAAAGATTGATTAAGGATTTTGTGTGGTGGAACTTGGTAAGCTTGCCATCACCATGACCATGTAGAAGGATTCAAAGAATTAGGAATCAATAACCATTTGGAGTGGGAAAGCCAAAGGGGGTCGATCTAGGCCTACCCCATCTTTTTTGGTGAAACAATGCCAAGGGGTTGTGTGTTGGACTTGTGGAGGTCTTCACATGAACGAGTGCCCAAATAAAGGCAAGGCATTTAAATCCAAATCCACATCTTAAAGTGTTGAAAAATGTGAACATTGTGGTGTTGAAAGTGATGACATTGACCATTGTTAATCATTGCATTTATAACTATGTCTTCATAAATCTTCCAACAATAAGGGTGGTAAAGGCAAAGGAGGACATGGAGGAGGAAATCATTTTCAATCTAAAGGCAAAACCATAGGTAAAGCTTAAAATAAAGCTAATGACCAATGCCAAGGCGGTGGCATGGCCATTACACATGATCAATTTGCTTAGTTGGAAAATTTGATCATCAACATGGCAAGCTAGAAATTGGAGGAGAAAAAGGTAACAACACATAATTCCATAAGTGTGCCCATATATCCAAGATTGGATCTTGCTTTGGATTTTTTTGTGGAGCAAGATTTGTTGGTTCCATGGATGGTCCCCATAATACACATGTTTGAAAGGTGAAATATCATGTTTTTTTTTAATTCCACTTGAGGCAAATTCATTAGTTGCAACTTCACATTTTTCAACTCACATGCCCTAAAGCCATGAGGAACTAATGAAGGACTTGACCCTCATAAGGGGAAAGGCTAGGGGCCAAATGCATTGTCCTTATTTGTTTGATTACATTGGTCAAAATAATCCCAACCAATGTACATCCACCCCCCTTGGGCATGGGGCATTTTCCCATCAGGCCAACAAGAGGAAGATCTCTATATTTAGAAATGGACATGAATGGGGTGATGTTGGGGCCAACTACATCCAATTTCCATGGTCCATTATTTTCTACCATCACCATGGCAACCATGTCCATTTTCCAACTTGCAACCACTCTATGTGAAAATGGAGGAATGTTAGTCTCAATTGTGGATACATCATCAATGTTGTTGCCAAAACTTAACTTGGAGAAATGACTTTAAAAATTGATACATTATAAGGTGGACATTCCTCCTTCATGACAAGCTATAACTCCCATTTTATTCAACCTTCCAGCATGACCTCCCATTGATTGTGCATCAATGACACTAGGAATGGTCTTGGTGTGCAAAAAGGAAATAGTTTTACAATTCAAGAAGAATTAACATAAATAAACATTTTCCCCTTAGAATGTTTATTACATTTTGGTGCCCAACCAATAATGTTGAACCAATCAACATTTGTGGGTTTTGGCATGATGGATGGTCTTGAGCCATGCCATATCATATTCAAACATCA
>Ga0209208_10013766_pt1 | contig 10048 bp, 4 predicted proteins | sample S1TSphfallax_3_FD_187694 | JGI IMG/M metagenome (GOLD analysis project Ga0209208, IMG submission 187694) | Host-associated microbial communities from peat moss isolated from Minnesota, USA - S1T2_Fd - Sphagnum fallax MG (SPAdes) (version 2) | ecosystem: Host-associated > Plants > Peat moss >... | reverse complement strand
TCATTGGAAAGGTCTTGAAGTGTAGATGTCCAAAATGCCCTCGCATTGGTCATTTGGACATCTGCAGCCCAAGTTATGGGCAAAAGAAGGGCCGGGAGTCAAACTGGCAGTTTGACTCCCGACCACTAAAAGTCGGGAATCGACCTCTTCCCGAGATCCGAATCGGGAGTGCGACATCGCGTTGGAAAGCTCTCAAAGAGAGCTATAACTTTGGTTTAGACCTCGTCTTGATCAGACTTGGCAGTCGGGAGATATGAGCTCCCAAAGTCCCGGGACTCCAACCGGGACAATTTCGAGACAATTTCGGGACTCCAACTTGGGAGTCCCGGGAAAAAGAGCCATTTGGATGTAGCCTCCGCGGAGTGGCGCAGAGAATACTATATGGGGGAAGGTGCTAGCTTCCCCCAAGTCTAGTCCATGATGAGTCTTGTGTGTCAAAGTGCCCGTGGCTTGTCCCAACACCCAAGGGTGTTCCCGAATGTGAACTAACCCTTTTGTGGTTGGTTTTGGATGCAGATTCAAGCTTGATAATCTAGTCCCTCTTCCTAGTCTAATCCCGAGACTTCTAGCACGCCCTTCTACCCCTTTCTAGTGCTGGAAGTCGGGAGCGCCTCCAAGTTCCATATTTTCGCAATTCAACACACTTGGACCCTCAAGTGGGTTCAACAAGGAACTTAGGAGTGCGTCATATTTCATCTTAGGTTATTTTTAGTTATGTGAAGCTATTGTTGGTTGTTCTATTGTTGGTTATTCTATTGTTGGTTATTAGTGCTTATATATTTTATTAGTGGTTATTGGTTGATTTTTTTTTAATGCTTATTAATAGTTATTCTATTAATGGCTATTGGTAAATATTAATAGTTATTTTATTAATAACTACTAGTTGCTATTTTTTTATAAACTATTGTTGAATATTTTAAGTTATATTATCATAGGCTATTGGTAGTTATTTTATTGCAGGTTTTTTTTTTCTAAATTCATAAGCTATTATTAGTTAATTTTAAGTTATTTTACTTTAGGTCATTATATTTTATTTAGATTATTTTAAATTTTATACTTAGGAAAAAAATTCATATTAACATAAAGTAGAATGACTTTGAATAACCTAAAATATAACTTTAAAATAACATATATTAATTTAAAATAAAATAACCCAAGGTATATCCTAAGGTTAGTTAAATAATTTAATTTAAAATAACTTAAAGTAAAAAACCTATAACAAGCTAATTATGATACCTTAAGGTATAATAATATATGATAGTATAAGGTATAATAATTTATAATAACTTAGGGCAAAAGTATAAAATAATTGAGGTAGCCTAAAATAATATAAGGTATATTATAAAATAACATAAGGTATTTTAAACAACATAAAAATAAACCTATTTACTGCAGTAAATTATAATAGTGAATTATGTCAACTAGTAGTGAAACACAATGTTTATATAATGATATTATACTAAAATTAATTTGAACCGAGGTGAAATCACTAAAATGCAATGAACTTATTTCACTTTTAAAATCCCATAGTGATTTAGGCTAATGAACTACACCCCACTTTTGTACTAGTGATTATAAATGTATTTTATTAAACAACATAAATGTAATTTAACATGTTGATTTTTGTATGAATTTTTGAAAATTAATTGTGACATGGACGACAACCAACATTGATCAAAATGCATAGTGGGTAAACCCAATGCATAGAAGCCATGATTAGTGGGGATGAGATGAAAGATGGGATAACAATAATAACAACATCCACAACATAGCACAAGGCAAACAATAAAGTGATTTCACCTTATGCAAAGGTAAGTGTGGTTGGTAATAAGGTGAAGACAACAAGAATTTTAAATCTTTTGAATGACCTTGAAAATGTATGTATACAATTTCTATCAGGATCTAATGTGCCTAAATATCTAACCATAACTAATTTGTACCCATCAATAATTTCTTATGCATTTGCAACATTTAAAATGTGTCTAGTATTAGATGTGCCCATGTCAACATAATGGATGTTTTCTCAAATGTTTAATATATCTTTAAGTTGCAAAGGATTTTCAAGTATATGAAGATATTTGTGGTCGAATGTTTTTGCCCATTATAATCCAATACCATGTAATGAACTTGAACATGTTTAGTTGTTTCAATGCAAGGCAAGGTGCATTCTTTATGAAGAGTTAAATTAAGTTCTATCAAGTCCAAAGTGACCTGCCATTATTAATTTATTTGTTGACCAAAACAACTTAAATGCTAGGGGCTAGGAAAACCCATTGGATATGTGCACAATTTGATATATGAGGGTATATAAAAATAATTCATAATCTCAATTTTACATTGCAAGACCCTTTTATCATTTCACCAATTCAAGTAAAGTTCCAAATTTGACTTTCATGTAGGCAAATTCCATAGAAACTTTAATATTTTTTTGCCATTGCATGTGTTGGGATCCTCTACATTACAATCTAAAAGTTGGTTGTTGGGAATCTTTGAAATTTATTCAAATTGATTAAAAAATGCAATCACTTTATTGTGGTGTTTGGCTAGAGATAAGAAATGTCAATGTCTAAGTGTTCCACTAACATTAGTTATGAACTATATTGTAAAGTTGGGATAGGCATTGTTAACGGGTAGAAATTTCTAAACTAATTAGTTCCATAGGCTTCTTAGTGACTACTAATTACAAGTGGTAGACTTATCGTCCTTGCCCAAGGGGTCAAGCTATTGGGATTAAGTAGCTCGAGTTAGCGAGTGGTTGGGGTAATTCATTGGATCATCTAAAAGAAATCTAGGAAGGGACTAAAATAGAAGCCCTATTTTCTAAGGGTCAATATGGGCCTTGTGTGGTATGTTGGGAAGAAGGTTTATGAAAAAGGTTGGGGGGATTTGGAATTCATTCAAGACTTTTGGGAGATGTAGAACTCTCACTTAGAAAGTGGAGGAAAGGAATGGAAAAAGAAGCATGTACTTTGTGTCTGATTGTAATGGAAGATGGTTGAAGGACTTGAGTTTTTTATGTTGCATTAATGTTCTATTAAATGTGGAAGGTAGAATTGTTTAAGTGATAAAAGTATGATGTTTCCTTGAACTAATATCTTTGTATTTCTTCTAGGATAGATAGTATGGGGCTGACCATTAGGTAATTTTTGGAGCCCTAAGTTATTAGCTACCACAAGAGGGTAGCAACTAGTCTGTGGTGGTGGAAATTAGGGGTAATAGACCAACAAGTTACCTCCTATAGCTGGAAAGTGATGTGGTAAACAATAGGTAGGAGCTGTAGAAGGACAACAATTGGTTGCAAACAATAAAGTGCAAAGGAGGGACTTTGAGGGTTGCAAATGGCAAACAAAACAACTAGAAAACATGTAGGCATGGGAAGGGAGGGACAATAATGTTAGAAAGGTTTGTAGACCCCCTAAACAGTAGATGTTGAAGTTACTACCATACCCAAAGAAAGTAACTATTTTCATGTTTTCCTTCTTTTTCATCTTGCCCTCTCTACATGCTACCTTCAATTCCTTGGATTATAAAATTGATATGAAGGTAGGTTTGGTTTTAAACATCATACCTTACCTTTCCCATTTCCACTTGTATGACCACTTGCTTATGATTTGAATAATTGTAGTAAAATAAGGTAATGAAGGTAGTTTTTTTTTGAAGGTGTTAGCTTTACCCCCCTAAAGGATAGTAATCATCATGGGCCACATTTTCACCCCTTATAGGCATATTGTGCGTCAAAATTCAATGCCTTCTTTTAACTTTTAATTTTAAAGGTGAATATTGGGTCAAAAGGAATACATTTTAAAATATATCAAAGTTTCCTAATGATTACAAATTTGAAAACCTATTTACAAGACCCAAAATTTATTAACACTAAGGCAATGAAGGAACCAAAGTTGACAAGCTTGAAGGTAAGAATGCAAACTTTGCAAGGATGAACTTATGCCTTTTATTGGACATTAAACTAAAATTTGACTTTGAACATTGGGTTGTAGGATTGGGAAGCTCTAGATCGTAATACAACCAATGCATCAATGGTTCCAATAAGTTTTTTCAACCTAAAGCTGTTGTAGGTTATGCTTTGATTGCTCTATACATTGTGTAGTTTTGAATAACTAATATTGGAAGTAAACCCTAATTGGTGGTCACTTTAACTATGATGATTTCATTGCAAGACCTAACAATTCCCACACCTAACGCAACTAAGACATTAAAATTGACAACTTTCAAAGTAAGGGTTTAGATTATATATTTTGCAATGTTAAATTTATGCATACACTCAAAGAAATTCTTGAAGTATAATGCAATGTATGTAGTTAGTTTTTTTTATGTCATGGTTTAAGGTTGGTGGTTGCTATCCATTTGCCAATTAGTATTGGAAATATTTCTTTTAAAGTGCATTGTTCTTATAGTAAGTTTAGTAGGTCCTTACAATCTTCTCTAGGTTGTGATGGGTTTAAACTCTAAACCATTTAACCTATCAATCAATTTTTTATGTTGTTGGTGAAGTAATGATAGCCATGATCATGTCATAGTCTATCCATTTGTAGGTCAAATTAGACCATGCCATGATTTGATGGTGATGTGTTTTGTTGAATAACATGTCTAGAAATTGTCTTGATTATAATGTTAATACCATGGATCTAGCAAGTGCAAACATTACATATGTTTTTGTTGTTAATACATTGTGCTCAAACTTGGCAATTATCAAACTTTGTATTTTTCTAAACTAAACAAGGTTTTTTACTAATGATTAGAACTATTATTATGCATTCAAGTTAAATGTTTATGTACAAAGAATCAATATGTGGTCAATAATAAATTGCATTATGAAATTTGGATTTATGTAAACTTGCAAATGGTTTGATCAATTGCCTGGATGTATAAAAGACAAATGCCAAAAAGCCATGTGCATTAACATAGATGATAAGTAAATATATGAATACTTATGGTTTAGTCATATAAATAATTATAAATGATTAGTCAAATGACAAACTTGAATTATAAAAAATAATCTAGTCAATTTTGGACCATCCACGTGTCAACAAGTAATTAGTTACTAAACATTTAATATTTAATATAATATATTGGGAGCCAACAACCAAGATTTCACGATATGATATAGTAATATGTCTAGATCTTCTTTCCCCACTATAATGATGATGACCATGCTAACATATGGCATATATTACTAAGGAAAATAAACAACACATGGCATAAGCCACATGTCCAATTTTACTACATAGTCATGTAATAATAAGTGAATTATATTACCACAATTGAATAATATGATAAATAATATAAACCATGTTTCAGCATAATGTTTGTAGTTAACGTTGCATGGGCATTTAACAATATACTATTAAATGATGTTCATTTTGTGATGCCTTTAGAAGCCCAAATTTGCTTGTTATGAAATTAGATTTATTCTTGATGTGTTTCATTTATCAAACCCTAAATCTTCCTTGCATCACAGGAAAATTATATTATTCTTGATAATTTATTCCCCTTTAGATTGACTTTTATGACTCCAATTCCTCAATCCCACCTCCTTCATGCTTAATCCACACCATTGTTGTACAATTATTTGAATTTTGTGAAAACCATAGTTGCAGGTTTATTAAAACCCATATATTTAAAGAACTTGAAATCATTAAAAAATTTGGTTTTATTTTTTCAAAGAGCAAGTGTGGTTCTAACAATTTTTTTTATTTTATGAAGGTTCCTTACAAGATTGGTTATTTCCTAACCATAGAAAGTAATTATGTACTTTCAAATGGTATTTTAATTTGAAAGACCTTGACATGTAATAGATCCATGATGGTTAACAACTATTTTTTTGAATTCAAAAGCAATTTGCAAGGTGTTTACATTATCAAATAAGATATATATGAATGCAACAAACACGTGATAATTATTAACTAAGCACATTATGGTTCAATAAAACCTAAATGCATGGAATTCAACAATTTGAAAAGTTGCATGCATAATTTGAAAAGTTTGGGCATCAAATCAAATTTGGAAATCCTAATTGTTATGAGAAATCAATGTGACCAATTGAGTTTTTTACTTGTAGAACAAGAGATTTGTTCAAGATCCTTAAGGCCCATTTGGGTTGTTGATTTGTATATGACCAATGAACTAGGAGTTATTCAATAACAATTGTAAAAAGAAAAAATATGTGTTTGCTTTAAAGCCCATTTGAGTTGTTGATTTGTTGCAATTTCAAAATCTATCAATGATTTTTCTTTATTATAAATATATTTACTTGGTATAATGTGATACTTGTTGAACTTCAAATTTCCCAAACTACGATCAAATTATTATCAAGTGCATTAAAACAAAATAAAATTACAACTAATCACAAACAAAGAACATTTACAACAAATTCCCTACAAGCTTTGAACTTCAAACTCTAATCTTGATGTAATACAAAAAAACCCAAATCACAAAAGAAAAGGGATGCACCAAAATTTCATACCTACCCATACATGTAGCCCTTGCAATATGAAAATTATTTTTCATTTCATTGGTGTCAATAAACTACATCTACAACTTTTGCTGCCAAGTGCATTCAATTCATAATTTGTTTTTTTAGAGGTTTTAAATAACATGGTTGGTTAGTCCATTACTTTGTCTCCAAACTAGTATTTGAATTAATGTTATTATTGTGAAATTTGTGTTGTCCTTGATGTAGATATGTTCTAGGCACAGCTCCCTTGTCACACTTGTCATATATAACATTCATCTTGTTGGCCATGCCTTGAAGGCCCATGTATTGTGTTGAGAATCATTATAAAGTATAGTAAATTCAAGGGATTTTGTCGCCTAGAATTCACATTCATCTTTTGACATTTTGCTTTCTCCTCCCACCTTTTCAAATGTGCACCCAGCCCCATGTGACTTTGTCACTAATCCATAACCCACAAAATTAAACATGAAACTATCTTCACCAAAAAAAGGCACCCGTCATACACAAGAAATCATGTAATTTTTTCAAAATGTGACAATTGATTGAAAGCATTCAAATACACATGTCATGATAAGTATTTTTTTTGGTTTAAAAATTTGCACAAATATAAGAAGTAAATATTAAAAAGAATAATTGATCATTTTTTAAACAAAAAATCATTAAATTTCCAAAAATTTGAAAATCATGTTGCAACATTTCCTATTGGTTTTGGTTTAATAAAAAAATAAAAAATGTTTAGATGGTTTCTTAGAACTTGTCATCATTTAATGTGAGATCCCATTTGGGTTCCTTCTAACTAAATTGTGATGCTAAAAATTGAAAAAACTAATCATGACAATTTTTGTTTTACAACAAGTCACAACATGATGAAAAGTATATATATATATACACATATCCCTAACTATGACCAATTTATCATACAATATTTTCCATCTTTTATATTAAATGAATGGCATGGCCATTGTGTATAACACACCTTGTTATTTCATGTCATAATTTGTGAATTGATTTTGGGATTGTTTTAAGGACATGTACATTGTTTTCTTTAATAATTCATAAAGAATATTTGCATTGAATTGGGAATGATGTTAAAAGCCCGGATGTCTTTGTCTTAATGGAGACAATTTAAAACGTTCAATGTTGTTTAATTTTATAGGGTGTTGTGTTAAGCTTTTGAATAACAGAGGGAAATCAAAACCAAACATAAAAATCACTCTTTTCAAAGGTCTGATAACTATTGTTCCACATTCGTCATCATGTGGTGCTAAATAAATATGTTTGAAATGTCACTTAAGGTTTGAAACACACATGGTTAGCTCATTACCTATCAATATCGAAATCTTTAGATTTTTCTTGACCTTTGGAAACCAAATTATATATATGTAAGCTGCTTAAAAACACTAATTCCTAATCCCCTTGAGAATATAAAATATACTTCATTTAACTTCAATTATTGAAAATGGTTTTAATTAAATCCCCAAGCACTCAAAGATAGATATGTCCAACCATCATGTCATTAAGCTCATGCAAAGTTTCAAGTTTGGTTAGTTTGAGTGGATTTGTTGCATTTTAAACTATCGTTGGAAACAATGTGATTTGTGATTTCCTACCTTAATTATGAGCAATGGTGTCAATTAAATCCCCAAGAACTCGAAGATTGATGTGCCTTAGGTCATTATGCTTATGGAAAATTTCAAGTTCAAGGAATAGATCAAGCAAAACTTCACATGGCGCTCACTACCATTGGTCTACCTATTTCTTATCTTTACTATTTATGTTTTGTTGTTTGGTTGGTGGATTCGTGGAATTGCAAGTGACATTGTCTTCTATGCTAGAGGTAGAATTTGAATTTTAAAAGAGGTTTTGCTCCACATGTACTTGACCCAAACATCTTTGGCCCCTAAACTTCCTCATGATGCAAATATTCACTAATTCTATCAACCTCTTACCTAAGGTCATTGAACTTTTCCCATCCTCCCTTGCTCCACTTTTCCATCTCAAAATAGCTTTTCACTGTTTCCCCCAATTCTGCAATCTTGTGGAGTCACATAACTTTTTCAGATCCTCAAATTTCCCCTTCTACACATCTTATTTTACTCATTTGCTTGGATTCATCAATGGATCAAATCACAAATAAGCATCCATAAGAAAATTTAGCCACATTTGGCTATAAAATAAAAGGAAAAAAGAGGAAAAAAAGAAGCATGATATATTCTGGGCTACCCTTTTGGAACCTACTACAGAAATCTGGCAACTTGATTTTTTTTTCCTTTTTTTAAATTTGGTGAATTTCCATTGTCTAGTACCTAATTGGAAATCAGATTTTTCAGGTTGAAACATTGTGAAAATTCACCAGAAAAAAATTTCAGAGATCCTAAGTCTTTCAAATGCAAAGGACAAAGTAATAATACTGTGATTATGATTTCACATTGTCAAATCTCATCATTTGACTATTGATGAATACATGACACATCCATAGCTAAAGGGGTCATAAGATCTACATGTGGCATATGTTAGATGCCCTAAGTATATATGATTCATGGCAATGACAATATACATTGAACAACAACCAAGCCAAAAATGGCAGTAACCACCACACCAACTTCAAAGCCAACAGAATTAGGTGGCACAAGCATCCAAATGTGCAGCAGCACCCAAATCCCTTTGATAAGGCAAACTCAACATAGAACAAATAGAGTACCAAAAACAAATACTTAATGCACTTTTAAGTAATGCATCACTTATCCATCCTTCCCAACAACTTTATAATCTACCAACCTTCATGCTCTTCTTCTGCCCTAATTTCTTGGTACAAAAGCAAGGTTGGTAGTTGGTATGGGCCAAAGCATGGTTGAAATGACCAAGTGGTTTTTGTTGTTAATAGGTACAAAACAAGTATAACTGCACACAGGTCAATGGCAAACCACCTGCCCAAAACAAAAAAAATAATTTAAGAAGTAAAGGTTTTCATCTAAGGGTGAGCAAGTGTGACAAAATGAGTAGTGTTTTTCCTACCCTAAACTCACATACCCAACCTAAAACTTTTAAGGGTGATATGTGAGTTTTTCAATGCCAACCTTAATTTTACCCTGAATCAAATTCATGGATAATTCAGAAATTTAGCTCTAGAATTGCATTAGATCTACCTAGTTCTTTAGCAAAAGAGGAAATTCAATTGGATGGAATAATAGCATTCAAGGGCAAAAAGAAAAGGAAAAGGAAAAAAAAAGGATACGAAACATATAGAGACCTTTGTTGCCCTCTTTTTAACAAACACATTTATATAATTGAAAGTTTATTCTTAGAACAAAAGTCTCAAGAATATGCAAAGCAAAAGTGGTGGGAGCTTTGAAAAACTTTGGCACCCACTTCCAATAGCACGAAATGTTGATGAGGGTATTTATGTACATAAAGCCCTTGACCCAATTTTTTTAACATTATGAAGAGCAGGTTTAAAAAGATGGAACTTCGCTCCCATCTCTCAGGAGAGAGTTTCAGTTCTTCACACGGAATTATGCTCCTTCATCAGGGATTACACATCTTCATCAAATCTTCATCAAGCATTTCAGGAGCCTT
>Ga0209208_10013765_pt1 | contig 10049 bp, 9 predicted proteins | sample S1TSphfallax_3_FD_187694 | JGI IMG/M metagenome (GOLD analysis project Ga0209208, IMG submission 187694) | Host-associated microbial communities from peat moss isolated from Minnesota, USA - S1T2_Fd - Sphagnum fallax MG (SPAdes) (version 2) | ecosystem: Host-associated > Plants > Peat moss >... | reverse complement strand
AATTCAAAATTGGCATATTCATAATTGGCAAAGGATTTTTTTCTAAAAAAATGAATGTGTCACAAATTGGTGTAATAAATTGATTTGTTTCTTTAAAAACATATCCTTCATTGTAAAAGGGAAAAAAAAAAAACATTTTATTGATATTCATAGGATAGGTCTAAAAATCAAGAACCAACCAACACTAGTTAATTCCCATTAAAGATGTTATTTACCATATTACCTTGGCAAGTTCAACACTAATTCTATTATTTTCAGAAATAATAAGTTGAAATTTTCCCAAGTCATATTTTTTCAAAAGAGCAAAATTTTTGGTTTTATTTATTTTTTAACTGTATTTTCCACTTCAACGGGTGAGATGAGTTGAAATGGACGGCCGACAGTTTCCGATTTTTGGGACTTTTTTGGGCACAGTAGTAGTAGCCTAGTACCTTAGGTTTTGTGCTGCTTCTTTTCCCATTAAAATAAAATAAAATAATTTTATTTTATTATTTTATTATTATTTAATTATTTAATTATTTTATTATTATTTAATTATTTAATTATTTAATTTTAATTTTAATTGTTTTTTTCTCATACTCTCCTTCGTCTGCTCATTCCTTCCTTCACTTATTTCTCACGACGAGTTCATGACCAGTTCGACCCCTTGTTTTTGGCCCTTTGATTTTAAACAGACACTTGCTTCAGTGACGACCGCTTTGTTCGTCGGTCGATCGCTTGAGAAAAAACAGGGGTCGTCTCGCATCTTAAGACTCGCGGCTGGTTTGGTTTGCTTGTTGTCGATGGCGTGAATACGTCCAACTTCGAAACGGAAGTCGTGTGAAGAAGGAAAGGACAGGACAAACAGACGCACAACACTCACACACATACAGAGTTTTGTTCCTTTTTGACGTAAACAGAAATGGCGCCCCCGGGCTTCAGTGGAGCATGACACGAGAACAACCCGTGAGTACTTTCACTTGTGTGTGTGCCTGGCCTCTCGGTTTTAGATCTTTTCTCATGTCTGCCGTTTTAGGGTTTTGATCTTTAGTTAGTTTGCTCGTCTTTCTGCTCCTCTCCATATAACAACAAACAAGGCAGTTGGCACGCAACGGAGCTTGTATGTGCGGGGATGTGTTTAGAGAGGGCGTTATGAGTTCCTTTGCTGTGTAGTGTTCTCATGTGTATGTTTTATTTTTGGTTTTTCTGCACCTCGCTTTTTTAGGGTTTTCCGGATTTTCGAGATTTTTGTGTGCCTGCCCTCGTCGTAGCTCTTACCATCATGTCAACAACCGTTTTAGGGTTTTTGAACTTAAAGTTAGTTTCCTCGTCTTCCTCCGTCTCTTCTCCTGTTGTTCCTCTCGATTCAACAAGTAAGCAGTTGGCACACAACGAGCTTGTATGGGCGGGATGTTTGTAGAGGGATAAGAGTTCCTTTAGTGTTCCCTTGTGTATCTTTTATTTTTTCTGCAGATCGTTGTTTTTTTGTTAAATTTTTTTTTAGGGTTATCCAGTTCTTCGAGATTTTTTTTATCTTCTTCTTCCCTTCACACTTTCAGTCCCCTCCTTGTGCCTTGTAAGTAGGTGCTTGCCAGACATCTTTGTTGTTCTGGTGCTAGGGCAGCGGAGCACATCATGGGATATGCAGGAGTTAATATCTTCACCCTGGTGTTTTGCTTCATTCTGGAATGGACTGGCTTACATTGTTATAGTTGGGGGAGGGGCAGGTGTTTGTGTTTGGGTCGTTCAGTGCAGACGAGGCTGCCTCCTTTCAACTGCGGCCATTGCTGGAGCAAAGGCCTCAGAAGGATGATGAAGTATTATCATCATCAGCACAACCTTTGGATGGGGAACACCTTCTGGTGGAGGGATGGGCTTCTGGTAATGGGAAGAAGGCAGCAGAGGGAACCAAAGAGAGTGTGATCAAAGGAAATAGCTCTGCTCAAACTCCTACCATTCCTTTGTTGGAGGAGACAGAGGAGGTTGCTCCTGTCAATCATCAGACACAAAATGAGCTCCTGGTACAACCAATTCTGAAAGAATCAGAACTAGGTGGAGTGGGTGAAACATGTCACCAACCCAGACAGGAGGCGAAAATGGATGTCTGGAAGAACAATGGGGTTGAGAAAGTTGAAAAGCCTAATGGTGCTCAAGGGACTGTGCACCATATAGATGAGCAGGAGGAACTAGGCAGTGATGATGTGCCTGCAAAGCTGCTTCCAAAGTCATGGGCAGCACTGGTGGGCGTACAGCGGACTGCTGTTGACAGAGGCATAATGAAGGGAAATGCATTGCATGCTCCTCCCAGAGCAGCAGGGGGAGCCCCACCAGTGGCAAGCAGGTTAACAGAAGATAAGCCAGCAGTGCTTCCTCGAGGACTGTTAAACACTGGCAACTCATGCTTTCTCAATGCAACTTTGCAAGCCTTGCTCTCTTGTCCACCCTTCTTACATCTTCTCCTCTTCATCCGCTCACGCCCTATTCCTCAGGTGAGCTTTGACCAGCTTTATGAAGTCTGAGCAAGTCTTGATTTTTCAAATCGTGCATTCAGAAATTGGTGCAGATGAGGTGGCTGGTGGGCAATCTGCTGCACTAAAAAGGGTTATCAATTGAGCTTATGAGAATCTCCAAGATCCTGAACAAGTTTGACTATGTTCTTTAAGAATTGTATGTTGTCTTTGTGATAGATCCAAGGAAGTTCTTGGGTTGATCAAAGCTGGTGGTTTGTTCCACACTGGTGGAAACTTCAGTTGGAAGATGATCATATGCACAGCATTAGATCCACATTTTGGAGTTGATTATGCATGGCTTTATGTTATCTGTAGAGGAGTTAGTTGCTTTGCAAGATGGCAGTTTCTGTTGTAAGGGACAGTATTTAGAGCAAGAGGGAGGATGATGAGAGATCTAAGCTTTTATGTTGTGGATTCAGACTGGGTACCCTACTCTGCGAGCATTTGTGGAATTTGCTGGTGAATTTGATATCAACAGTGCAGCAGAGCAGAAGACTTCAAAAGGTGGAAATTTTGAAGATGCAAGAACAAGTTCTTTACACACGGGCGAGCCTTTTGCTCCCTGTATGTTTGATGTCGTGTTACAGAACTTCAGTCCTGATCAACCTCACCGGAGCACTGGAAGGCCAAGGTATGGTCACTTTCATTTTTCCTCTTTTCCTTTTCACTGTTCAAGCCATGTGTGCCTAATGTCTGGCAGATGGCATTATCTCTTCTGGTGTCCATCTGCTCATCTCTGCTATATTTGCATTGCAGCTGTGTCCTTGCCATTTAGCAGCATTTCCAGTCAATAGAAGTCAGAGAAATAGAACAGTCTTATGGACATTGCAGTGCAAGAAAGGGTGTATTTCCAGTTGAGTTCCATAATTTATTCTGTAGACCATAACCTGGCTACGTAGGAAGGTGATCACAGGTCATAACCCAAAAGTCCAAGACACCACAGCTTTTGTGGTCAGCCCTTGACTCTAAAATCTGTGCTTAGCTGAGTGTTTCTCCTCATTGTTCAGAAAGTAGTCTCAAGATGTGATGAGTGCTGAACAAACCTGTGCTTGAACATTCTGCAGGTCGTCATCAAGCAGCCATCCCTGAGTCTGACATTCACTGTCTCTAAGTTCTGTCTTACCTTATACTTGGAGAAACACCTCGAACAGCATGCTCCCTTCCATTGAAATAGAAATTTCTCTTTTTGATTCAGACATAAATTTGGGAGTGGTCGTTCTCAGGTTCAGAATGTCTGTGAGGTGTGTCTCTACATTGTATTTAGTTAGCTCCTCCTTTCTAGGAGCCACAGTTCAAATCCAAACCTCTAGATCTCAGTGGTGTCTGAATGTGACTTCCCTTTCTCTCAGATATTGTGAGAGCATCTCATGTGACTGCTGATTCAAGACACTTCTTGTGATATTTTCCACCGTGGCAGGCAGGAAGATGCACAGGAGTTTTTGAGTTATGTAATGGACAGAATGCATGAGGAATTGTTGTGGCTAGAAGGCACCAGTCTTGGAGGCCTACAGGCAGCAGTGGATGATGATGACTGGGAAACTGTGGGTCCAAAGAATCGAACTGCACTCACACGTGTCCACTTGTCAATCAAATCTCCTCTTAGTGATATATTTGGTGGCCAATTATGCAGCATTGTGAAGACCAAAGGTACACAATCTAATCTGGTTTAATGTTGTTGACAAGCACTAGGGTTGCACCCACTGCATTGATGAGATTCCAACAGAGTTTTTGGCAAGTAACAAACCCAGTCATGCATGGTATTGGTGGACATACTGCTGTAGGCCCTAAGAACAGCTTCAGAAGTCTATGTGTCCAACACCTGGATGATGTTGTTATAGTGCTTTTCATGCTGATTGGGGAGACTTCATATTCTCATTTGATGGATGTGCTTCTGCAGGCAACAAAGCATCGGCAACAGTGCAGCCATTTTTGGTGATGCATCTTGATATCCTTCCTGATGCCATACATTCTGTGGAAGATGCGCTCAAGTTTTTTGCAGCTCCTGAGTCACTGGAAGGTTATAAACCTACTTCTGGCAAGGTTGGTGGTCTCCTCCTTGCCTTCTGCTGTGAGATTGTAAAAGAGAAGTTGTCTTCCATGTCTGCCAGGTGTTTCAAACACTGCATGCAGAAAGGATGTGACACCAGTGATTGATTGCTGTATATGCAATGTGGATTAGTGCCCTGTAAGTAGCTCTTCTGTCATGGTAATCCTTGAAGCTATGTGATTGATATTAATTATTGGGTTTGATGTGTAGGGCAATGAAGTGGTAAGTGCAAGCAAGGCAATTAAGATACAAGCTCTTCCTCAGGTGTTGCTGCTCCACCTCATGCGCTTTAGCTATGGTGCACTTGGGAGTGGCAAGCTTCATAAGCCTGTGCGCTTCTCACTTGATCTAACTCTTGGACGGGAACTTCTGGCTTCTCCTTCCAGTGCTGGAAGTGAGGTAGATTTATCTTACCATGTTCCAATGATCATTGTGGTTTTTGATCATATTCAATTTGTTACTTTTTGTATTTTTGTGATATTCTTGGTGTTAAGTGACTGGAGTGTGAATGCAGACACGCAAGTACGAGCTAGTTGCAACAGTGACACATCATGGCAAGGATCCATCTGGGGGTCACTATACTGCTGATTGCAAGCAGAATGATGGGCGTTGGATCCGGTTTGATGATGCAAAAGTGTCTTTAGTGGGTTTGAATCGGGTGCTGCATGACCAGGCATATGTGCTCTTCTACAAACGGGTGTCCATTTGAAGGTGTCAGCACTTTGGAAGTAATTAAAGACCCAAGTATGTCCATACTGCCAGCATGATGCACTCTTGCAGTGTGTATTGTCATTTCTCATTGACCTAACATATATCCCTCTGTTGAGGTGTGTATAGTTTCAGGCAGGCATGGATGCTGTTTGGGCAGTACTCTATGAAAGTCTAATGTATCAGGATTTGTTCATTTTGCTCAAATGGTTCCTTGCATCTCCACTCTGAAATTTACACTGTCTTGCTGCAGGGTCAGCAAGGTGCTTTGACACTAGAAATGAACCCTTCCAGTGGGATTAAAGATTGGAGTATATGTTCAAGCTGTAAAAAGTGTAGTGGAAAGTTAGAATTTATGACCTGCTTGCAGGTATGGTTTTGTAAGTGAGTTGTTTCCGATTTCCAAAAAGTTCTCTGCTGAACAACCAACTTCTTCAGCATTCAGTGCTCTTGGGTAGGTGATTTCAGATAATGAGTCCAGGTAGAATGCATTACCTTTTAGTATTCAAACCCTCTTGTTGACTTCCATGACCCAAAGCAGATCCGTCCACATTGAGCTTCTTTTCTGCTGGAAAACCCTACATTGCAAAGATCGTCAATCTGGTAAAGAATGACCCAGTCAGGGTTTGTATGACAAATGCACACCATTAGAATTGGTTGGATTTGGCATTGCGGTTAACTCTGTGTGTAAAATTGGACATCTTGGACATATTAAGGTATTTCTAGACTATTGTTCAGGATTGATATTTGTGAATTGTTGTATGCTGATCAGAGTTGTTCTCAGGGGTATCTTGTTTATGAATGAATTTCATTTATGGGACAATGAATTAAATGTTGGTTGAAATATGAGCATGCATGGAATAATTTCATTCAAGGAAGATGGTTTAAATAGTGAAATTGTAATATGAAGTATTTCAAAGCTTCTATGAGTAATTTAAGATCTATGTTCACAAGATTATGTTAACAAAAATTGGAGTATGAACGGTTCAAATAGGTTCCCCCTTTAAACCTTGGTCAGTTTCCTTCAACAACAAGTTTCAAACAATCAAAATTTTCTACATGATTATGCCAACAAAACTAGGTATATCAAAGGTTTATTAAAGGATCATCCTCTCACCCTTTGTCAGATTTCTCTGATGAGTTTCAACTATGCAAGCTGAATGTTGAGTTGGGTTGTAGCAATGGGGTTTCTTACCTCTCAACTTGCACCCCTTGTAGAGAACTTTCATTCTAATGGCTGATTTTTCTGTTGTTGGTATTTGGATTAACATCTCTATTATCAGCTAGTAGTCAAGATTTGTTTTTTTTTTAAGTAACCCAAAAATAGAACTTATATCCTTTTTTTCCTTTATTTTTATTTTACTCTACCCCCAAAGATGGAATTTTCTCTGTTATCAAATTCATTCTAATTCTAATTCTTTTTCTCAAATTTGACACCCAGGATATGCTTTGCGTCATGAGAATTGATTGCAAACATAAAACCTCCACCTCAAGCCACCAAAAAAATTAATAATAATAATCTAAAACATGCAAAAATATTCTCTTCACATTTGGCAATCCGAGAAGGAATTGAATGTACAATGTGCTCAAGTGGAAGCATAAGCATCGTGGCATGCACATATACAACAAAACACTTGAAGGGGGAGATTGTGAATTTGACCCATAGTTTGCACAAGGTGCATGCGCTAGAAAACTTGCACATCGAGGTTGGGTCAAGAATCATGATGTGTTTTTACATAGAATATACCTATGGTGTAAATATCAGGGTAAAAAGTATACTTTATTTGGTATGAATATTCATATTTTACTATCTTATAAATCCACATGGTTGGTAAATAGTTCAAATGTACTTTACTTTAACTCAACCCATGATTCTAAATTGATATAAATATTTGAGCTTGTTTTCTGCTTGAGGGTGGGTATGTAATTCTTTCCAAGGTGGGTAGAAAGAAAGCATATAAAAAAAATCATCCTATGTTCCCACAATTTGCAATGCATTTGGTTTTGATGGATTTGTTTGAATCATGTTGATCAATTACTGAATGTTTTGGTTTTTTCTTACATTTCATTTGTCCTTTGCACTACATTACCTTGAGCCCGATCATCAACTTGCACATTTGGAACCTTTTAATATTTGTGTTTATGTTCATCATTATATGCCTCGAATCAGGAATGCGTTATTTCAACAGCTGATTTTCTTTTTTCATTCAATTATGCTAAAATTTCCTTTTAAAATGATTTCAATGTTATGTGTTGTTTCACACCTATTCTTTCCCCACCTGGTAATGTGCCTTACTTGTACTCCGTACACACATCTTAAATATTTCAATTTACCTTATGCACTTCCTTTAACCACATGTCATTCATCTGATCAATGAGCCGACCATCGTCCTTTCCAAGGATAAGATTTGCATGCATGCATTGTTGATCGCACCCGCATACTTACTTTTGTGATTGTATTTAGATGATTTCATAACCTTATCAAAGGTTGGACCCATATAATCTACAGCTTTATCAAAGTTCATTTACTCCATGTGTAACACATTTCACGAAATGTACTAACTCAAATGCATATGCCCAAAACATATTGTGAACATATAAAAATATACCAAGAATATATCCAAAATGTGAAAATCTATTTGAGCTTCATGATGCTAGGCACTACTAGTGACGATCAACTATTTTATATTTTTCTTATGTTTTCATATGGTTTTTAATAATTCATCATTATTTATGTCAATGTCAAATTTAAATTAAATTAATATACATTTCATGGACATGAAAAGGCACATGTTGATTTGGTTTTTCATATCCATGTTGGTGAACAAGGGAAAAGAGTGATGTAGTTATAAAGGGGAGGTAGTTATTAGGAAAGGTGAGAGATAATTATTAAGAAAGTTAATAGAAAAATGAAGCAATTATTTTTTTGTAAATGAAGTAGTTAGGCTTGAAAATTTAAATTGGATTGAGATTTAGTTGAATTCAACTCAAATCCAATCGAATTTAGATTTGATTCAATTCAATTAAAGATAAACAAGATGCAAATCAATGCAAGAAGATATCAAAATTTGCTTGTCATTTTCATTGTTTGTGATTATGGTCCTAGAAAAAAAACAACTCTGAAAAGATGCAGATTTGAAAAACACATTTCCATTCTATTCAAAGAAAATTCAAAACCAAAATTTATTTGGATATGACAAAACTTATTGACCCTAAAAGTTGCCCCCCTATACCAACTTCAATGTTACCATCGTTACTGGTGGAATTTTGAGAAACAAGTTTTCAATGGATTAATTTTAAATGCTTGACTTTGTTCGCATACAAAATATAAAAAATGCTTTGAAAAGTCCTTGTTATCAAATGGGTAATTTGACAAATGTAACAAGCCTATTATGATTCATTTCAAATGCAGAGGATGGAATTTTTTAGAATGTATCAAGGATGTATGGTTTCAAGTGATTCATTATGTACATAATTCAAAAAATTATTATTCAAAATTATTTTTTATTCCAATAAATTTTCAAAAAAACATGAAAAATCATAATAACATTTTTTTTTCATGGGCTACATTATTTCTTTCTTAATAACTATTTTACTATTTTCCCATGCCACCTACATGGACATGAAAAAGCACATTATCATGTCCATATTATATAATAAAATCAAAATTGAAATTGACATAAATAACGATGAACTATTGAAAACAATATGGGAACCAATGTTTTTTTTTTCATTTTGTCCTAGTAAGGTGTTTTGGCTACCATCGACCCATACTGGGGGTGTTAGGTGGCATATGCCTTTTAAGATTTGTAGCTCCAATTGGCTATGCACATATTTTTTGTCTCTCAAACTGGCCATGTTAAATAGTTGATGTTCAAACTTTATGACAAGCATCTAAAGAGTGTTATGAGTTCATGTAGTGACAATTTTTTTCACACTTAAGTTTATGAAGCTATTAATTGCAAAACAATGTCAAATATGAGGTGACAAGCAACCTAACAAGATAAAATTTGTGGTTACAAACTAATGTCAAAAGGTGTCAAGATATGTGCTTGGGTTCTACCTACTGCTAATATGAATCTTATCTTGTGGCTTCCATCTTTTCACCACTTTTGCTTATCAAGGAAACAATTATGACTCACAATGCAATTTGCAAGCAATTATAAGTAAAGAGCAAAAATATTCAAATTCTAAACATAAGTGCCAGTAAAGAAAATGAAGAAGAAAAGACACAACACAAAATTACAAAAGATAAAATGGAAACAATATTGGAAAGGGAAGAAAAAACATACCCGAAAATGAAAATTCTAAAGTAGAAGGGAATGTTAATAGATCCCATGAAAAGTTGCATCTAATTTAATCTAGGCATTCTACAACTCAAAATCATAACATTTTGATAGGCCTAATGCTTGTAAACTTCAATACATGAGCAACAAGCTTTCTTGCAACATGCATGCCACATTTTTAACTTGTATGACAATGTAGAGTGGAACATGATTGATCATGTGTAGTTATAGTATGGTGAATTGTTAGGAATAAAGTAAGTGCATGTATCATAGAAGAAGTGAAGTGCCATCCAATGATAAGCAAAGCTTGAACACTAAGAAACTTGAAGTCATAGAAAGCAAATCCTACAATACCCAAATTTGGATTTTCCACAGTTCACATGAAAAAATGTTTTTCTTCAAGGTTGTACCATCATGTATGACATACACATATGTATGTTAATCACAAAATTTTAACATGCCCCAAACAAGATAGCATGACTTCATATGCAAAAACCAAATTACCAATAATGACAAACT
>Ga0209208_10013764_pt1 | contig 10050 bp, 4 predicted proteins | sample S1TSphfallax_3_FD_187694 | JGI IMG/M metagenome (GOLD analysis project Ga0209208, IMG submission 187694) | Host-associated microbial communities from peat moss isolated from Minnesota, USA - S1T2_Fd - Sphagnum fallax MG (SPAdes) (version 2) | ecosystem: Host-associated > Plants > Peat moss >... | reverse complement strand
TAGGTCGAGTTCCCGGCCTGAGACGCCGTGATCTGGCAGGTGCCCACCGCGAGGATCGTCACTGCACCCGCGGACGTAACAGTGCAAGCTGAACCTGTTGCCGCATACGTCGGTGCCAGACCAGAGGTCGCTGTGGCCACCAATACTGGAGCGGCGCTGCCGTAGGTGGTAGCGATGTTGGTGCCGAAGTTTTGGATCGTCTGCGACTGACCGTTCACCATGATCGTCACGGTCTGCGGGGTCGCAGCGGCGTAGTTGCCCGCTGCAGCCTGAGACACGGTCACCGAGCAGCTGCCAGTAAGCAGGCTTGTCACTACACCAGCGGAACTCACAGAGCAGACGGAAGGTGTAATGGAGGTGTAGACGGGCGTCACGCCCGAGGTTGTCGTTGCGTTGATCGGAGTGGTGCCACCAACCGTAGCGGTGGTCGGAACCGTCGGCGGAATCGTGATCACATCCGCAGCGGGACCTACGGTCAGAGTCTCACTCACAGGAGTCGCTGCCGCGTAGGTCGAGTTCCCGGCCTGAGACGCCGTGATCTGGCAGGTGCCCACCGCGAGGATCGTCACTGCACCCGCGGACGTAACAGTGCAAGCTGAACCTGTTGCCGCATACGTCGGTGCCAGACCGGAGGTCGCAATCGCTGCGAGCGTCGGAGGAGTACCTGCGTAGACCGCAGTAATGGGACTGCCGAAGTTCTGGATCGTCTGTGCCTCTCCGCTCACGACAAGCGTTACTGTCTGAGGCGTCGCAGCAGAGTAGTTCCCTGCTGCGGCCTGCGACACAGTGACGGAACAGCTACCGACAAGCAGGCTTGTGACCACTCCAGTCGAGTTCACGGAGCAGACGGTCGGCGTCGTGGAGGTGTAGACGGGCGTCACGCCCGAGGTCGTCGTTGCGTTGATCGGAGTGGTGCCACCAACCGTAGCGGTGGTCGGAACCGTCGGCGGAATCGTGATCACATCCGTCAGCGGCGTGACCTGGTAGCTCTGCATCTGCTGGGCGGCGGCGGCGTAGTTAGCCGTTGCACCCTGATTTGCGGTGATCGTGCAAGTTCCGGGAGCGACATCGGTAATCACTCCGCTAGAAACAGTGCAAACACTCGGAGTCGTAGAGGCATAGACGATAGTGCCTCCCGCGGTCGAAGTCGCTGCCGGAACAGGTGCCGTAGCCCCCGCTGGTGTATTAGGCAGTGCCGGGAAGTTGATAGCGTTCGTACCCAAGCCGATATTCAGGATAACGGTCTGCTGCGTCGCCGCTCCATAGTTGCCTGCCGCGGCCTGGTTCAACGTCACCGTGCAGGTGCCAATGGATGCAAGCGTTACCACACCGGTCGAGGAGACGGTGCAGGCAGAGCTTGCCGTTGCATAGGTTATCGGCTGGCCAGAGGTCGAACTTGCCGCGATCGTAACCGTACCGCCGCTGGTGTAGGGAACGCTGGAGGGCGAGGCCGGCGAAACCACTGTAATGGTGTCGGTCAACGGTGTGACCTGGAAGCTCTGAGAGACGGGAGTAGCTGCCGCGTAGTTGCCTGTAGCAGCTTGAGACGCAGTGATCGTGCAAGTGCCGGGCGTCAGGTCGACAATGACACCAGCTGAGCTAACCGTGCAGACACTCGTTGTCGATGAGCTGTAGGTCGGAGCCACTCCCGAGGTGGCCGTTGCCGCCGGTACAGGAGGCGTCGCCCCGACGACGGCGTTCGCCAGCGCCGGGAAGGTGATCGTATTCGTGCCCGCACCGATGTTGACCGTAACCGTCTGCGGAGTCGCCGCAGCGTAGTTGCCTGCGGCAGGTTGAGAGACCGTAACCACGCAGCTACCCGTTGCAACCTCCGTGATGACACCGGTCGACGAGACCGTGCAGGCTGGGCTTGTGGTTGCGTAGGTCAGAGGTTGGCCAGAGGTGGAACTCGCCACCACAGGCACCGTGGCACCGCTGGCGTAGCTCACGCTGTCAGGCGACGCAGGCGAGGTCACAGTAATCGTGTCCGTGAGGGCCGTGACCTGATAACTCTGCGAGACAGGCGTAGCTGCTGCATAGTTGCCCGTTGCCGCCTGAGATGCAGTGATCGTGCAGGTACCAGGGGTCAGGTCCGTGATCGTTCCGGAGGAGGTTACCGTGCAGACGCTCGTCGTGGAGGAGGTGTAAGTCGGAGCCACACCCGAGGTAGCCGTTGCCGCAGGAACAGGTGCCGCAGATCCGGCGGGAGTGTTCGCCAACGCGGGGAAGGTGATCGTGTTCGTGCCTGCACCGATATTGAAGATGACGGTCTGCTGTGTTGCCGCAGCGTAGTTGCCCGCAGCAGCCTGGTTCAACGTGATCGTGCAGGTGCCGGTGGAGAGCGTCGTTACTACACCCGCGCCGGATACAGAGCACGCAGAAGGTGTGGTCGTCGCGTAGGTGATCGGCTGTCCGGAGGTCGAGGACGCTGCGATCGCTATCGTTCCACCGGAGCTATACGTCGCAGCCGCGGGGCTGGACGCAGGCGATGTCACTGTAATCGTGTCAGCAAGCGCTGTGACCAGGAAGCTCTGCGAAACGGGCGTAGCCGCGGCATAGTTGCCTGTCGCCGCCTGAGATGCAGTGATCGTGCAGGTGCCGGGGGTCAGATCCGTGATCGTTCCAGAAGAAGTCACCGTGCAGACGCTTGTGGTCGAGGAAGTGTAGGTCGGGGGTACGCCCGAGGTTGCGGTAGCAGCCGGAACCGGAGGCGTCGATCCGGCGGGAGTGTTCGCCAACGCCGGGAAGGTAATCGTGTTTGTGCCTGCACCGATATTGACCGTGACGGTCTGTGGCGTGGCGGCGGCGTAGTTGCCGGCCGCAGGCTGCGACACTGTCACGACGCAGCTGCCGGTCGACACTTCCGTGATCACGCCGACTGAAGAGACCGTGCAGGCCGGGCTAGCCGTAGCATACGTCAGGGGCTGGCCTGAGGTGGAGGAAGCCACCACAGGCACGGTGCCGCCGCTCGTATAACTCACGGCGTCAGGCGACGCGGGAGAGGTAACGGTGATCGTATCGGTCGCGGCGGTGATGTTGAAGGTGTTGGTGACAGGCAGCGCTGCCGCGTAGTTGCCAGAGGCCGCCTGCGAGGCAGTGATCGCGCAGCTACCCACGGAGATTTCCGTGATTACGCCAGCCGAGGTCACAGAGCACGCAGTCGAGGTTGTCGAGTACGTCACAGGCTGACCGCTCGTGCTGGTTGCAGCCGGGGTCGGAGGCGTCGCCCCGTAGGCCGTGTTCGCCAGCGCCGGGAAGGTGATCGTGTCCGTGCCCGCGCCGATGGTGAAGCTCTGCGTCACCTGGCTCGCAGCAGCGTAGTTGCCCGCAGCAGCCTGGTTCAATGTGATCGTGCAGGTTCCGGTGGAGAGAGTCGTCACAACGCCCAAAGAAGAGACCGAGCACGTGGAGGGCGTGGTCGTCGCGTAGGTAATTGGCTGGCCGGAGGTGCTCGAAGCCGTGATCGGGATCGTGCCGCCACTGCTGTATGTAGCAGCCGCAGGACTCGACGCAGGCGAGGTCACAGTAATCGTGTCGGGATCGAGAGACACAGTAACGCTCGTCGTCGGAGCCGTTGCGGGAGAAGCATATCCGGACGCAGCTGTCGCTGTGTAGGTCGCCGTCACGGTGGTCGGGCTACCCACGGGGATGTTCGTCGGAGCTGCCGACGGGGAGAGAAGGTAGCAGGTCCCTGAACTGCCGGGGCAGGTACCCGTCAAGGGAGTTGCCGGCCATGGGGCGTTACCCAGCGAGGTGGAACCCGCAGCGAAGGCCACAGATCCAGTGGGAACCGCCACCCCGGTGATCACGGGGATTGCGAAGGTCAGCTGATCCGGCGTTCCGAGAGTGGTCGTCGAGGAGGCCGCACTGACGGTGTCAGCCGCGCCGGAGACCTGCTGCACTACCTGCGAGAACGCCGAGGAGGACGCCATGGTGTAAGCGCCATCGCCGTTGTAGGTCGCAGTGACCGAGTCTGTGCCCAGCGGCAGGCTTGACGTGGAGATTACTGCAGTAGTGACGCCCGCCGTAGTCGAAACTGTCACAGGTGAGCCGGTAATCGTGACCGGTGTCGTCGGCGCCGCCGTCGTGGTGTAGGTAAACGTCACCGTGCCCGTGGGCGCAGGGGCCGTCCCGCTGGGTGAGGTGACCGTGGCCGTCAGGGTGACGCTCTGCCCAAGGTAAGACGGATTGTTATTGGACCCCAGGGTGACTGTCGGCGTCAGGATCGTGCCTACGCCGGCAAGCGCGACCGTCTGCGTCGAGGCAGTGTTGTACAGCGAGTTGTCCGTCTCCACCAGTGTTCCGGTGTAATTGCCGGCGGCCGTGTCCGGCGTAAAGTTCACGACGAAGTTGCAGTTGGCACCGGATGCGAGGGTCGTGCCGATGGTCGTCGTCGAGTAGATCGGGCCGCAGGTAGTGCTGTTGGTCTGCGTAAAGGCATTGCTCGTGGCGGCGGTCGGTCCGGTTGTCGTGACCAGCGCATCGCTGTTCGGCGACACGGGCGTGGTGTAGGTCAACGTGGCGTTGCCGATGTTGATCAGCGTCTCGCTCAGGCTGCCGCCGGAAGTGCCAACCGGTTCAGTCGGATAGGTCAACTGGGCGGGGTTGATGGTGACCTTGCGGACACGGTTGCCGGCAGATTCGACGATATATACATTCCCCAAATTATCCAGCGCAACACCGGTCGGGCCGTTCAGCGATGACACGTTGGAAGGCCCGCCGTCACCACAGGTTGAGCCCGGCTTCGTGGTGCATGCAGTGCCATTGCCGGCGATGGTGGTGATGGTCTGGGTGGAAGCAAGGTAAAGGCGGACGGCATTGTTATTTGTATCCGCGATGAAGACATCGCCGGCGGCGTCCACCGCGATCTGAAAGGGATTCTTGAGCGTCGCCGAGGTGGCGGCACCGGTGTTATCGCCACTGTAGCCCGCCGCGCCCGTCCCAACGATGGTGGTGATGATCCCGGTCGCCTTGTTCACCATGCGGATACGGTTGTCAGAAGAGTCCGAAACGTAGATGTTCGCACTGCCGTCCAGGGCAATACCATTGGGTTGGTTCAACTGCGCCGCCGTGGCCAGACCGCCGTCGCCACAGGCTGCGGTCGTTGTAGCGCATGCCGTGTTGCTGCCGGACACGCCGACGACCGTCGTGATGGTGCCGTTGGCTCCGCTGACCTCGCGTACGTTGTTATTGCTTGGGTCGGCGATGAAGAGGTTGCCCGTCACCGGGTCGATAGCCAGAGCAGCAGGTCCGGACAGAGTCGCGGAAGTCGCTGCGCCCCCGTCACCGGAGTTGCCGACCACTCCGTATTGGCCCGCATAGACGGTGATGTTGCCAGTTACCGCGTCGACCCGTGCCACTACATTGTGGTAGAAGTCCGGGATATAGCCGTTGCCTGCGGGATCGAACACAACCCCAGTTGCATAGTTGAATCCCGCCGATGTGGCGGCCAGACCGGTGGTCGTGGCCGAATAGGCAGTGTTTCCGCCGCCAGCATACGGAGTAATCACTCCCGTGGACGTCGTCACTTTCCGGATTTCGGCTGTACTCGATGTGCCTCCACCGTTTCCGATATCGCCGATGTAGTAGTTACCTGCATAATCGAAGCTGATGTCACGCGGCAGGTTCAGACCGGCCGCCGTTGCCTGGCCACTGTTGCCTTGTCCTTCCGTTCCGGCAGTTCCGGCAATGTCGACGACTGTACTCAGTACGCCAGGTGCCAGGATCGCCTGCGGCGCAACTCCGGTTCCTGTAAGTCCGAACTGAAAGGTTCCACCGTTGGTCACGACAATCAGAGGTGCGCTCCGCGTACCCGCATAAGCCGGATTGAACGTTACGGGAATTGTGCAGTCGGTCCCCGGAGCATTGCCCGTGGTGCCGCCAACCACGCAGCCTGTCACTGTGCCGACAATGAACTCAGGATTGCCAGCCGGATCCGACGGTACGGAGATGCTTGTAATGATCGTATTGGAGGTGCCTGTAGTAAGCAGGTTCACATTCTGGGATGCGCTTGCAGCACCCACATTGGTTGCCGGGAAGACGTTACGCTCGATGATCTCGCGAATCTTGTTGTCATACTGATCCACGTACAGAATGTTGCCCGCGGGGTTGACCGAGACCAGAATGGGAAAACTCACCAACGCAGCCGTGGCCGGACCACCGTCACCGCAGTTGGGAAAGTTGAGAATATTGCCCGCTCCATCCGCAAACGTGGTGGTCTGGCTCTGGTTCGTGCACTGCTGGGAGGTGCCGGAGATCGTGGAAATGACCCCAGAGGGACTAATCTCGCGGACTCGCGCCCCGAAAGCGTCGCCGATGATGATATTGCCTGCTGCGTCGACATTGACACCGGTCGGCCCATTGAGATTGGCAGCTGTCGCCTGGCCACCGTCACCGCAGAGCGGGGTCGCAGCAGGAGCGGCACCCGTGGTCGGACCAGTGACCGCGCAGGTCGTTCCATTGCCGGCGATGGTCGTGAGCGCACCAGTGGTTGTCACCAGCTTGCGGACACGCTCATTGCCGTAGTCGCCGATATACAGGTTGCCCGCGGAGTCCAAGGCAATACTGGTGGGGGAACTCAAGTCCACGGAGGTTCCCTGACCCGAGGCTGTGTTGTAACCGCAACTACCGACCACGCCCGCTACCACGTAATAATGCCCCGCCGTCAGGGCCGTCGAGGTCGTGCCGATCGTGACCGTCTGATTGGTAGCCGGAACATAGCCGATCGTGCAGCTCTGCGCGAGTCCCTGATTGGCTATCCAAAGGTCGCCCGCGGCGTCCAACGCCAGGCCGTGAGGATAGTAGAGAGCTGCGGAAGTCGCCACCCCGCCGGCTCCGGTGTTCGCCGGCGAGCCCGTTCCGGCCACGGTGGTGATGATCGAAGAGCTTGAAACCACTCCGCCTGTCGCGGTGATCTTGCGTATTCTTTGATCACCAAGATCTGCGATATACAGGTTGCCCTGGGCATCGAACTGCAACGCGGAGGGATTGTTGAAGGTCGCAGCGGACGCAGCTCCGCCGTCACCGCACGCGCCCGTGGCTGCGGTCGGGTTTGCACAGGCAGTGCCAGTCCCAGCAAACGCATTGATTACGCCTGCTGCGTTCACGACGCGGATCACATTGTTGTTGTAGTCGGAGATGTAGGTATTGCCGCGCGTGTCGTAGGCGATTCCTTCAGGATTGTTCAATCCCGCGCTCGTAGCGAGTCCGCCGTTCCCGCCCGTAGTCGTCGTCAGGCTTCCCGTGCCGGCATAGGTGATGATCGTCGGATTGAACTTCACCCCTTGCGCTCGGGCGCAAATCGGACCGTAAAAACCGGCCAGCAGAGCCAGAACGCCGACCGTAGCACCCGCGGCCGACAAAGAGTGCTTCCGCACGAACTGCCCAAACGTGGCTCTGCCGGATACTCGGTTCCGGCTCCTCGTGGTGTCTCCGTTTGAAACGATTTTGCTGGACGAAACGAAGAGACCTGCGCTCAATGAGCGAAGAAGGGCTTTACGAAAGAGACACGTTGACACCGGTATAAGCCTCCGAGGCAGACAGGAAAAAATACAAGTATGCGCGCCGCATAAACAAAGATGTAAAATAGGGAACGCTAAACTGAAATCGATTCCTCAACTGTACTTTAGATATCAGAGGATGACAAGTAGTCGGATGAAGAATTAATCGACCATTGAGCACGCTCTTGAAGTCGCCGACCGACTCCAGAACGGCGGCCTCCCAGCCCAGAACATAGACGGAGAGCCTTCCGCCGATTGGCGGCCACATTGTTGCTGACGTATGCCGTCCGCAACGCGGACTGCCATGCGAAGAATCTGGCATTGCTCTACACGGCAGGGAACGACGTTCATCTTTCGCCCGCCTACGACGCTGTGATTGAAAGGTCGTACGGCCAGCCGTTGTCCCCCGGTGCCAGCGCAGCCTACTGCATCCAGGTGCGCAGCTTGCCAAGGCGCACACTACGGCGATTGATCCCGACCACGATGTCATCGGTGGCGGCTTTGCTGCCCATCAGCCACGCTGTTCGCACGGGCAGGGAAACACGTCCGTCGGACTCGCGCCCATCTTCGAGATGAACCTGCCTGAGGGAGCCCTACGCGAGCGGCTACGTTTGGCGTTTGCCAAAGCCACGGGTTCCTTCGATGAGGTCGACCTGCTCAGCGTGGTCGGACGATCACAAATCGGGCGAATCCGCTTCACCGGCATGGAGGACAGGCTCGATGAAGCTGTCCCCTTTCAGTCCGTAGACGAGATCCTCACGAACCAGCGCAGCGGCGAACTCTACCGCTACCTCATCGACCGTTTCGCTTGCTCGTCTGGCATCAGCGGCGTACAACCGAAAGTCCTAATCCGCGACGAAGCCCCGACGGCAGCTACCGAGGCTTCGAAGACTTCTGCGTGCTCAACGGCAGACGCACCGACCAGAAGTACAGCGGCAGCTGCGAAACGCGCGTCCTACGCCGATTCCAGCAGTTTGCCAACTCCCCCACCGTTGCGGAGCAGAGCCTTCAACTCTTCCGCCTCATAGTCTTCAACCGCGCCATCCGCAACGGCGACGCCCACCTGAAGAACTTCGGCGTCATCTACGACGATGTCAAGGGTGCCGCTCACCTCGCACCCGCCTATGATCTCGTTATAACGACTGCATATATCCCCAAAGACAGAATGGCCCTCACAATCAATGGTTCAACTGAGTGGCCCAGCGGCAAGGACCTGATCCGTTTTGCCGAAGGCCGTTCGCTAGCCTCGCCACGGCTACTAAGGGGGATTCTGGAACAGACTTGCGACGCAATCTCCGAAACAGCCACACATGTCGACACATCCATAGAATCGCTCCCTGACTTCCGAGATGTCGGTGGCCGCATCCTGTCTGAATGGCACAAAGGGATAGCGGAACTCCTTCGTTGAAGGCATAAGTGAGGAAAAGAGCCATATAAAGCGGTCTGATCGCTGCTTGATCACACTAGCTACAACATGCCAATTGGGCGAGTGGTCATTCAGAAGGCTTTTCGCTATGAGACAGATGCCCCGAAGCGCCCGTGGGAAGGTCAACCATGCATATCGAAAATTAAATATTCATTTTGCAAGGATGATCGAGCTCACCGCCGCCATCGTCGGCTGGAATCAAATCTCCAAGTCGACGATTTCCGGCTCATATACCAGCATGTAGAGTTCATTCAGCACGGAAGCATTCACGAATTCGCATCCATTGCTACCGCGCACACGCCCGTGTCCTCCATGGATATGCCCAAAGAGATGCAGCCTGGGCGCGACCTTCTCCACGACTTCTGCCAGCTCTTCGCAACCCAAATGGTCAGTCATCGGGCGAGATTGATCGAGAATTCCGAAGGGCGGGCCATGAGTCACCAGGACATCTGTCCCCATCGGGATTTTGTCCCAATGTCGGCGTATCGGCGCGCCACGCTGCACGTTGAAAGCCCAGTTGTTGAAGGGCGGCTGCACCGGCGATCCCCAGAAATTCAGGCCTGCCACTTCGACCCCAGAGTCCTCCAGATAGACACCATTTGTGATGAGGGTGCGAGCTGGCATAGCGTGCGACTCGAACAAGCGATCATGGTTTCCCGCTATGACGATTTTGTGCGTATGGGGCTGACGACCGAGCCATGCGTTGAAGTCGACGATCTCGCGGGGTGCGTTGCCATAGGTCATGAAATCGCCCGCATGAATCAGGATGTCGCCATCGGGCAGGCGGAGACCAGCGTGTTGTCCGTGGGTATCGCTGATACAGATGATTCGCACTTTCGCCAACGTCGGTAGCCCCCTACATTTCGTCCTTTCCCGCCATCGTCTTCCTTATCTCGATATGCTTCGCTTTCGCTTCTGCCTTGACCTTCATGACCGCTTGAATCTCATCGAAGTGCCAAGGGCGAAAGTCGTGGCTATCCACTCCAACGTCCATCGAAAGCGACAGCGGATCATCCGGCAGGTTGCCATGTGAATGTCCATAGAGCTGCCACGTCCCGCGCGAGTGTTGCGCCCACACCTTCATGGCATAGTGGCAGAGAACGATTCCTTGGTTGCCCACCTTGA
>Ga0209208_10013763_pt1 | contig 10050 bp, 8 predicted proteins | sample S1TSphfallax_3_FD_187694 | JGI IMG/M metagenome (GOLD analysis project Ga0209208, IMG submission 187694) | Host-associated microbial communities from peat moss isolated from Minnesota, USA - S1T2_Fd - Sphagnum fallax MG (SPAdes) (version 2) | ecosystem: Host-associated > Plants > Peat moss >... | reverse complement strand
ACCACCAGACTGCCCCGAGGGAGTGCCACTCGGGTCAGACCCCCCGGAAGTACCCAGACCCGTTCGCCGTCGTTGATGGCGAAGGGTCGAAGATCGACGTGCCGTGGTTCGAGATGGCTTCCGACCTTCGTCGGAACCGTCGAGAGCTGTACGACTTCTTGTGCGACCCACGAACGGGGGTTGGCCTTGATGGCGATCGACGCCGCAGCTAGCTCTTCGTCGCTCGCCTGGGGTCCGATCACCAGTCCGTAACCCCCCGAGGCGTCAACGGGCTTCAGTACAAGCTGGTCCATGCGCGACAGCACGTGCTCGAGCTGGTCGTGCTCTTCGAGCCGGTACGTGGGCACGTTCTCGAGGATCGGGCGCTCGGCGAGGTAGTAGTCGATGAGTGCGGGAACATAGGTATAGGCCAGCTTGTCGTCCGCGACTCCGTTGCCGACGGCATTGGCGATGGTCACGTTCCCCGCGCGTGCGGCGTTCAACAGTCCTGCGCAGCCGAGAAGCGAGTCGGGGCGGAAGTGCAACGGGTCCAGATAGTCGTCGTCGATGCGTCGGTACACGACGTCGACTCGCTCCTCGCCGCTCGTCGTGCGCATGTAGAGAACGTTCTGCCTGCAGATGAGGTCTCGACCTTCGACGAGCTCGATGCCCATCTGGCGGGCGAGGAACGAGTGCTCGAAGTAGGCCGAATTATGCACGCCCGGTGTGAGGACGACGACCGTCGGCACACCACGGGCGCGGCGTGGCGTCGCTGCTTGGAGCGACGCAAGCAGCTTCGCGGGATAGTCAGCCACGGGCCGGACGCGATGGCTGACGAACAGCTCGGGAAAGACCCGCGCCATCGTGCGGCGATTCTCGACGACGTAGGAGACGCCGGAAGGAATGCGCAGGTTGTCCTCGAGCACGCGGAACTGACCGGCGGCATCGCGCACGAGGTCGATGCCGGAGACGTGGATCCGAACTCCGTTCGGTGACTCGATACCGGCTGCGGCTCGGTGGAAGTGGCGTGATGTGGCAATGAGGCGCCGAGGCACGACGCCGTCCTTCAGGACCTGTCCCTGGCCGTAGATGTCGGCGAGGAACATCTCCATCGCCCGGACACGCTGGGCCACTCCGCTTTCGATCGTCTCCCACTCTTCCGCCGACACCAGTCTCGGCACGGGGTCGAGGGGGAAAGGGCGCTCCTCGCCAGAGAGCGAGAACGTGATCCCGCGGTCACGAAATGAGCGGTCCCGCTCTGCGCAACGTTCCTCGAGATCGGCGGCCGAGAGCGAGCGCAGCGCCTCGTGCAAGCCGAGTGACGCCTTGCGCGGATACGTCGGGGACTCGAGCATCTCGTCCCACCACGGGCCGATTGCGTACCCCTCGAACAGATCCTCCACCGCACTATGTGTACCAAATCCCTGTTTCAGCAGCGTTTCACGCTCCCTCGCAGACCGACCGCTGTCCGGGCTCACGGCCCGAGAATATCCAGGACAACGGCCGTTTCTGCGAGGCTCTCGAGTACGGCGTCCGGCTTGAGTGCAGCCAGCTCGCCGTAGCCGAATCGACCCGTTGCAACGAGCATGCAGCGGACACCTCCCGCTCGTGCGCATGCAAGATCGTTTGGAGAGTCCCCGACCACCCAGACGGCATCGTCGGCAAACGTCTCACCTCGCATCGTTGCCACCCGGTTGCGTGCGAGCGGCACGAGCTGACGCCGGTCGGCGTGGTCGCTCCCGTACGCACCGACGTCGAGGTCGACGAGCTGCTCGAGACCGAGCGCAGCGAGCTTGACGTAGGCATTCGGGGCGATGTTGCCCGTCAGGATGCTCTGGAGCACCGACGGGTCGTCTCCCAAGGCGGTCAGGGCTTCTCTCACGCCGGGCAGGACGACGCCGTGGGAGCGGATCTCGTCTTCGGCAGCAGCAAGCCCCCGCTCGAGCTCGGCGATGATCGCGCCCAAGTGGTCCCCGCTCGCATCGACGCCGTACAGCTCGAGGTACTCACCGACGATCTGGGGGTCGGTTTTGCCGCTCATGTGGACACGCTCCGTCGGCACGACGCCGACCACCTGCTGAAACGCCTCGTCGAATACTCGGGCGCCGACACTCCCGGCGCTGAGGAGGGTGCCATCGATGTCCCACAGGATCAGTCGTTCCATCGTCTGATTCTTCCAGCTCGGCCGGTACCGACTTCGACGTCATCCCAGCGCGAAGGTAATCTCTCGGCGTGATCGGCCCCGACTCGTCGCGTGGCTGACGCCACAGCGCTCGTCCGCTTGCGGGCGTCGGGTCCGCTCGCAGCCGACTCACTCGGATACAGGACGGCCCGGATCGCCCTGGACCTCCTTCTGCCGATCGCAGCGATAACCGGCGGCGTTTTCGTGATGTTGTCGCGAAGCCCGAGAGCGCTGCGCCATCCGGTGCTCTACGCCGAGGATGGCCGAGTTTGGTTCGGAGACGCTTACAACCAGGGCTGGTTCCGTCCTTTGACCGAGCCACACACCGGATACCTTCAGACTTTTCCGCGACTGATTGCCGGGATCGGCTTGAGCGTGTCGCTGTTGAACCTTCCCGGGTTGTTTGTCGACGTCGCCGTCGCCGTCCAAGTGCTGCCTGCAGCGTTCATCGTCAGTCGGCGACTGGAGGGTCTTGTACCTCACCGACCGATCCGGATCGTGCTCGCTGCGCTCTACCTTGCTCTGCCTAACTCGCGAGAGATCAACGCCAACCTGACGAATGCCCAGTGGCATCTCGCGCTGCTCGCGCTGCTCGTCACGGTCGCAGCCCCCGGGCGGCTCCCATGGCAGATCTTTGACGTCCTCGTCGTGTTCCTCTCGGACCTCACCGGACCGTTCGCGATAGCGCTCACCGTCGTCGCGCTGGTCGTGATGCTTGCGCGCCGTACACGCTGGTCGGTCGTCCTCCTCGTCGAGACCGTCGTGCTCGCTTGCATCCAGATTGGCGAGCTACTCAGTTCGTCTCGAGGTATCTACGCGGGACTCGGGGCCTCCTGGGCGCGATTTCTCGAGATCGCAGGCAACGAGATCGTGGGCGGCGCGTTTCTCGGCGAGAAGATCCAGCTGGCAAGTGTCACCGGGCCCCATGACATCGGCCAGTCACAGGCGCTCTTCATCGGCGGAGCAGTCCTCGTCGTGGCCGTGATGGTCTTTGGCCCGCTCGAGCTCAAGCTGGTCAACCTCTACGCGGGCCTCCTACTCGCGGCTTCGCTGCTCGACCCCGTCGTGAGCGTCAGGAAGATCCAGTGGCAGGCTCTCGCTCTCGATCCCCAGATGCGCTACTGGTTCTTCCCAACCGTTGCGCTTCTCGCCGATGGTGTGTGGCTTGCGACGCGGGTGCGAGGATTTGGCACGGGCACGCGTCGGCTGAGCGCCCGCTTCGTCGTCAGGCTGGGCGCCAGTGCCCTTGGCGTGACCATGCTCGTCGTGGCATCGCTCTATGCCATCCCGCAGGATTGGCACTATCGGCCTCTTCCCAAGGTCGCTTGGGTCGCCCAGGTGCGTGCATTCGACGCTGCACCGGCACACAAGCTGTTTATCTTCCACATCTCGCCGCGCAACTGGGTGATGAAGCTCGTCAAGCACTGAATGCCGGTGGTCAGAAGGACCCACTCGACTGGTAGAACAGTCGGGTGGAGACCAAGCAGATCGGTTCGCTTGACGTGACGATCGTCGGGCTCGGCTGCAACAATTTCGGGGGCCGGATCGACTTTCCGTCGACAGTCGATGTCGTCGGAGCGGCCCTCGACGAGGGCATCAACTTCTTCGACACGGCTGACATCTACGGCAACACCTTGAGCGAGGAGTATCTCGGCCGAGCGCTCGGTTCGCATCGCGACGAAGTCGTCGTAGCTACCAAGTGGGGCATGCCGGTCAGTGGAGGCGAAGGCGGGTCAGCTCCGGCGTATGCGCGTAGCGCGGTGGAGTCCAGCTTGGCGCGCCTCGGCACTGATCACATCGACCTCTACCAGCTCCACCGTCCCGATGACACGGTGCCGATTGGCGAGACCCTTGCCGCGCTCGATGAGCTTGTCACCAAGGGCTTGGTGCGCGAGATCGGCTGCTCGAATTTCTCTGCCAGCCAGCTCCGCGAAGCCGCTCTCGCAGTCGAAGAGGGCGCTGCCCGATTTGTCAGCGTGCAGAATCACTATTCGATCCTCCATCGTGACGCCGAACGCGACGTGCTTCGCGCCTGCGACGAACTCGATATGGCTTTCCTGCCGTACTACCCGCTCGCGAATGGCCTACTGACGGGCAAATATCGCAGGGATCGGCCATTTCCTGCTGGTAGCCGCTTGACCGTGGACGTCGGTCGCCGAGAGCGAGAGATATCCGACGCTCGCCTTGATCAGATTGATGCTTTGGAGGACGTGGCCCTTGCCGCAGGGTGCACGCTGGTGGACCTGGCCTTTGCGTGGCTTCTTAGCCGGGAGGTGGTTGCATCCGTGATCGCCGGTGCGACGAGCGCGGAGCAGGTTCGGGACAACGCAGCAACGAAGCGGGTCTCGCTCGATTCCGAGACGCTTGCCAGCATTGACGAGATTGCACCGTTCTCGTGAGCGATCGCGCAGCGGCTGAGCGGCACATCAATCAGAAGATCGCTGTCTCGGTGGTCTTCGTAGCGGCGATGTTCATGTCGATCATGGATACGACCATCGTCAATGTCGCACTCCCCACCATCGGCCGCGATTTCCACGTCGCTTCGACGTCGGTGAGCAGCGTATCGATCGCCTTCCTCGTCAGCTTGGCGGTGTTCATCCCGGCCTCGGGATGGCTGGGCGACCGCTTCGGGGGCAAGCGTGTGCTCCTCGTCGCCATCGTGCTGTTCACGGTGGCATCGGCGCTGTGCGGACTTGCGGCAAATATCGGGCAGCTCGTCGCATTCCGCATTTTGCAGGGCGTTGGTGGCGGGATGATGACGCCGGTCGGCATGGCGATGCTCTATCGGGCCTTTCCCCCTGCCGAGCGCGTGCGAGCGTCGAGCATCCTCACGACACCGACTGCACTTGCTCCGGCGACGGGACCGGTGCTCGGAGGCCTGCTCGTCAGCGACCTCTCGTGGCGATGGGTGTTCTACGTGAACGTACCTATAGGCATCGCTGCAGTGCTGTTCGGAGCGATCTTCCTCGACTCGGTGCCCGAGGACGATCCTGGGCCCTTTGACCTGCGGGGCTTTCTGCTCGCTGGTGTCGGACTCGGATCGCTGATGTACGGCATCTCCGAGGGACCGGAGCAGTCCTGGACGGCGACACCGGTGTTGGCCACCATTGCCGTGGGCGTCGTGCTCCTCACCGTGCTCGTCCTGGTCGAGCTGGTGACCGCTCGGCCGCTCATCGACCTCCGCCTCCTCGCCAACAAGCTGTTCAGGGTTGGAACCTCCGTCATCTTGTTGACGACTGCCGCACTGCTCGGTGTGCTCTACGTCATCACGCTCTACTTTCAAGACGGACGTGGCCTCTCGGCCCTTCAGGCGGGTCTGAGCACATTCCCCGAGGCGCTCGGCGTGATGGTCGGTGCCCAGCTAGCGGCCCGCCTCGTGTATCCACGCCTCGGCCCGCGCCGTCATGTACTGCTCGGCAACCTCGGGTTGACGGTGTTCATCGGGCTGCTCGCGACGCTCGGCGCCGACACGAGCCTGTGGCTCGCCCGGCTCGTGCTGTTCGGCATGGGACTGTCGCTCGGGCAGGTCTTCGTACCGACCCAAGCTGCGTCGTTTGCCACGATCTCCCCGAGCGACACAGGACGGGCATCGACGATGTTCAACGCGATCCGCCAGCTCGGCGGGGCGCTCGGTGTCGCAGTCTTCACATCCGTGATCGTCGCTGTGGGTGTCACGACGTCCACGCACAGCCGCCCGGTTGCCGATCTGAGCGGCTACCACGCCGCCTTCCTCACCGCTGCCGGGTTTTGCCTTCTGTCTGGCATCGCTGCACAGTTCATACGAGACGCAGATGCGGCTTCGACAATGGTTCGTCGTCACAAAGGTCGGCCGGTCAGTGACGTCAACGATGAGGATTCGTCAATCCCGCTCGCCGCAATCGAGGGCTGACGCTGGCTGTGGGGTGGCCCCCGAGCTGGCTGAATTCAAAAAGACGGATCGCCCTTCCAGGAAAACGCGAAGGTGTCGGACTTACCGTGGAGCTTGTACGTCACGACGAGCTTGGAGTAGAGCCGACCATGACGAGTCGTCACCGGGTCTGACAGCACGACTTTGCTGTCTGGGAAGAAGCTGATTCGCGAGGCGGCACAGTAGGGGTTGCACAAGTTCAGCCCGAACGTTGTCGTTCCTACGGCGCTCGTGCCATTCCAGGACGTCCAGCGGGTCTTGGTCAGCTCGGAGTTGTAATCCGCACATGAGATGACAAAGCTGCTCGGCTCGTGCACCGTCTTGCCGGTGCACGCAAGGAGTCGCACGGTCGGCGCTGAGGCCTCGGCGGAAGGCCCTCGCACGATCGCGGGGGGACTGATGCTGGATGGCAAGGCGATGATCATGTGTCCCCCCGGCGCTGTTTTGATGAACGCTTCCTTGCGTGCCCCTTCGAAGCACGTGCCGCAACGCTCGGCATCATAGGGCCGTGCGCCCATGCGGGCGTGAAGCCACTCCGTCGGGGTGCGCTGTACCGTGGAGGCATGCCTACGACGATGTCTTCTCGGCCCAAGGCCCTGCTCCTCGAGAACATCCACCCCGGAGCGGCGGAGGTCCTCAGTTCCTCCGGATGGGAGGTACACCAGCTCGACCGGGCCCTGAGCGGCTCAGAGCTGGCTGCGAATCTCGACGGTGTCGAGCTGCTTGGGATTCGCTCACAGTCTCAGCTCACCGAGGCGGTGCTCGAGGAGAGCGCCGGACTCGTCGCAGTCGGCGCTTTCTGCATCGGTACGAACCAGATCGATCTCACTGCAGCCACTCGACGAGGGGTCGCGGTGTTCAACGCTCCCTTCTCGAACACCCGAAGTGTCGTGGAGCTCGCATTGGCCGAGATCATCGCCTTGACAAGGCGATTGACCGATAAGAACCGTGACATGCACGCGGGAGTGTGGGACAAGTCTGCTATCGGCAGCCACGAGGTCCGCGGTCGTCGGCTTGGCATCATCGGTTACGGGAACATCGGCACTCAGCTCTCCGTTGTCGCACCTCGAGGAGCTGCTCTCCACCTCGGACATCGTGAGCCTGCATGTCGACGGCCGCCCGGACAACCGGGACCTGTTCGGCGAGGCTGAGTTCGCCATGATGCGGCCAGGAACCATCTTTTTGAACTTGAGTCGGGGCTTTGTCGTCGACCACGGCGCGCTTCGATCGGCGATTGCCTCCGGGCAGCTCGCCGGCGCAGCAATTGACGTCTTTCCGAGGGAGCCAGCCGGCAAGGGCGAGGTGTTTGTATCCGAGCTGCAAGGCCTCGACAACGTCATCTTGACGCCGCACGTCGGTGGGAGCACCGAAGAGGCCCAAGTGGACATCGGCCAGTTCGTCTCGCACAAGCTCGTTGACTACATGCGGACCGGCATCACATCGCTGTCGGTCAACTTTCCCGAGGTCGAGTTGGCGCGCCGGACCGGTGGGCACGGACTCGTCCATATCCACCGCAACACTCCTGGCGTGTTGGCGACGATCAACAACATCTTTGCGGAGAACAAGGTCAACATCGAGGGCCAAGCACTCGGTACACGCGGTGACATCGGCTACGTGATCACCGACGTCGCTGCGGAGTACACCGAAGAGATGCTCGACCGACTGGCACATCTCGACGAGACCATCCGCATCCGCAGGTTGTGACGACAAACATCCAGATCAAGTGGCTTGTGAGAAAGTAAGAACGCTGCTTACTGGTCAAAAAGTATGGTAGGTGTCGGTCTAGTTAGAGGATAGTTCGTCATTCTTCATGCCGTAGCTATCTGGTCCTGTGGGCTATCACCAGGGCATCTGGGCGACAACCAATCCGCGGGTACTTGGTCTGACTGTGCGCGCGATATTCGTTCACCATGGGGCATTACCTGGGTAGGTGATGAACCCGACAAAGGAAAGGACACGCGATGGACTACGTGAAACTTGGCTCGACGGGCCTCGACGTATCCCGGATCTGCCTCGGCTGCATGAGCTTTGGCGAGCCAGGGAGGGGCGCACACCCATGGAGCTTGACCGAGGAGGATGCGCGTCCGATCATCCGTCAAGCGATCGAAGCTGGCGTGAACTTCTTCGACACAGCGAACGTGTACTCCGATGGGAGCAGCGAAGAGATCACGGGGAGAGCGCTCGCGGAGATGGCCAATCGGGACGAGGTCGTGCTTGCGACGAAGGTCAACGGACGGATGCACGAGGGGCCGAATGGCGCAGGGCTCTCCCGCAAAGCCATCTTCGCCGAGATTGATCACAGCTTGCGCCGGCTCGGTACGGACTACGTCGACCTCTACCAGATTCACCGCTTCGATCCAACGGTGCCGGTCGAGGAGACTGTGGAGGCATTGCACGACGTCGTGAAAGCCGGGAAGGCGCGCTACGTCGGGGCCTCCTCCATGTACGCGTGGCAATTCGCCAAGATGTTGCACGTTGCCGATATCCACGGATGGACGAGGTTCTCAACGATGCAGAACCACTACAACCTGCTCTATAGAGAAGAGGAGCGCGAGATGCTCCCGCTCTGCATGGATGAGGGCGTGGGTGTCATCCCTTGGAGCCCTCTTGCCAGAGGAAGGCTGACACGCCCATGGGACGAAGCTACCGAGAGAAGCGCTACCGACGAGTTCGGAAAGCGTCTCTACGCCGATGACGATCGGATCATCGTCGAGCGAGTGGCAGACATCGCAGCAAAGCGTGGCATGACCCGAGCGCAGGTGGCCTTGGCATGGGTGCTCGCTAAGCCTGCAGTGTCCGCCCCGATTGTGGGCGTGACCAGGGCCTCGCAGCTGACCGACCTCCTTGGCGCGCTCAGCTGCGAGCTTGACCCCGACGAGATCGAGAGTCTGGAAGACCCCTATGAGCCGCATCGGATAGCCGGGCACTGACGATTTCGCGACCGTGGCCGTACAGCGGCACTGGTCTGGCCGGTTCGTTCATGAGCTGGAATCGAGCGCGTAGCGAAGGATCTGGGCGATCGGGATCGACTCCAGCAAGAAGCCGTCATGGCCGAAGGCCGAATCGATCACCTCGAAGTGTGTGCTGGCAGGCAGAAGACCTACCAGCTCTTCCTGGAGTTGGAGGGGGTAAAGCCGGTCGGATGCGATGCCAACCACCGTCATCTGCGCGGTGACTCCTCGAAGTGCCGCAGCCACGCCACCTCGGCCACGCCCGACATCGTGGAGATTGAGTGCCTCGCTGAGCACGATGTAGGAGTTGGCGTCGAAGCGCTGAGCGAGCTTTGCTCCGTGGTGCTCGAGATAGGACTCGATGGCAAATCTCCCACCCTGCAAAGGTTCTTCAGCGGCTTGGGCTTGGCGTCCAAAGCGTTGTTCGAGCTCTGCATGGTTGCGATAGCTGTACTGGCCAATTCCTCGAGCGACGGACAGACCATCGACCGGTCGGCGGCCCGCCGTGTAATAGTCGCCTCCCGCAAAGTACGGATCGTTCCGAATGGTTCGAATTTGAAGCGAAGCCAGGGCAATCTGGTCGGCAGTGGCATAGGCCCCCGTAGCAAGGACGACAACACGCTCCGCGCGCTCGGGATAGCCGACGGCCCATTCGAGTGCCCGCATTCCGCCCATGGACCCACCGACGACCGCCGCCCATCGGGCGATCCCCAGAGCATCGGCAAGTGCTGCCTCAATGCGAACCTGGTCCCGTATCGTGATGAGAGGGAAGCGTGAGCCATAAGGGCGGCCATCTCCAGCAAGCGTTCCCGGCCCCGTCGTGCCTTGACAACCCCCAAGCACATTCGGACAGACCACGAAGTACCGGCCGGTGTCTAAGGCAGCGCCTGGTCCGATCATGTCGCTCCACCACCCGGGGGTGAGATGGCCGGGACCAGCGGGGCCGGTGGCGTGTGAATCGCCTGTCAGTGCATGAAGGACGAGGATCGCATTGGAGCGATCGGCATCGAGCGTGCCCCAAGTCTCGAAAG
>Ga0209208_10013762_pt1 | contig 10051 bp, 5 predicted proteins | sample S1TSphfallax_3_FD_187694 | JGI IMG/M metagenome (GOLD analysis project Ga0209208, IMG submission 187694) | Host-associated microbial communities from peat moss isolated from Minnesota, USA - S1T2_Fd - Sphagnum fallax MG (SPAdes) (version 2) | ecosystem: Host-associated > Plants > Peat moss >... | reverse complement strand
TATACGAATAAAATGTATCTTATTTTTAACTAATTAACTTATAATTTTTATCCAACTACCAATAATATATTGCACCCTATATTTTTACTCACGTATTTTTTATTTGTTTTTACTAATAACCCCCTTAGGCATTGAACGAAACAATCATTTTGCATCCACTTCACTAAAAAAAATCTTGTCCATTTCAACCATCATTTTGCAATTACAATGTGACTGTTGTCCAAACCTATTACATTTACGAGTGTAATTTTTGTAATCTTATGTGTACATGCAATTGCAAGTATATACCACTACATGTGTGACTAAATGATGGGTCCAACCAACTATTAGTCGAATATGTAATTGCATGATACGACTATAAAAGTTTTAGGTCAAAATGTAGATGAAATTTTGAGATATTTCATTCATTTTCTCTTGTATGTCCACTTATGGATGATAATTGAATTGCATGGTGACAACAACTATAATCATTTAACTATAAACAATATAAGTTGTTGACCATTTCAAATTAGCTTGCATGGCACACATGGCATTTCCATAAATTTTCAACATAAATATAATTATATTTTAATGCATTAATATAAATTAACCATTCTAATTTGGTTATATATCACCATAACACTATTTTTTTCACCAATTTGGTTAAAACATTTGTTTACTTTTGTTTTGTTGTAGTTAGATTTTTTACAAAAATTAGATTAGGTACTTAATTATCAATTAATTAAATAGGCTAGGTAGTATGCAATAAGTGGGATAGGTACTAGTAGGTAGTAGGTAGGTAGGTAAGCTAAATAAGAAGTATTTTATGTTGTGGATATGTTAAAACACTTTTGTATTAATTGATTAATTAATTAGTCATGTTAAAAAATAAAAAATAAATGTAGGCTAGGTATTTAATTTATTAAGTAGGTTAGGTAGTAAATAATAGGTATGTAACCTAGCTAGGTTATAAGTTAAACAAGAGGTATTTTATTTTGTGGATATGTCATAGTGTTTATGTATTAATTGATTAATTAAATTAGCTATATCAAAAAAATTATTAAATGTAGGTTAAGTGATTAATTTATTAGGTAGGCTAGGTAGTAAATAATAGGTATGTAACCTAGGTAGGTTATAAGTTAAAGAGGAGGTATATTTTCATTTGTGGATATGACATAGTGTTTTTTTGTTAATTGATTAATTAATTAACTATGTTAAACAATTAATTTATAAAATGTAGGCTAGGTAGTAGATAGTAGGTATGTAACCTAGGTAGGTTATAATTTGAGCAAGAGGTATATTTTTATTTTGTGGATATGTCATCACTAGGAGAAGAACCCCCATTTCAACTATGTTTTCAACTTATGTTTTCAATTGCCATTTATAGTTGAAAACATCACTTTCAATTACAAATTTTTTTTGCAACTCAAAAATGAAGTTTTCAACTAATTTCCAAAATAGCCAACAATGTTGAGTTTACCCTACAACCCACTTGAAAACAATGTATATGTGTCAATTTGTGGGTTAATGTTGAAGTGACAACATTTTAGTTGAAAATCACATACATTTTAGTCAACATAACATTTCAATTGTAAAGTGCTAACTTGACCTAATTGACTCCATGCTAGCAAATCAATGGATGAATTTCATGCACCTACGTGTCATGTTGTTGATGAAGGGCATGAAAATTTAAAATTTTGATTATTATTCAATTATATTATAACCAATGGAACATTAACATGTGTCACATGGGCATTTGTGGTCCACCATCAAACTAAATTATTTGATGCGTGCCATGTGTATGGTCTCAAAATCTTGAAATTATTGATTTATTGAAAATGTCAGCATATGATATTGCACCATGTGGACACTTATGTTACACACTTGTATGACAAATGGCATCTTGTTGTTTGTAGGTCATCCAACATATGTGAAGTTGAACCAAAGTAAAGATATCAAATATAAAGTAGTTGAAAATATGTTGAAAACAAGTCAAAATTGTGTAAATTAATTGAAATGTAGTCTACAAAAATAATACTCACAATTGTAAGACTACTAAAGCTAGATTGTGGGGATAATACATCTAGTTAAAATTAACCAAAAAAAATCAAACTATAATAAAAACGTAGTCTACCTATACATTATCAATTAAAAATTGCAAAACCTATTATAGTCTGAAAATTATGCAAGGAAACATTGGTCCCATGTAGAAAATGGTCCCATCTACATCTTGAAGATGTTATTGTTATTAATCAAACATTTATTGGAACAATGAAATGACTCTCCTATAAAGTGGTTGTCATATTTTTATGCACTAATGGTGTGAACTTGTTGTTGGCATGTTTAATTGGATTGTTGCCTTCTTGGACCATGTCTTTTGACTTGTTCATAGTTGCACCTTACATTTTTGAATAAAAGAAAGTGAAAGTTGTTAAAAATGAAAAAATCTAATAGGAACCTAAATTATAATGCATCAAAAAAAAGATTGTGCATTAGTTGCACACATTAAAAATCAATAAAAACATCATCATTTACTACTCAAGAATAAGGAAGTTTGACAAAGAAAAAAACACTTTGAAATCTAGAAAATTTAGAATTAAATAATGAATTGAAATGGCACACATCATGGGCTTACCTTATACATAATTGACAAACATAGTTGAAACTTAATTGAAATCTAATTGAAGCCAATCAAAATATAGGAAAAAATAATATAGTTGAAACTTAGTTGAAAGTATTTCACTAAAACAAACATAATCAAAACCTTACTTGCATTGATGGTTGAAAAGGTTCATAAGTTTAACTTTCATTGCCCAAGTGTTTGTTTTGGAACTGAAAAAGAAGAAAAACCAATGAGAGTTGAAAAAAAACACTTTCGTATTTACAAAAATGCATTTTTTTTTCTTTTTCTATTTGGACCCCTTGTACTTTCAAAGCTCATAACTTCCTCATTTCTTCTTCATTTTAAATGATTTAAAGTGTTATAGGAGCGCCACTTTAAGTTCTACAAATAATTTTTGAACTATGATAACAATAGAGCAACATAAAAAGAAGTTTTTGGGTGTTCAAAAATTGGTTGTGGTTTGTTATTTTGAATTCTTGACCCCCCTTAATTTGAGGGGCCATAACTTTCTCATTTCTAATTTGTTTATGACAATTTTTAATGCCTCAATGTGCCAAAAGGAGGGGTTCAACATCTGCTTGGACACCAAAAACAAAAAATCCTTCCCCTTGGATCTAGACTACCGTAAGCGTTTAAATGTATTAAAACTAGCCTAATTACCTTAATGAAAGTTTTTAAAAAAACCTAGTTGAACAAAAAACCAATAAGAATTCAAAACAAAATATAATTTTTAAAAAAAAACTAAAGGTAACATGGTGGAGAAATAAAAGAAGAAATATCTTGGTAAAAGAAAAATAAACAAAAAAAGGAATTAAATTTTTAAGCACCTACGATTGTAAAAAACATGTGTGGCAATTGCTTCCAAACTCCATAAGCTTATATCCTCATGTTATTCATGTTCACTTGCCTTGACACCATATGACCTTAATGTGCTTAATAATTAATAATAAAAAGTGTAATGAAAAGAAAAGAAAAATTTGAACATGATAAAAGAAGAAAACAACTTAACAATAACCCCAAAATGAAAAACTTGAAATTCCTCACATACAAAAGGCATGATGCACTCACTTGAAAAAAATCCATGAATTGATATTAAACTACATGATTTAAACTTCTAAACACAAGTTGGGCCTAAAGGGAAACAAGATAAAACAAAACAAATTGTAAAAAATGAGAAAAAAATCAAACTAGAGCAAAAAGAAAGCTCAAATTGAAATGACAATGTTATATAAAGGTATTCTGTTCATCCATGGATGGATTAAATATGTGGTTATGGTTGGATGTCAACTAACTTTCAACTATGCAAGTTAACATCATTTTAAGTAGTTTTCAACTTTAATTCAAATTTGAATTTCCTGCCAACACATTGCCACCATTATTATATGTCATACCATCCATTCATCCATATTATATGCCACATTAAATCCATCCATTCATAATTAATTATGGCATTATATATATTATATGACATCTAATGGCATAAATGGAATCATTTATAAATGAATGACATTTTATGATATAATTTTAAACATTGTAAATGGTATGATTTTAATTTTGTGGCATTTTATGGCATTTTAATGAATATGTAAAATGCCATAAAATTATATACCAATTATTTTATACCACAAAATTGAACCCTTGTTAAGTTAAAGTAGTTTGCTTAACCTAGTTAGCTATCCTAACCTAGGTCTAATTAACTTCCTTACCTAACTTAAAACCTGTGTAAACCTAGGTAGGTAGTAATAGGTCAAATATAGGTAGGTTGTGAGTTGTGACACCATGATTAAACAAAAATCAAGTTAGTAACTACCTAAAAGCCTTGCCTAGTTACCTAATTACTTAATACCTATCTACCTACACCTAATTAGTTTAAATGACCTATTTACTTACATTTGACCTAACATATCTACCTATTACTTACCTAGAGATGTCTTATAGGTAGGTAGGTAGGTAATACTTTGTAGTTGGGTAGGTACTTATTACATATATTACCAAGGTAGTTATAGGTAGGTGATAAATTGTAGGTTAAATATATTTAAATTATAACATAGGTGATTTAAAGTAGGATTTAGGTTAAGTTATGTAGGTCAATAGTATGTAAGTACCTAGGTAGATAGGTATGTAATATGTAGGTATAAGTTATAATAGTAAGTAGGTAACATGTACGTAGGGTGTAATTAATGATAAGTAGGTAGGTGGGTGGGTAATATGTGGGTAGGGTATAGGTAATGAATTAAAGTTGAAGTACAATTGAAAATGCATGTAATATTTCATCCATTAATATCCTTCTTTCATCCATTCAAAAACAAGGTCCACCAAAATAGTCAAGCAACTGACTTGACATGGCATAATGTCATGGCAAAGTGGAATTCTCAACTACTCTTCAATTGGGTTATATTTTATTTTTAAAAATATTTTGACGATCAACGCCCATTAGTGGTCAATGCCATACATTTACCAAACTAATCGACACATCAACTCATTTGAGATGCCATCCCATCCACATGGAATATTTTTAAGTAAATGTTATTGTGTAGTCGAAACAAAGTTGGGGATGACATGTAGTAAAAAACTAGTTGGTTAGAAAATGCCTTTTTTCTCTTAGTGCATAATGTTTTTTATTTAATTAGTTAGCTATGTTAAATAATTGATTTATTAAATGTAGGATAGGTAATTAATTTATTAGGTAGGCTAGGTAGTAGATAGTAGGTATGTAACCTAAGTAATATGTAATAAGTAGGATAGGGACTAATAGTTAGTGGGTAGGCAAGAGGTATTTTATTTTGTGGATATGTCATAGTTTTTTTGTATTAATTGTTTAATTAACTAACTATGTTAAACAAATAATTTATTTCATGTAGGCTGAATAATTAATTGATTAGGTAGGCTAGGTAGTAGATAGTAAATATGTAGCCTAGGTAGTATGTGATAAAGAGGATAGGTAGTAGTAAGTAGTAAGTAGGTTAAATTGTAAATATTTTATTATGTTGATATATGATTTTTAGAATAACAATAATAATAAACTAGGTAGGTTAGGTAATTAATTTATTAAATGTAGGTCAGGTAACAGATAGTAGGTATGTAGCCTAGGTAATATTAGTAAGTTGGATAGGTAGTAAATAGCTAGGAAAAATAGTAAATATGATAATGTTTTTGTATGGGACAAAGGATGTAATAATGTTGTAATGTTGTAGTGTTCCCTTTCATTAGAATTTATCCCATATCTTTCGTTTACAACTTCAAACTTGTAACGTATATAAGTAGGTGAAAGAATGGACTAGATTCATGGTGTGCATTATAAACATAATGCATGTGCCATATGAGATGAGCCAATCAAAAGGCTTATCCCCCCCCAAAAAAAAGGATCCTACCTACCTACTTAGCCTATGCTAGGTAGCTTATTATAGTTTAACTTAGGATAGATTATAATGAATTAATTATAATATTTAATAATTATAATTATTGTAATTATTATATATATATATTGAACAAATGGAAAAATGCCATGTGTTTTATGGCCATTAGCTTTTTAAAATTACCACGTGGTTGAATCCTAACCACCCATCAATGGCACATCTAATAGCATGTGATTTTCCCAAATGTAGTCGCAATTTGGGGTTCCATGTTGTACTAAAGAGCATCCATGGCAATGGATGAGAAATTTTAGCTTAGTCACAAAGTTTGCAATTACACTTTCAACTTCATGGCCATGTCATGTCTTTTGTGATTGACTATCTTATGGCACTTGTTTTGGGTGACTAGGCTAATTTTAGTTGCATGTGTCCATTACAACTACAAATGAGTCACAAATCTAGTTGTTGATTTTCAAATTTCTTCTAGTGCACTAGGACAAGCTTCATTTGCATGCCTTGCATGTGATTCCTTAAACAATTGCACATACATGGCATGCACATGTGGCAATAATTTTTTTAGAAAGGATCATTTGTTACACAAACGTCCTACTTGTTTCATATGTTACCTTGGTACAAGAACAAATAATGGTTTGGACAATGGTCTCCTTCCTCAGAAAGTTAAGTGAATATTTTATCATCTATATCCAAAAAAAACATTCTTGATAATATGCCATTTTTTCTTACCTAATCAATAGAGGAGATGTGCATCTTCAATGATTCATGTCACATTACTCACACTAATGCAATAACTCCAACTGTATCCACAACTAAGCAACTACATAACATTTTCACCTATGACTAAGATAAGATATTACAAAGGACCATATTGTAATTGATACCATTTTCCATTCATACTTTCAAAGTTGTGGGTGTGAAATGACAAAGCCATAAACCACTACTAGAGTAATGGCTAACATTACAACCCCATCAAATGGAGGGTAAATCTATAAGTTAAAACCATTCCCCACCATGTAGTGGCCAAAATTATCCCATAAATAACCAAAAATGAACCATTGCAAATTTTCGCCACAATGAAACGTCAATAGATGACTTGCTCTAAGACAAAACAACCTTGTAATAACTTCCACATACAATATTCATACATTACAAACTCTCAATTCTATCATACTATTTAATGAATATGTTATGTTCTTTTTACAATGTATTCATTGAGTATTATTGATTGAACTATTCGATCAAGTGGTCCCATAATTTTCAAGTTTACATCTATGGTGCACCCTTGTAAGTATGTGCCATCATTAAAAAGTTTCATAGCCCAACGACATTATTTGATAGGAGGCCGTAAACTTGCATAACATTTTTGGTTGATTACCACATGGTGGTATAGTATTTGAAATCTTCAAGGGAGATAGTTGTCATATAAGCCACAAATACACAAAGATCTTTGCCTAATGATTCCAAATTTGCCAAGAAACCTTCTTACATCAAATCCACCACAAAGAAAACTTTGCTTTAACACTTTGTTTTAATTGTCGACAATAATTGTCACAATTTGCTAGAAACAAACATAAACCTTGAACAATAAAGAACAACATAATGTTTTACAATTGAGACTAAAAAAACCGCATATACTAGAATCAACCACAATTATTCAAATATAGTAAACATATGTATTATAGTTTGTTGTTGAAGGGTTTATTGTCGAAAAGTTGAATTGGATATGGAAGGGGAGGTTTTGAAGAATTCACACATAAATTTTAAAAGTTGACGTCTAATGCTTTATTTGGTAATCATATGATAAAAGCTAAAAACATTTGAGCCAAAACTCATTCAACTATAGTTGATTAACATGTAATTTGTTTCCTCCCATGTCCCTTCATTTAGGGTTGCTGCATCACAATTGCGCCAATCTACATTCCACACATGTGTCCATTCAAAAAAGATCATACAATTTCAAAAAATGTAACAAGCTTGCAATTCCCATACATCTATTAGCTTGGGAGAATGGAACAAGCTTGTCATTCATAGGATCATACCTCAAAGGAAGCATTGTGTTACATCTTGGATGTTATAATTAGTAAATGTCAAATTTTGACATCTATATAAACTTAGGATTACAAACTTATGTATATATTTACATCATGTCTACCTATTAACTAGGACATATTTCATGTTCAATGTTGATAAAAATATAAATTCAAATCACTTTGCTAATGTTGTTTGGAATTATAAGGCCTCTTATATATGTATATATGTAGTATGAAATTTGAATAGATACTAAAAATTACAACATACACATTAGATACACATTTCATAGGTTGATGCCAAAAATTATGTATATTTTATATCCTAAGGGTATTCAAAACCAATGTACCTTCCAAAAATTGGTCTAATAAGCCTTTCTTTAAGGTTATTAATTTCCCTTCCCCTTCCTAATTTAAATTAATTTGTAATTATGATGGTGGAGGACATGGGGTGTAGTTTGATGAACTTTTTCCTAACATTTGTGCAAATCAACCCAATAAATTTTTCTCCAAGTTTGAAGTAGTAGCTAACTAGCTCCCAACTAAGAAAACTAGGAGCAACTTTTCATGTTGATTTGTCTAGCTTTCATACTTATAGGAAATTGATGAACACCCAAAAAGTGTGATGATTCCAACAATAATTTAGTCCTTATTGGAGCTCTAGTGACAAGAGAATAAGAGTTTACCAATGACAATAATGTCAAAATAAATCCTTTAATTGATTGAGACTTTTTCCAAAAGGTGATGAAGAAGTTGGCTAGTGGGATTGAGCCATAATATTGTTGTATCATGGTTGTGAAGAAGAACAATTAGAAAAAAAATGTGTTGGTATGTTGAATTGATGTTGGGTATTTCCTTGTGTTCCATGGTTCTTGCATTTCCTTTAGCTATAGTTGCTACTAAAGGTCTTTAATAGTTGTGCACCACAATTCCCACTCGTCCCAACATGGCATGAATTGAGTTTTTTTCATTTTTGCAACAAAAAAAAAATGTTGTGTTTGTCATTTTGTACAATATAATCATATCTTTAGGTTTAGTAATAATTAAGTCATTTTTGGAAATGTCAAATTTTCTACAAATTATCTATTTTAAAGGTCAAAATTTAAGAAAATTACAAGGAGGGTAAAATAAAAAAAGTGGTGAAAACCTTGAAACTTTTTTACTTCAAGACAGTCTAGTGGACAACATAATTATTACATTTTATAATTGGTGGAACATTATGTTTCACCATCTTTGCAAAAAAAAGAACTAAAAAATGTTGCAAAAAATATCATCATGGTAAAGGTTTAAGGTCTAGAAAACCTATCAAAGAAGTTTCCTATATTTATAACCAAAATTCCATACATTATTATTAAAATTACTAAATTGAATTTTCAAAGATAAAAAGATTATTTGGTTTGGCACCCAAAATGCCAAACCTAAAAAGTTCTACAATAATAGTTTTTTAGTTTTTTCCCTTCCCTCTTTCTAAATTCAATAGTCATGTCAAACATTAATTTCAATATTTCTCTTTACTCATGGTTTTGTTTTTAATGCACATATTAGGTTTAGGGTGGCAACTTGTGTCATTTTCTTGAGTTCATTATAGGCATAATATTTTTGTGATGATCATGCACTCAAAATAGTGACCAAAATGTGCAAAATTATTCCCAACAAAGTTTGATTCAAATATGGAAATATTTTTCTCTACAAGCCCAAAATTGTCATCACATTTTTTTCTTTTTTGGATTTGAAGAGCGATTTTGTGAGTAAAACCTTGGTCTTTAAATTTCAAATAAGTTCATTATGGCACTATTGCCCCTTATGGTTAGCCAATTTGTGTACCCAAAGGGTTGCCATGTGTTTTAATTGCATGTCTATAACAAGTAAATTATAACAAGGTGGGGGGTGAATTCAACCTTTGCTACCTATTGTGATAGAATTGTACATTCTTTGCCATAATATTCCTTTATCCTATCCTATTCATTCTTAGTACATATTAGTGAATTTGCTTCATTTTGTATAGGGCTTACCTTTATAATCTTGAATATGGGAAACATCAACAATTGTGA
>Ga0209208_10013761_pt1 | contig 10052 bp, 3 predicted proteins | sample S1TSphfallax_3_FD_187694 | JGI IMG/M metagenome (GOLD analysis project Ga0209208, IMG submission 187694) | Host-associated microbial communities from peat moss isolated from Minnesota, USA - S1T2_Fd - Sphagnum fallax MG (SPAdes) (version 2) | ecosystem: Host-associated > Plants > Peat moss >... | reverse complement strand
GTTAGAAAAACATGTCTTCTATGCCTCTACAATTGTGATTAAGATGATTGATGTGACTAAGCTACTTGTCTAAAATAACTAAACTAATTTATTTATTTTTGCTTTACCCCCCATTTCAAAAGTAGGAATGTCCAAAATGACTATGATGACTTTTTTTTTCAATTAAAACAGACACTAAGATTTACATGTGACAATTTGGATGCTTCCATGGCATAGGTGCATGCAAGTAATAACTAATACAATTCACTCTTAGTAACATTGTGACTAATGATGTGTCATGTTTGTTAGTTTTAAATCATTGGTAATGTTACTTTTCTATGACATGCCAATTATGTAATATTAATTTTATTCCTGAAAAATAAGAATTTAGTTACTAGATTTAGTCACTAGAAAAAATCTTGTAATATGCAAAAAAAATAAATTGTGAGTACATGCAACTATGTATTGGTTACAACCATATTTGATTTTCTTTGCAACTGATTATCAATGTTCACACTTTATATGGTGAAATGCATGTTGCAACTACCATGTGACTATTGACATATTCATCTTTTCATTTGGACAACTTTTGGGACTGTTTTCAGTCAAAAATAAGCTCATATGTTCCATTAGTTGCAATTGGGGATCTAAATTAGTTGTAACCATATGCCATATACATAGCCCTTTGATGTACACTAGTGTGTATTATAACTAAATTTAGGGTACAATTCTACAGTGTATTAGGGTTGCATTAAGGGTATATTTAAAGTGTTTACTAGGAGTACATTATACATTCAATATGGGTACATTAATTATATATTGTGAACATATTAAGAGTTTTATCAATGTGGTTTTTGTGGTGAATTTTTTCCATTTGGCAATATTATTTTTCAAAAACAAAACCTTCGTTTTGGTTTTGATATTTTCAACCTTCTCACCTTTCTTTGTTGTTGACACAAAAAATCTATTGTGACACCCTTGATCCATGACAAAACAAATATGATGATCACAATGTGAGATGCAATGAAATATGCCATTCATTCCCATTACACTCAATTTTTTTGAAACTTCAATTGGAATTTCAAACAAGTTACATGAACTTGATATCAATTCATATTTCATTTTTGAAATTTTTTATTTTGAAATGGAAAATTTATACTTTAATTTTGAATATATTTATTTGAATATGAAAGTTCATATCTCAACTTTGAAATTATTATTTCAATCTTAAACAGTGATTTTCAATTATGTAAATTATTACATAAATTTTATTTTTTAAACCTAAATTCTTTTTTATTTAAATTCTAAAAATTAATATTTGAATTAAAAATTGTTATTTGGATCCACAAATTGTTGTTACATATTAAAAATTAATATTTGAATTTAAGAAATGATGTTTGGATCTGAAAATTGATATTTGAATTCTGGACCTTATATAAATTTAGATATTGATATTTGAATTCCAAAAATTGTTATTCAAATTTGAAAATTACTCCATATATATATATTTTTTTAATGTAAATAATAATTCTCAGAATGGAAATATCAGGTTTCAGATTCAAATAAAATTTTTCGAAATTCAAATAAATTTTCTTAGAATTCAAATACAAACTTTCGAATTCAATTCTCAGATTAAAATTATGATTCTTAAAATTAAAATATCAAATTTTTAATTCAAATAAGTAATTTTCAATATTCAAATCACAATTTTAAAAGTCAAATGATAATTTTCACAATTTATATAAAAAATTTCATATTCAAATAACAATTTCTGGGATTTAAATATCAAGTTTCACATTCAAATAAGCATTTTCAGAAATCAAATATCAACTTTGAAATTCAAATAACTTTTTTTAGAATTCAAAAATAATTTTTCGAAATTCAAATATCAATTTTGAGAATGAAATATCAACTTTTGAATACCAAAAACAAAAAAACAAAAAAATCAATTATGAATTTCGAATTCAAATAATAATTTTTACATTTGAAATAAGGTCAAAACACATAACTAGGAGCCAGAAAGGGCGTCAGATGTTAGACATAATCAATCAAAATCAAACATTTATTTTTTTATTATCATTTAAAACCATAGTAATCATGGCAAGTTAGTCTTTTTTCCCTTGTATGAATGTCAAGGAACTTAAAATAAAAATTCATTTGATTTGATTTTAAGTTTTGGTTGTTAATATAGGATGTTTGAAAATGTACACCTATTGTATCAAATTGAGTCAATTTTCATATAATAAAAGAATTTTCATTGAAAAAAATATAGATGATAAGAACATATTAGCCACATTCAAAAAGCACTCATACTTTTTTAAATGTGAAATTCTAAAAGTTTTCATATTCAAAGAATGTTTCAGAATTGTTTCAAATTTTCAAAGTTTCAAAAGCCCTTTAATCACATATAAATGGGTTATAATGTACATGACCTCTAAAGAAAAGTTATAGCTTAAAGTATAATAAAACTAGAGAATGTGAAATTTAAATTTTTGGTGATGACTTAGAATTTTGATCATTTTTCAAAACAAAACATTGAATTTGTAAAGAATTTGCACACTTTTAAAAATTCATATTTATTCAAGAACGATTAAAAAAACAAATTGATGCATTGGGGAACATTTTAAATATTTTTTACAACAAGTTACAAAAAAATTCATTCAAAAATTCATTTACATGTAAAAGTTTTTTGGGAAAAAAAACTTGCAATCCTTTTCCAAAGTAATCCCTGTGGCTCTAGTTACAAGTTTTGATCCAATATCAATTCTTAGATTCAAATAAGATTTTTTTGAAGTGAAATATCAATTTTCATAATCAATCAACAATTTTTGGATTAAAATATTAGTTATTAGTTGTAAATAATAATTTTCAAAATTCAAATAACAATTTTAAAGATTGAAATATAAATTTTCAGAAATCAAATATCAAGTTTCATATTCAAATAATGATTTTCACAATTGAAATATCAGTTTTCAGAATTTTAATTTTTCAAATTTCATATTCAAATTATAATTTGTCTTAGTTTTTTAATATCACTTTTATTATATTAAAATAAAATTGATATTTCAAATAATTGTTATGTAGAAAGGTTTTATGAGGTGAAAAAATAGCAAATATAATTTACAACATGAAAGAAAAAATAAATTGGGATAAATCTTTTAAATTGCAAATTAGTATGCGACTAAGTTGTGACGAGAAATTTATCCCATATCTTTTGTCCTCCATTTCAATCTTGTAAACTATTTAACGAGATGCATTCGGAAGATTGAATACACACTTATGAGATGAGGCTATAAAAAAGCTTTAACCCTAAAGGCTAAACCTAAAATAAAATAAGAAAATCTACCTAACTACCTACTTACCTACTTCCTTACCTACCTAAATATTTAATTTAATATATTTTGGTAGATTTTTAATTAATATGCCATGTGACAAATTGGTATTGTGCAATGTATCATGATATAAGACGGTCCAAAATGGACGGTGCAGATTTATTTTATTGTATCCATTTTTTTTTTTTCAAAATTCAATTATCATGCTATGTGGCAAAAGTCAATTTGGCCATGTGGATCAATTTAAGACTATCAAATATGGATGATTAAGATTATAAATTTCATAAAAAATATGATTTAGGGTCTGTTTACTTTCAAATTTTCAAAGCACAATACTTGTGCCACATGGCATTAAGGGGTCTGACCATTTTAGTTCTAATTTTTGGCAAAAAGTTCCAAGTTCATACATATAGTCCACGGATGAAAATGTATTTGTTAACCATATATCTTATCCATGAATTGTGATGACATAAAGAATGATGTCATCATTTGTGACTACATATTGGATGTGACTTAACTTATGCAACAAATGTTTTTTAGTTTTATATGTGGGGTATGACTAATTTATAGTTGCAAAGTTTGAAAATTTATACTTTTCTTCTAGTGAATGGGACCACTAATTGTGTTTCTTTGAAATTTTGCAAGTGCTTCTAATAATGCTTTATGGTGGGATTTAGAATTATGTCCAACAACACAAGTGTCATGTTTCCTCTTTCAAAATCTTTGTTCTTTTCAACCCAACATGTTATTGCAAAGAATGCAAATATCAAAATTTGGTGCCCAATTCAAAACAAAAAGATTTCTGTAGTTTTGTGTTGTATTGAAAATTTGCAACTAATCTATTATCTAGGAGCAAATGACGTATTTAAATGATGAGATTATATGTGGTAGCCATGCACTAAGATGCAGTTTTACAAACATGTACCAATACATTTGAAACCACTACTTTGTTTCATATTTCTAACATTTTTATTTTAGTAAATAACTACAAATCAAGTGATTTTTAAACATGTTGTTAACAGTATATTGATCTATTTATCCTAATATTTTGAAATGATTTTATCAACATTTGAACCATCAAAAACTATAATATATTGATTTACCCATTATTTATTTACTTAAGGTATGTTTATAAATTAGATTTTAAAAAATCTAATGAAGATATATTACAATTTGTTTTTGCACATAAAATCATTGTTGAATATTATATGTCATGTGAACTTGGTGGTTTGTTATCAATTTGATTTTAAAAAAATTGGTAGTGAGTTTTCCATTTAGTGATTAATATTATAGTGTGATATAAAAATTTCAATGTTCATGACACATCATCAGTTTTTTTAAAGAATTGTATATATGGTTAATCTATGAATAAAATGCATTTAAGCTTGATAATTATTAATTTAGATGGTTTTGAGGTCTCAAAGTCTAATGAAACTAATTTTCAATAATACAAATGTAGTTTGTGTTGTTGGCCCAAGTGTGAACACATTGAGGGTTCAATTGATTTTTCCTTCCAAACCCAATTTTTGCAATTTGTTTGAATTTCTAGCAACAAAATCCACTCAAAAATCACTATCTTCCACATCTTAGGTCTGAAAATTGTGAAATAAACTCTATTAAATCTAACTTGCCAAGGGATTTCCAATAACACCAAGAATGTCCCCAAATTGCAATATAACTTTTTTTTAAAAAAAATTTATTCTCATTGAGAAAATGGTACAATAATCAATAGCTTCCACACCATAGCTCCAAATAGTCTCAAACCAAGTCAATGCACCCTTACTCATCAAAGCTTTCCAAAGATACCAAGAATGTGGCATGAAGTGTCCTAGTTTAAGAGATTTTAGTGTGATAAACAAAATAAAACAAACTACCTTGCTCTATAAATAGATTTGTGAAGTTCACACAAATGACTAAACAAATGGATGAGTTTTTACTTTTTTATTTACATTTTGGTGGTGGGGTTTTTGAAGGAAGATGGAAATGATTTATTCTCTTTTCAGTTACATTCGAATGGAAATAACAAGCAACCTTAGGAGTTATGGTAGCGAACCTCAAACATTAGAAAAGGAACAAGTTTGGCAATGGTGACAATGTTTCAAAATAGGATGGTTTGAAGCTATTTGAAGCATAGGGTAACATTTACTACATTGGGGAGGAGGGAAGAAGTTGTGAACAAGATCTTAACTTGTATTCCCATTACATTGTTGGGTGCAGCAAAAAAAGACCATGGAAGCTTGCAATTGTGGCCCCATCCCAAGTAAGAACTGTAACAAAATGGAAAAGGTAATGTGAGATGTTTGAAACATATTTTAATTGTAAAGGTTAATACAAAAAAGGACAATAATTGATTCAAATGTTTTTTATATGCGTCCTAAAAAGCCATAATCAAAGCTTTAATGATAACATTGTTAATGTCAAATTAGAAAGTCAGTTTAGAGCAAGGGTTGGAGAACATCATAAACTTACATGACATCATAGTTGATTAGTTGCCCTCGTATCCAAGGCCTTCCTTGATACATGGTCATTCCTGGAATGGTCATTCATTTCATTTGCTAAAAAGTTGAATGGAAATTTTTTGCCAAAGACCAGTGTAACAACATTCAAGCAAATTTACATGCACTTCTACAACTATAAGAATAAATTTTCATTACCACTTAACACTTAAGGTAACGTCATTAAGTTTTTGGGATAATTATCAAGTGATACATTTGAAAACTCATGGTTTTTTTGTGGATATCTGGGTTTAGTTTGTGTAGAGGGAGCATGGTGACACAAAAACAAAGGTGCATAGTTTTTGAAAATTGTACTAGTAGTTTTCAAGTTATTGCTAAAATGTTGGAAATTGATAAGTGCAATATTAAAAAAGGGATAGAGGGATGCGTTTGTTAAACAACATGAATGGAGATGTATGGATCAATTACCATGAACAAGGCATTTTTATGCATTACTTCAAAGCATTTATGATATGGTTGTTGATTGGTGGACATTGGAAAATACAATCTCCCGAAACTCAAAAGATGTTGTAAGAAGAAACAAATGGGTTCAAGGAGCACAAAGAACATGCAAAAAAACTACTTTAATTGTCACACATTATTTCCTTGAGAAGTATTTAAATTCTCGTTGTGATGAACTTTTTGAATGTTATTGAACTCACTCAAAATGTTATTGTTTTTGTGTTTTTGCAATTTGGTCAATTGGTTAGGATTTTTAATTTATTATTGTTTTTGAACTTAGATGTATGTTTATAGCTTGGTTAATTGCTTAAGCCTTGTAATGTAATTGCTAATGTGTTTTTGCAATTTGGTCAATTCCTTAGGGTTACATTGAAAAGTGAAGGAATTATAAATTCATGGTTATTAAAACAATGAAATAAATAGGTTGTTTTGTAATGAATCTAAAAACCAATGTAATGACATCCCACTACTTTGATTCACTTATTTAGTTATTAACCATAAAAACTTAAGAATGACAAGGGATGTCTAAAAACATTTCATATGTTTGGGTGTTTTGCACTCTTTTTTTTTCTTTCCTTAGCTACTTATCTAAATGCCCATTGTTGAATTCTGCTTTACTTAAGTAATCATAATCCACTATGAAAAAATAGAGTTTTTTGCTACTAGGCTTGCAAATGGATTTTGAAATTGCAATGACCGCTTGCAACCCTATGTATTTCTACAATGTGAGTGCTATTGAATCAATTGCAAAAGTTGCAACATACACAACTTATCTTGTATATGAAGCCATATACATATGCAATTCATGCAACTATTGTGCCATTATGTTGCAACTATGGTGCAACTACACAAGCAATGATGTGTTGATGTGGTTTTTATCCATCCATCCAGGATGAAATTTGTTTATGTCTATTACAACTTCTTTGCAATGAAAGGTTACAAAAAATAGTAAAAATATTGCAATTACATGGCAACTTGTTAACAACACATATTTTTGCATTTGAATATTATTGTGTGGTTATGGTCCCACATTGATACACTTGTTTGCAACTAGGTGTTTATTATTGGGTCCAATATAATTAAAACAAAGTTGTTTTGAATTGTTAATTACAACTTCATAACAACTCATAAATTAATAAATAAGGACTTTGACACTAAATGACAACTACTAAACAATTAATGTCTTCCTTATGTAATATTAATTATAATTAATTATGTTACCAACATTGGATACTAATTTACAACTAGACATTTTGTTAATGACTCCTTAAAGATGTATGTGAATTTTTATGACAAACTAGTGTGATTCTTAAACAACTTGCATGTAATCAAATTGACATTGGCCACATAAATGGCAATTGTTAATCAACTTTTAGTTTCCAGTGTGATACTAATGTCTTTAATAGAAATCTTGTATTTTGCAACCATCCATTTTCACTAGAAGAAAAACATGTATTTTCGACTAGTCTTTACAACTAAATTTTAGTCACAAGAGACATTTTGCAACTAAAATCCCTTTAGTCACCTAAAACAAGTCGCATGTGATAAATTAGTCGCAAATGACAAAGGGTATTGTATGAAAAAAAAGTCAGCAAATACATTTCATCCTTTGACTTCATTGTATATGTATTGTCACATGCCACTAAGATACAACTATTTTGGTCACAATTGAGGGCAAATGATGTGCTGCCACGTGTTTTAATATTTGATTATTTATATTATTATTATTATTATTCTGAAATAATATAGGACGTTCAATTCAAATACTTTGATGATATTATATTATGATAGGTGGCCCATGTGAGTATGCCACGTGGCATTAATTTTTTAAAATAAAAATAAAAATATTAAATTGGTAGGTACCTAGGTAGGTACATAAATAGGTGCCTATAGACCTAGGCTACATACCAACCTACCTACTTAGGTAAAAAAATAGGTAGGTAAGTACATAGGTCAACCTAGGTGGGTAGGTCAAACTAGGTACCTACCTAGCTAAGTAGATAAATAGGTTGGGAAGGTAAGTACTTTTTAAATGTGCATAGTTTTTTTTTTGTTTTGGGTCAAGCCTTTTGATTGGCTCATCCCATGTACACAAATTTTTTAATGTGGAATTGGATGACCACACCCTTTTGTTTATATAGTGTTCAAATTGGGAATGAAAAACAAATAATATGAGATAAGTTTTGAAGTTGCAACTTCTTCACAAACTAAGTTGTAATTTCAAAACTTTCTTCATGCCTTACTTTCTTAGTTTTTAGAATTATAAACAATTCAAATACTAGATAATTAAATAATCATTTATTTAATAATCATTAAATTTACATATATTTAAATTATAAAGTATACACTACAAATATTCAATATTCATTATCAATTACTTAATTAAGCAATAATTTCTGAATATTTAACAAACTAACTATCTAGTTACTCACAAGTTATTAATACATAACTCATAAATAATTAAATAACTAAAATATTTTAAAATATTTTATTATTTTTTAGAATCTGATTGAATTATATATAATATAATTAATGTAAAACTAATTTAATGACTCTAATTTAAAGATTAAAATCTTTAAATATTTTTGTTAAAATTATAAGTTATGAATTAACAATTGTCATTATAAAGTAAATTCTTACATGAATTTTTTAAAAATTATTATTCAACTAATTACATTACTTATTGTATAATTACATTTATTTTTGTAAGAATTATTATAGGTCAAGTAATTTTTTTCTTTTGGTAATTATTAACTATAAATACAATAATTTGTCAAACATAACATTCATTTTCATAATTACTGTAAAATTACTGTAAAATATTTATCATAGATGATGAATCACAATTTTTTTAATAATATTATCATTATTATATAATTCGTGAAATTAAAATCAGTAAAATAATTATTTTAACTACACTATAATTTTTCCAAATTTTTAATTCAGGTTTGAAATTATAAATTACAGAGTGTGAATAATTATGTTCAATTAGAAAATAATTATGCACATAATAATTAATTCTTATCTGAAGTAACTGCAATGATTTAAAGTAATGTCACATCAATTACATTAATTAATTTCTTCTAATATAAAAATATAAATTAGACAATATACAAATTTATGTTATAACAATAATTATTTAGTGTAACTTAGATTTTATAAAAATGATTTATAGGGATAACACTAGTAGAAAAAACCCTTAAAACTCAATCAATAATTTTTTGAATTAAAATATAAATTTAAGATTCTAAAATAGTAATGCAGAATTCAAATATCAATTTTTAAATCAAATAAGTTTTTTGAAGTTAAATAACAACTTTCAAAATTGAAATGTCAAATTTCAAATTCAAATAATATATTCAAAACTAAAATGTCCATTTTAAGACTCAATTAATAATTTTCTGACTTGAAATAATAATTTCGAGAATCCAAAATAGTAATTTGGAATTCAAATTTCAACTTTCAAGTCAAATAATTTCTTAAAATTTTAATTTAAAACTTTAGAATTCAAATATCAAATTTCAAGTTCAAATAAAAGTATTTAAAATCAAAATGTCGATTTTTAGATTCAATATATTTTTTTGAATTGAAATACTAGTTTTTAGATTTGAAAAAAAATTAATTTAAATTCAAATATTAATTTTTAGATCAAATAAGTTTTTTGAATTTAAATAACAATTTTTAGAATTGAAATGTCAATTTTCAGATTCAAATAACAATATTCAAAATTGAAATGTTCATTTTTAGACCCAATTAATAATTTTCAGACTAGAAGTATTAATTT
>Ga0209208_10013760_pt1 | contig 10053 bp, 3 predicted proteins | sample S1TSphfallax_3_FD_187694 | JGI IMG/M metagenome (GOLD analysis project Ga0209208, IMG submission 187694) | Host-associated microbial communities from peat moss isolated from Minnesota, USA - S1T2_Fd - Sphagnum fallax MG (SPAdes) (version 2) | ecosystem: Host-associated > Plants > Peat moss >... | reverse complement strand
AACTGTCCAAAGGGAGAAAAAAAAATGCCTTGCTCCACATGAAGAAGCACTCCCCTAAACTTTCCAAATACCTAGTGAGTGGGTGGGTAGGTAGGTGGGTGGAAGCTCTAACCCTACAAAAAAAACCCTTTGCATCCAACCTTCCTACCCAAAACCCCAAAACCCCCTCAAACAAAAGGACTTAGCAATGTGATGAAGAAAACTCACAAGTATTGGGATGTTATTGAGATCACAATGAGATGGTAGAGGGGGTTTTGGTTTAATTAAAAAATACAAAATGGATTTTTAAAGCCTTTTTTTTTGGGAAAAGGAAATTTGAATCATATGGTGTTGTTTGTTACTAATGGATGTTTCTTCTAGTAGGTAGGTAGGTAAGTAGGTAGGTAGGTAGGTAAGTAGGTAGGTAGGTAGTAGGTAGGAATGTTTGTTTGTTAGTTAGGTAGTTTATTATCCCCCCCCCCCATGAAAAAGCAAAAGGAAAAGCTTGGTCACCAAATAAAAATCACTGCAAAGGATGATGATGATACTATAATTATGCAAACATACAAAAATAGCAGTAATTTGGCTTTGGCTGTATTTGATTTGATTCTGGTACCCTATTCTTTTGGGGTCACTTTTTGGCTGCATTTGAGACTGCCCCCCCCCCCCAAAAAAAAAACCAAAGGTCTAATATCTTGGTCACTTTTACACTTGTTTGTGGAATAATCAATCAATCTATTTATTTATTTATTTATTCTGAGGGTTAATTTTTTTTGAAAAATTATATATTCCCAAAATACTCCATCAGATTTTTTTAATTTTCCTTTCAGAAAGCATAGTTTTTTTTTTAACATTTCTGAAAATAATTAGTGTTGTCCAACTGGTCTAGATACTAGGTTATTCCCCTAGTAATACTATTTTTTTATTCTTTTTTTTTAAAAAAAATTTGGGGGTTGGGGGTGGAGATATGGGTGTTGTGCTTAGGCAATGATTTTTTTTCATTTTTTGTCATTCAAAAATAAATAAATAAATTCAATCAAACACACACAAACACACACACACACTATATATATATATATATATATATATACAACCAAAAATAAATAAATAATCTACCATCCAAAAAAACTCCTCCAATAAATACATAAATAAATACCCCCAATGTTGTAGTAGCCTAAGTAGTAGTAGTAGTAGTAGTAATAGTATTCTTTACATAGTCCTTTTTACATAGTCTTTGCATAGAACTATAATATATAATACTTTGACATTGTAGCTACAAACAAACAAACAAACAAGCAAGCAAACAAAAACACACACACACACACCACAATAGTAGTAGTAGTAGCAACACTAGCACTACTAGTACTAGTGATACATATAAATATTTTGGCATATTTAATTGCTTCTTCTCTGCTGCATTACTGTTGTTGTTGTTGTGGTGGTGGTGGTGGTGGTGGTGGTGGAGGTGTTTTGTGTGTTGTCTTGAGGAGGTGCTGCTGCCTCTGCTCTACTTTTGTTGTTGCTGCTGCTGCTACTACTAATACTAATACTACTAGTCCTACTAGTGTTGTTGTCTTTGTGATTCATTATTATTATTATTTGCATTCTCTTAGACAAGTTCCCTTCTTGCTCTTGCTCTTGCTCTTGCTGCTGCTGCTTTTGTTGTTGGTGCTTACTTAAACTTACTTTGTGGAGGTGTTGTCTTGGTTTTGGTTTTTGGTTTTGGGTTTTGGGTTTTGGGTTTTGGTTTTGGTTGCTGCTATTTGTGTACTACAACCAACACCTGTGTTACTTTCCTTCCTTTGTAAGAGTTTGTTTGCTTGGGCTCTCCCAATAGGTACACAGACTTTGTTAGTAAGTAAAACAAGAAGAAGAAGTTGAAGAAGCAGAAGAAGAAGCTAGCTAGCTAGCTTGAGATGAAGCCTTTTGCTTTCCCTCCAGCCTCATCAATCACTCACACCAACCAACACTGGAAGAAAAACAAAACCCACAATTTTTTTTAAAGAAAACACTCTTGCCTTGACCACAGTTGGCTTTGCCCATCTCCCTCCTCTCCCTCCCTCAGTGCATGTTTGCTTGCTTCCTCTCAGTAGTAGTGTTATTGTTGTTGTTGTTTGTTTGTTTGTTTTTGGTCGGTTGGCAGGTTGTGTTTCGGTAGTTTTTGTCGTGGGTTTTTTTTTGGTCCTTTCTTTCTTTGTTTCTTTCTGTGTGTGTGTTTGGAAATTCATACCACGGCTCTCTGTGTCTCTCTCTGGCTGGTGTCTGTTGTTGGTTTTCTCTGTGTCTCTCTGTGTGTCTGTTACTGTGGCTGGCGTCCGTTGTTGGGTTTTTGAAGGAGTTGTGTCTGAAGTTGTGGAGTGTTGGGGCTTTTTGCATTTTTTTTTCTCGCTGAGAAGATTCAACGTTTTTTGGGGGGTTTGTTCTCTTTTGAGAGAAAGCTTCAGACTTGGTGGTTGCTTGATTGTAGCTCCGGAGGAAAGGAAGAAGAGGAACTCGTATTTGGGTTTCTTCTTCTTCTTCTTCTTGTGAGAGAACTCCTCTTGTCACAAATCCTTTTTGTAGCTGTGGAAATCGCCCGAGGATCGACTAGGCCGGAACAACGTCTGTTGTCGCTGCCGCTGCAGCAACTGTGCATCTTTTGATTCATACTCGTAAGCTTTGTTTTCTTCTTCTTCCCTCCTGCTGCTGCATTGCAGTGCATTGCATTGCATTGCATTTCATGCAGTAGTTTTCTTCTTTCAGTTGCACAAGACTCGAAACAAAACGGGAGGGAGATGAGGCGCAACAACTTGAGGTCTTCTCGCTGCTGCTCTGGTCTTCAGTAACTGTAATGTTGTCGCTCGAGAATCGCCCCTGCAACAACAACAACAACAACAACTAGACTTTCTTGAGGAGAATAGAAAAGTCGAGGTCGAGTGAGAAGCAACTGACAGAAAGAAGAAGGGAAAAAAAAACCCCAAAACCAAAACCACAAAACTGCAATCCGAGAGCTGTAGCAAGCAAGCGATTCCAGGAGCAGCAGCAGCCCAGACCAGTTTCTTGCCCATGATGATGATCAGCAGCAGCAGCAGCAGCAGGAAGGTGGTGAAACGAGAGCTCATGACAGACTCGGAGGACGACGAGTGGGGGGATGCGGGGATGACTCGAGGAAGAAATCATCATCGGCCCAAGAGAGTGAGAGTGATCTGCACGGATCCTGATGCCACGGATTCCTCTAGCGATGATGAAGACATGCTGATGACCAGCAAGTTCCGCTGCAGCACCAGCACCAGCACCGCCAATTTCTTCACTACCGCCACGTCTCAACCTGCCACCAGCCGCTTCCAGCAGCAGCAGCAGTCGCGGAGGAGGAGACGACAACATGCTGGTGGTGTGCAGCTGCAGGTGATCGACGTCCAGTTCCCAACAAGTCTAGATCATGCAGCAGCAGCAAATTCTGAGTCTTCTTCTTCTTCTTCTTCTTCCGATAGCGAAGACGAGGAGGAAGCGGCGGATGTGCCTAGCTACCACTCCATCTTCACAGCAACCGCAATGAAATGTGGACTCAATTGTGCAAGTTCTCTCGGAAGAGCTCCCACCACCACCACTGCTTCTGCCGCTTTTACGACGTTCGTCGAGAAAGAACCGAGCTGCAAGAAGAAGAAGAAGAAGAAGCAACCTCCTGAGGAAAAACCAGTCTTACCCAAGAGACAATCCAGCAAGAAAGACAAAAGCCACGAGTCTGTAGCAGCAGCATTGTCGTCTGCGACTCTGCAGCACCAAGGCCAGCAGAAGAAGAGACCTGGAGAAGATGATGCAGCAGCACCAGGAGCAAAGCCGCCACCGCCACCCCACAAGTACAGAGGGGTGAGACAACGGCCGTGGGGAAAATGGGCTGCCGAGATCCGTGATCCTTCCAAAGGCGTTCGTCTGTGGCTTGGTACCTACGACACAGCAGAGGAAGCAGCTCTTGCGTACGACAAAGCTGCCAGGGACATCCGAGGTCCTCTTGCACAAACCAATTTCCAAGGCGCAGCAGTTGGGTCTGAAGTCCCCCCATCCTCAGCTGCTGCTTCTGTTTCTGCTATGGATCCAGCAGCTTCATGCCAAACAGCAGCAGTAGAAGATCACAAACCAGTGCAGCAGCAGCAGCAGCAGAAGAAGAAGAAGAAGACCACCACCACGACCACCGCCAACAAGCCAGAAAGGAGAAAGGCAGAGGTGGTGGATCGATGTCAACAACTTCCTTCTCAAAGAGACATACCCGAATCACAGCTCAAAGAGAGCAACAACAATGTCTCTGTGACCACAATGACGAGATCTGGAATGGGTTGTGAGCAAATGGTGAACACAAGAAGAAAAGGAGGCGGTGGTGGCTTGGATGCAGCAGCAGCACAACAAGTCTCTGTTGCAACAACAGTTGTAGTAGCGGCAGCAGAGGTGGATGAATGCTGCTCTGACATCTATGACAACGAATCGTCTTTGGATCAATTGGGACAATTCCATGGCTTTCCTCATCATCCTGCTGCTGCTGCTGATGATGATGATGATCAAGAGTGCAGTTTCTTTGTGTGCTCACCCTCCTCTGTGATTGATGGGTGTATGAGCAACTTCTCTGATCACTCTCTCTGCTCTTTCCCTGAAAGCATCAGCTCTGAGGTGGAGGAGCAGCAGTTAGTGTGTGATCAATTCCTGAGTGGGGATGATGATTCATTCCATGGCTGTCTTTCTGAATGCACTGTCTCCCTGCCTCAAGAGAGGACAGAGGAAGAAGATTGTGCTGCAGAGCAACAACAACAGCATTTGCAACAGCAATTGCGACAACAACAGCAATATCAGCTATTGCAACTGCATATGCAGCAGCAGCAGGTCAGGGATCACAGTGGTTCCAATTCAGATCTGGAGATGGCAACAGAAGACCGAGACATGTGTGAAGAAGATGCCATTGACCTCTCGCAAGCTTACTTTGAAGATGTGGACTTCATCTTCGACATGTCAAGGAATCAATGTGATGGAGCTGGTGGAGCAGCGCAGGAGGGTGACAACAGCAGTGGCAGCAGTGGTGAACTCATGATGGATTTCTCTGCAATCAGCTTTGATCTTCTTGATGATGGAGATGACATTGCAGATTTGGTTTTCTTGGACAGCAAAACCAACAATTGGTTTGGCACCAACGACATCTCTGTTGCTTGAAGGAAGGAAACAAAAGGAGCAAAATATCTTTCACAGGGTGTGTGTGAGTCACCACCACATAACAACAACAACAACACACACACACACACCCACACAATATCCTCCAAACAAACTTGGAAACTCAGATTGTTGCAAAGTCTTTGACTAGCATATGTTATGCACTTGGTGGTGGCAGCGGTGGCAATGGGGTTGGAACTTGGATGGGTTCCCTCACAAGTCTTTTCCAGTGAAAGAGATTATCAACAAATATGCAAAAACCTTCTGTTGCTGCAAAATCATCACCACCTGTGGATCTCAAATTTAATCAGCTCAGCTCAGCTCAGCTGCGTAAAGGTGCTGGAGTAGCAGCAAATGAGGTAATCGAAAATAGTGATAGAGAATTGTCATGTACTTGATGAGGGTGGTGCACAACCCACCCACCAAAATTTTGTAGATGCCATTTCCTGTTAAGCAACGCTTGGGTGTTGGGGTCATAAAAAGAGAAAAGACAGACTTGTGACAGTTTTTTTTCCCCCCTCTATCCTGCAACAGGCCAGAAGTAGATTAGAAAACTGAGAGTCAAATCTGGCATATGCTAAGCACAGCTTGCTGCTTATCTATGTGTTTGTAGTCTTTACTACTGTTTTTTTGTATGTTCTCAAAAACAAACTTCCTTTGTTGTGGACCATTTGCTTACATTCACAAAAGCTTGCTCCATTGATAACCCCACCTGCCCAAAAAACAAGAATCTATGTAGCTTGGGAATCTGAAATCATCCACCCATGTACACCGTGGCAAAAGTTTTGTTAGTGAGGCTTACTGGAGAACCAAAAAAAGCTAGTCTTTGTATGTTGTGTGTAGTTAGTGAGATTTCTATTTGTGCCCACCCACATCGCACTCTCTTTATAAGACTGGGCAATAGGTATATTAGCTGAAACTGATAAAATGTATTGGTAAATCAGCAGCAAGTAGAAGCCTGCTTTTGTTGCTTCTCTTTTTCATATTGGATTTTTGCTCATTTTTTTGTTGCTTGCTCATTTCTCATCTTAATTGCAAAAACATAAATATTAAGTTTGTTTTGCTTTGCTTTGCTTTGCTTTGCTTTGCTTTTCTTTGCATTGCATTGCATTGTATTGCAGCAGCAAAATTGTTGTTGCTTTCTTTTGCAACAATTTTTTTGTTGCATTGCCAAAACATGTTGCTGGTAGAACCTTCTATATATTCTACACAAGTGCTAGAGAACTGAGAGTGCATGGCACTCAATGCACACTTCATCTGAGCAGATTGAGGTGGGTGAAGAGAACTCAGAGTGCATCTCAGCTTTGAGGAATTGAGATGCTTGACACACAACATTCATTCGGTGAAACAGATTTCTGTTGAAATTGGGGATGCAGCAATTTGATCATTTTTGCTTACGAGTAGGTGCACAAGATAATGCACTAAATGAAGGTCAATATAAAGCTTCCAGAACTTGTCATTCCAACAAGTTGGCTTCTTAAAACACATTTCACACCACAAAGATACGTATGTCATTAAGAAAAATTTAGGTATCACCTTTCACTTCACCATTTGTTTTAGTGGAGGTAGCTTCAAGTTTCCTTGTTAGCAATATTTTTGCTTACGAAACGCCATGGTGATGGTGAAAAATCGGTGTTTGTTGTTGTTTGAGATAGTTAGGCAACAAGTAATATGTTTATTTAGAGACGAAGGTGATGAGGGCGTGTTTATGGTAGTGTGATGAAAGGAGCTTGTTGTCATGAACATAGGAATCCAAAGAAGCATCTCAAAAGACTTTCAAAATTTAGGTTTGTTTGGAAGCTTTTATTCTAAGAGTTGTAAAATGCTCTAGAAGTTAATGAGAGGGTCAAAAAAGTTTAAGTGGTTGGTAGAAGGTTACAAAAGATCGAGTTGCCAAAAGGTTCCAACAATCCTAATTGGTTGAAGGTTTTTAAAACTTGATGAACTTTAGAACGTTCTATGAGATAATATAAATAAGAGACATTGAAAACACCACTCTTCAATCTCAACAACACGAGTTGTGATCTAAGTAATGCATTTTTATCTTTTAATCCTAGCATTATATTATACCTTGTTCATTAATAAAGTTGTTTATTTCTTGTTCATTGCCAAGTATTTAATCTTGCCAAGTTCACATAGCATTTGGGTGAGAACAAAATATAATGAACCAAGGATGTCAAGATTGAAAATTTCAAAGACTACGTTTGACATGTGGGCATTCATGTGTTAATTTATTGTCCCATTTTTTTTCATTTTTTATATCTAATTTACAATTGTGTGAGGGATATAAATATTTGTTTACTATATTTTGCTCTCATACTATATATTTTAATCATCAATATTTTTTACCATCTAAAGATCAATAACTTTTAATTAGAACACATTTTCAAAATTCATAATTTTTAGGAGCAAAAGCATGTTTGAAATGAAAGAACCAAAAGTTATTATAAACATGAATTTCATCAATTTCAATTCATGTTGTTATTTTAATCATCAATGTCAAATTATTTTTTCCAATTCAAAAAATGACTAGGCAGATTTAATATGGAAAAAAGGACAATTGAAAAAATAAATCCACAATTTGAATTTGAATGTTTTACATTTGCAAGAGGACTCTTGAAAAATCATCAATTTGTATCAAAAATTGAATCATTGAAACTTTGCAATTGATCGAGCTTAATCCAAACAAAATTTGATAATTCAAATTATGGTATTCCCCTTATGATTTTGCAAAGATTTAGAATTACACTTTTAAATAGTGTCCACACCCTTAGTGATTATAGTTATTAAAATTTCACCCATTTTCCTTGAATATTTGTCTTGTTTAAACATTTGTCTATTAATTTTTGTGTTGAAACAATTTTGAAATTTCAAAAATGTTTTGAAAAATAATTATCAAGGTTTCAATTACTTGTGTCAAGTACCTTTGGCCAAAGTTGATTGACCTATTGGATTAAATCCACCAAAATATTTAATGGAGGCCGGAATTAGAAGATCAAATGAAGGAATTTTCAACATTTAATGGAAGGCACCAAAATTGAACATGACTTTTGGCAATTATTTTCATTAATTAAAAACCAAAATGTCTTGGACACTAATTCACTTTATTACAAGATGGGTGCAAAAATGAGTGGACCAATATTTGAACTTCTTCAAAACACTTGTCATTCTAATGATCATATTTGATAAGTAAATAATTTTTTTCCTATAATTATTCAGTTCTAAAAATACCAACTTGAATATGTATCATCTCCATTTATAAAATTTCCATAATCAATAAAAACATAAGAAATTTCGACTTTCAAAATCAAGCATTATGGGTTGTAATCTTAACAATAATTTTTTATATGGACTTTGAAATGGTCCAATCATTTATGATGTGTTGGTTATGGATTTTATTTTGGTTAGATAACATATTTAAAAACCTAAGTTTGGAAAGTCTTGCATGATGGAATTTGTAAGATTTTGCCTATGAACTTTTAAACAAGCTTTAAGAAAAATAAAAATATTTTTCATAAAATATTTTTCTTAAAAAGGTTTTGGGGTTATTTTTGTGCACATGTGTTTAGGAAAGGGCCCTTTAAATGGGCTTTAGATTAAATGGAAAAAATGCTCAAGGAACTTGTAACCCACTTTAACCCATAAAAAATAGTCTTGTTTTGGACTAAAAAAGTGGTAATTTCTTGTATGCCATTAGTCCACTCATTCTTACACTTGCCCTACATTACACCAAAATGTGGTAAATATGACTTGATTTTTTGGACTAAATTAATGTCCATGATTTAAAAACTAACCACTCATGTTTTATTAGTTTACATGGATGTTAATTAGTCCAAAAAGTCGTCATATTTATCACCTTTTTGTGTAGTGTTATAATGGCAGAAGATGGCTTGTGCATGAGTGTAAAGCTTAAGCTTGGAGCTTTCAGCTTATAATTTAAAACTTGATTTTAATCCACTTACATGGATGACTGTGTCCATAGATGAATGATTCCAAATTTTATTTATATGCATCTTCATTTGTTGTCCAAATATTAAATTTTCAAACTTGAATGTCCTTTAATAATGATGAATAATTCTAAGGGGCACATTTAGTGTAAAGTTTGGGATCTACATGCATCAAATGACCATTTTTAAGGGGGTTATTAGATAATTGTCCATCCCATTTTTTATCACCCTATTATTATCTGTTTTTAATATACAAATATTTCAAATTATTACATGCATTACATTATAATTAAATTGATTATTTGAGTAAAATGTACCATATTTTAAACTAATTAACCTATAATTTCTACCCAACAACCAATATATTGCACCTTATATTTTTACTCATGCATTTTTTACTTTTTTTTACTAATGTCCCCCTCAAGTGGAAAATGTGATTATAGGGGATGATGGGACCAAAAATAATTTTTAAAATTTTGTTTAAAAAATAATTTTCATCAATAATGTTAAACAATTAAAATAATATTGTCATGGGATGAATGTTAAGCCCCCCTCCCCCCCCCCCTTGTTGTCAACAACATTATATATGTATTTTGTGAAAAATTCGGACACCTTGAAAGTAAATAATTATTTAAAAAAACCCCGTTGTCATTTATGATAATAGGTTGTTTGAAGAAAATTGTTTAATGTGTTTAAAACCGAATTTTCATTTATTTAAAAAACTCATTGTCATCAAGGACAGTAGGTAGTTTAATAATATATAAACCATTCAAAACCCAAACCCATTGTTGTCAACAACATTAGTTAGATTTAACAAAAGTTGTGTCACCCTCAAAGAAGAATGGAAAAAAAACCCCATTGTCATCTAATACAATTATAAATAGGTTTGAGGGAAGTTATGGCACCTTTGGAAAGGGAAAAAAACCCATTGTCATCAACAACATTGGGTCAGTTTACC
>Ga0209208_10013757_pt1 | contig 10055 bp, 6 predicted proteins | sample S1TSphfallax_3_FD_187694 | JGI IMG/M metagenome (GOLD analysis project Ga0209208, IMG submission 187694) | Host-associated microbial communities from peat moss isolated from Minnesota, USA - S1T2_Fd - Sphagnum fallax MG (SPAdes) (version 2) | ecosystem: Host-associated > Plants > Peat moss >... | reverse complement strand
TGATAAATCATGTATTCTTTGCACAAGCTTGGGGAAACAAAACAGCCATAAAAACAGTGTCACTAAAAATGGTGTTGGAGAAAACTTAGACCCCTTCTGAATCCCTTTCAACTACTACGGAACCAAAAAAATAAACAATAATCTCATTTCCTCCAAGCGCCTTACTCTTTTAGACAAAAAGGAACAAAAGGAATAAGTTCCCTCAGTTCCTTTCCTTCTCTTTTTGGGTGTTCAATTATCCAGGCAAACTTAAAGACTCACAACTTTGATACCAAAATGATGGATGGGTAATATTACTAATAGTTGAGATGCACTGGGAGTTGGAATGGAGACTATTTTTTTTAGAAGTGGGAATAGGGTTGTGGAGATGGAAATCTAACCTTATAGATGAAAATACAAAGGAGAAAATGACAAGAGGAAAGCTGCAGACATTTCGGTGGTGCAAGAATCATAAGGAGTGGAAGGATCAAAGGGGTTTAGGGGCAAAGCTCATCTTCTTCAATTTGGCATCTGTATGTTTTGTTTGTTTACTTGCAAGTGAATGCAAAATAGCGAAGTGATGGAGTTGTTTTATGTGTTCTTCAATACATTGCGGGTGTTATGCGCTTTGACCGTCGTTGATTTAGTAGTTTTGTTGTGCCATTCTTCATACAATTTGACAATTGTGAGGGATTTTATTTTTCAAAGGTTGTCATTTGTCATCTATGAATTATGACAAGGGCAATCTCGTTTTTATGATATGGTGGTGATTTGGAGATACTGTAAAAGGGTGCCATGTGACAAGGACAACAAGGCAACAAAGAGCCAAGTCATTTTGATTGAAGGTTTGGAGGTGGTGTTTTTTTTTTTGTTATAAGATTAGTTTTGTTGTTGAGGAGAAGAATGTGCATAAGAAATATTAGGTGATTTTTAATTCTAGTCATCCAAACCTTCCATTATGATGGAAGATTAAAGTTAAATTAAGGAGTTTTATCTTAGAATGTTTAGGTTAGGGGCATGTGTAAAAGATGATGAAGATCCTAAAGGATATCAAAGTGGTTTGTGATGGCAACATTCATTCAAGTTTCATATATTTGAGGGGCAGCATGGGATGTTTCTTTTGGGAAGTCTAGATGGTCTAATATGGAAGTGAATACTCCTTGTTATGGGAGCTTTAAAGGGGGGGTTTATGTCCATACAATGGGAACTATGTAGTTGCAGTTAGGACTTTTGTCTGCATTCTTAGGATTGTAATTAGAAAGTGAGTGGGTGGACAATGTTTTAATTATAAGGACTACCAATATGAGGTTTTGAAGAAGATGTATCCATGGGTCGTTCAGGTTGTAATTTAAGATTTATTGATGGGAAGTGTATGAGTTGAATGCTTGGGTTGATGGTGTGAGGATGATGGTATGAAAACATTTTCTAGTTGTTAAGAAATTGCAACAAATTACTGTCTTGATTCCTAATTTAAAAATTTATATTTGTGATGAGGGCATAAGGAAGACGTGATAGTTTTAAAAAGGGAATCTGAATAAATTTGATCCAACACATGCCAATAGTTTTATATGAAATTGGTATTTGTAAAATTGATGTAAATGGACACGGTTAGACATGCATTCAATGACACCACAAGTGACCATGTCCATCAGGTACAAAATGGAAAAAAACTATGGTTCATGTGATCTTAGCTAACTTTTTGAGCAAAAATTATTCCTTTGCTAACATTTGCAAATCATGGGCATGTCCTTTGCACATATCTCAACTCCTGCTTTTTCCATTTCCAAAGTCACACAAGCACACATGGACATGGAAAATCAGAATCCTTCACAATTAAAAGGATGAAATAAAATCTAATTTCTTGAAAAAGTTACCTACCCACTATTAAAGCTACCATGTAGAAATGATTCATATCAAAATTGACAATGCTTCCAAAAGTTTGCCATACTAATTAATCACATGTGCTAACCTAGTTGTTTAGGAACACATAAAGGGCATTACCATAATATTGTCCGTAGCTTCAAGTGGAAATTTTTCCCTTCATAAATTTAGTGTCATTATTCTCAACATTATTATTTTTTGCCCTCACAAAAACAAGCCTAAGTTGTGGGACGAAAAACTTGTAGGTCACATCTTCGTCTTTCCCAAATATTGCAACTATCATCTTGTAGTACACAAGTAATTACAAGCTAAAGTGGATCAATTTTTGACATGATAGGTGTTCTATTTTCATTTTTTTTTAATGATTTATTTTGATCATAAGAACAAGGTGACATTGTCAAATGCCCATGTTTGTTTTGGGGGGGGGGATCTTTTATGGCATCTTTAAATGATCTGGATACCCCTATTTTGAATTATTTATGAGATTCGTCAATTTTGAAGATTGATAAATGGACTCATCATTACAAACCATATTTGCGATGAATCTATTTAAAAGTTATGTATATATTGGTCTTAGCCTAACATAAAAAATTAATAGAATTTTTCTTCTCTAAACATATAGTTGTGATTCATTTAAAAAGAAAGAAAATGGATAAGGTGTCATCTCTTATTGAAGTAAACATTTTATTGAAAGCTAAAAAAATCACACACATTCTTTCCTTGTGAGACGTTAATAACATAAGTAAGTGGGCAAGAACTAAGTACCATATCTAACTACTTCTATAAGTGGGTACATACAAGTGTTGTGTGATTATTTGAATTTTCAAATAGTTGTAATTTCAATTCTAATTCCAATTCGGTTCCATATCCATAATTTTACAAATCTTATAAAATAAGCTTTTATATAAATGTAGCATGGTTAATACAATTTATTCACCCATTGGATCTTCACACATTGATGAAAACTTTAATATTTTTGTGTACAAAATATCAAGGTCACATGTACACTTGTGGCCTAGTTTGAAAGATGTTATTTCGCCTCTTGTTGCATTGAATAACAAATCTTTATTATTTAAATACATTCCCTCCTTGTGCATGATAAAAAAATATTAGTGCTAATCATTTACAAATGTGTTGTAAGCATCACATCACCAACTTTGTACAAGGCATAAGACTTTTTTGTGAAATAAACAATTACAATGTGTAAATAACTTATGGCTAGCCATAAATATCGGTTTTAAGATTTCAAGAATCCTTGTCATTTACATAGTAATGAACTACCACTAAGTTCAAGTATACCATCTCTATCAAATAGAGGAAAATCAAAAGATCTTTAGAAACATAAAGGATTTTGATGCAATGTAGCAATGCCTCCATAGTGAAAACTTCAATGCTGACAAGACTACAAAAATTACCCTACTAAATAATGACTAGATTCAAGACTAAAATGTTAGGGCTAATAACAATAACAATGCATTCCTTTATAGACATGTATCAAAGTTCTCCATCATGCCTTCCATATCCTCAAAGGCATGGGTTACCTAGGGTCACATCATTCAATGACAATACAATAGGAAATAAACCATGAACTAAAAGACCAATTCTCATAATTTAAAATTCAACCAACATATCCTTTCATTTTTGGGGTAGATGCATGGTACAATGTAAACAATTTTAGGGAAAACTCGAACTATATATAATATATATAATAATAATTAACACATAGCATTTCAATCACTTTGATTTTTTTTAGAGATCACATGTAATTAATTTGAACTTCAAACATAAAATAATTTATTAAATTCATCAATATGCAATTGATTGGTAGTTATATCATTGTGTAAAAATACGCCAATAATTTTGTACACAATCATCATCATTATTATAACATAATGTACTAACAAAGGTTTTAAAACCATTTTATATGAATTTCACAACTTGACAAGAATTGAAATTTTTATTGAAAAATATTCTTTTTCATTGTTGTCTTTTTACATGTGCAAATTTTCATGGATAATCTACCATTAAATCTAATCTTTCATAATGCTTTTTTACAGTTGCAACATTGTGACATGGTTGTTGCAAAATGAAAATTACTCTAATTAATAATTTTTTTTTCATATTTGCTCCAATTTCATGATACAATGATATATTGGGATGTAAACCACCATTAATTGAAAATTTTAGTTAAAAACGTTTTCCCAAACATCCACCATGATATATCAAAGTTTCATAGGTATTGAAAACAGTCAGATTGTGATAGTTTTTTATCTACACCATAACATGAAAAACTTCATATTTTAAAAACAATGTCTTGAAACCATGAAGATACTTTAAAGTCCAAGACTCAAACTTTCAAAAGTAAAAAGTACCAAAACTTGATGCATGAGAATCCATGACATATGTCCACATGTGAAAACAACTTGCTTCATGGGATTCAAACCTTGCTTGTCACAACTTCCCATAATTTTGAACATATAACCCTTGAACTCCCATAGAAAATAAATTCAATGTCAAGTTTAGTAAATAAACAAAATGCAATAGGTTTTGGACATATTAGAAGCTAAGTTTTGTTAAGATGCTTTCAAAGGAAACGAACAATAGAAGAAAACATGGTAATGAACATTCAAACAAAACTTACATTTCTAAGATTATTTCCATTAGTCTCTTGGGTTAATCACCATTATAAAACAAGTGGTTGCATCCACCCCACAAAACCTTCATTTACATGTAGTCTCTTGCATACTTATTCTTAATATTTGCACTCCCTTTTTAAATGCACATGGAATATTACATGCATGTCCTAGTTAGATATATTTGGAACATATTTGAAAAAAATTACAAATGTGAATTGTCATTAATCTTAGTTTTCTTTTGGCACCTTATTGTGGGATTTGCAATATTGAATTGTCATGCATAATACAATTGGTTGTAAACACTATGACCAACTCCTTGGACGAGTTGTTGCAACAATAGATTATGGACCAACCTATATGCAAATGAAAAAGGAAAAATAATAATTGAGGATTTTGTAAAGGAGTAGTAATAACATAAACAATAAAGCAAGGGGAAAAGCTTGGGACCTTATTTTCACCATGGCAACATGTCACTATGTAGAAAACACAAACATAGAATATAAAGGGGATGGTCAAAGTTTCATACCTTTCAACAAGGAAATTATGTCACTACACCACCTTTTTTTCAATGATGAACAATGCAACAATGTTCAAACACTTATTGTCAACCTTTTAAAAATGCACACTACCATTGAAAGTGAACTGCAACAACAAAACATGAGATAAATTTATGAAACATGAAAGAATCAACTCCTTTTGAAAATTACTCTAACCATAATTCAAAAAAAATGTGATAACTTGGAAGTGTTGGTTCTTTCATTGATGATATTTGAACATTTGGTCTTCAAAGATTTTTTTGGGCCCCAATTATTAGTATTTTTGACCTTCAATGGTCAAGTGGATATAAATTAGTGTTGGGCACTTATTTAGTTTATAAGGTTAAAACCATTACTTCTTTTTTTCGTTAGTAAAAACCAAACCTTGAAAAACCAAGCCCCAAATTAAATTCCCTAAACAATGCACTTGTGGTGGAAATGGTTGATTAAAACCAAGGGTTAAGTAAAGGCTAAATAACAATTAATTGTTGGTTATAATATGGGTTAACTAGAACCGAGTTTGATTTTCATATCCAAAATTATAACTGAAACCATAATTTATAAAAAAATTGGACCCAAAATTGAAAGTTTTTTATAAAAGTAAATAACTACACGACACTTGTACATACTTAAATGTACAACCATTAGGTATTTGTCCATGTTTTTAGTAACTACTAAACATTAGTAAATATCATAGATAAATGTAGGTAGGAAATGTAAGTTATACAATGCAAGTAGATTGATGCATGTGGATAATATACAACAAAAAAACTATATCATTTTCATACATTAGCCATCTTACATGGTGCATTACCCAATAGGTAATGGGCTTGTAGATTGTGTGACTTATCACCTACCATTGCACCATCCATTAAAAACAAATGTTATGATTAAATTGTGAACTTGGCGAAACTCTTGTAACCTATCCTATAAACCCCACTTATTTCCCTTTCACACTACTTAGGTAATTACCTATGTAAGTGGGCAAGTATCATAGGTAAATAGGTAAGGAATGTAAGTGGTTACTATGCAAGTAAAACATTTGGTGACTATTAAGCAGGTGTATGCATGTGGATGGTTGGTAAAAATGTGGATGCTACCACCATGGTTAGCTTGGGACAAAAAAATAATGCAAAGGTGTTTCATGTCCACACATCATCCATCTAGCATGTTGTGCTAGTGGATGATGGTTCATTATTGCCAAGTTAAACTTTTCAAAATTCAAATGCAATGATCTTTAGTTGGGAAGACATTCAATAAGTGCATCCAACTAATGCAATGTGAGGTTGAATATTATAAGTTGACATCTATGAAAGACTAGATGAAATAAAAGTTGAAAAAGATAAGATTTAAGATTATTAAATTTTGGTTTTGCAAAAAGGTTGTAGATGAATTGAAAGTTAAAGAAAATAATAATAATAACAATGAATGAAATGAAGTAGACAAAATATGTGAAACCTATGTCATATGCAATTATTAAAAAAATAAAATTGACCAAGGTATATAAAAAGGGGGTTTAAGGCAATGTTAAATGAACAAAATATTTTAAAACATGGTTCTAATTAGTGTTGGTTTGGTTTATAGGGTTTGAATAAGTATGTACTTGGATATGCACCTAGGTATGGGGAACCAAAACTAACTAATATCACTTTATGAAAAATTGAGGACAAATTCTAGTTCAATGTTTGTTTCCATGGATGCTACCATCGCACTTGTTCATGCCTAAAGCTTTCCTCTTCTAAAAGAGTGTCATGAACATGAAGGACAAAAGTTCTGCACTATCATGTACTCTCAAATGGACCAACTTTTTAGCTTGTAGGCCAAAACACTTTCTTGGTGGATCCTTGTTGAATTTTTTTTCTCATTTTGAATAGAATTTTGATATGAATATTCAATATTTATATGTGAATATCTTGTTGGTACGAAATTGTTGTCTATTCATGTTCATACTTGAAATATCACAAAACATATAAAGTTGTTATATAAACTTGCTCAATATATCTATTTGAAGAACATTTGAATATTCATGTCCTTGCCTAATGTCTAGATTGAAAAAAAAATACTACCAATCTCCAACTGGTATGTTAAAATGAAAATACTGACCCAACATTGGTTCTAACTTCTCCAAGGTGTGAATGAACATTTAAAAATACAAAAAAAAAAAGTTAACTAACTTGTAGGGCAATGCACTAAAGCGCATTCACACTTGGTGTTAGGGACTCTAGTGTTGAGTTGGCTAACACCATGCTAGTCATTTAGGACTTACACCTACTTACCATGAACGTTTCATGTTAAACTAACATTTACTTAAACATTAAGTTATCACCCATTTAAACTTTGGGTGATACGTAGGATGCCACCTAGATTTTCATTTAAAAACGACTTAAACATCAAGTGTGAATGCAACCATAATAATAATTAACATAATAAGTTGTATTTTTAAAAGTATAAATATTTCATTTTGTCTAAAATGTTATTGTACTTAAACACCATGCAGCCCTAACACCATGCTAGTCATTTAGGATTACACTTACTTACAATGAACATTTTATGTTAACCTAACATTCACTTAAACATTAAGCTATCACCCATGTAAACATTGGATGACACATAGGATGCCACCTAGATTTTCATTTTAAAATGACTTAACATCAAGTGTGAATGCACCATAATAATAATAATAATAATAACTAACATAAAAAGTTGTATATTTTTATTAAATTTTTAACAAAATAGTTCATTTTTTTTGTCTAAAAAAATGTTATTTGTACTTAAATAAACACCATGCAGCCTAATGAACACCAGGTCTGATTGCAGCTTTATAACTAGTAGTAAGTAGCCTTCAAATATAACGCTTTCTTCTTCAAGTGTAACCCAATTGTGAGATCTGATTGGTTTATGGAGCATTAATGCAGACAGTAGGTATTCTAAAGTCCAGTCAGTCCAGTCAGTCAGTCCAGTCAGTCAGGCAGTCACAAGCGGTGGGTGCAGGAGGCAACAGAAGCAAAGAGGGTGTAATAATAAATAATACTAAGGATTCAATACTTTTTTGAAAAGTTTCCTTTCAAACTTTGTACCAAGCAACTTTCAAATGAGTCATTTATTAGTGCTAGTTATGAGTCACATTTGCAAAGCTTTTATCATAACACATTAATACCCATCAATATGACTAGTATTATCCAGTTCAAAAATGAATGAATGAATGAATGAATGAAGGAAGGATCATTCAGGATTTTTTTTTAAATTTAAAATTTGATAGTTTTGTACATTAATTTTAGGCTATCTATTAATTAATTAAGGAAGGAAGGAAGGAAGTAAGTTTGAACTTTATATGTTTGTTTCTCACCTTGATTTCTCTCCATATCAGTCCCAAATCAATCACAGGACCCAAGTGTTATTTTATTTTTTTTTGGGGGGTTCATTTTGTGATGTAGTCAAAGTGGTGATCATCCATAGGAAGATTTGGCCAAATTTATGAGTGGCATTTGCAAAGCTTTTATCATAACACATTAATACTCATCAATATGACAAGTAATATCCATTTCAAAAATGAATGAATGAATGATCATTCAGGATGTTTTTTAAAAAAGAATTGTTAATATGTTTGTACACTAATGTAGGCTCCATCTATTAACTAAGGAAGGAAGGAAGGAAGGAAGGTAGTTTGTATGCTTCTTTCTCACCTTGAGATCTCCCAAATCACAGGACCCAATTGTATTTTCTGGGTTCATTTTGTGATGTCGTCAAAGTCGTGATCATCCATAGGAAGATTTAGCCAAATTTTGGCTACAAGATAAATATGAAAATCATTTTTCAAAAAATATCTTTCTATATTTTTGGTTACATACGTGAACCAGGTATGGGAATCTGGCAAAAAATTGATTAAAAATTGGTTGATTTTTTACTATTTAAAATCTTTGAAAACCCTTCATTTTAGAACCTCTTTTATTTTAAAAGAAAATTGGCTACACGTAGGCTGCACACAACTGCCTCAATTTCTTGGTACTATTAGAAAGCCCTCCATGGGTCTGGGTGCTCTGAGGATGTTTTTTAATGTTTAGAACCTATGGTGCAAGAGTTATTGGTCAATCTTGTCATTGAAAATTCATTAAAATAAAAATTAATTGGGGGGTGGGGATTGGGGCATGATCTAGATATTGTTAGAGACCCCTCAAGGATTCAGATTTTATGGAGGTATTTTTGTAATTTATAGGAGATAACTGAATTTGAGTAATTTTTGTCATTTCTAAATTACAAAAAGTGATTTTTGGAAGGAAAATTTAATTGGGTAACAAGTTCACATTTAGGCCAATTGCCATATTCGTATTTATTATTATTTTTTTAATGAAACTTGTGGAAGAAAACTAGATGAAAATAGTAGGACTATTTTAATTTTTTTTGGGTTGGAGTTCTCTTCAAAGAACATAGGACTATTTTTGGGGACTATTTTTGGTTGGACTTCTTTCTTTCCTAAATATATAGGCATTAAGAAATTGCACACATAGAAAGGGAAGCACAAAAAGTCCCACCTTAGCAATTTCCACACGATATTAAAATTCTAGTTTGAAAAATAGGTACACATAAAAAGGGGGACGCAAAATTCCCATGCAACATTTTAAATTAAATTATTTAAATTTTTGAGAAATAAAAATACCAAAATTTCAAAGGAGGCACAAAATTCCCACATAGCAACAAAAAAAAATTTGGGAGAGAATCTCCAACATAGTTGGGGAAGGTGGGGTGGGGGGTGGGTATTGTCTATTGGAAATGGCTAGTCAATGTTTGCTTTCTAACATCCTTTTTATTAAATGTTCAACATTGGTAGGTAGGTAGTTTGAGGGGGTTAGGGGCCCCATGGGTTTTTGTCTTTTGGGAATTTCACCATTAAATATTGGGTTGCTTGCTTGACTTTACTTTAGTTTATCTATTCATGGTAGGCTAGAACCCTTTTTATTTATTAATTTATTTGGATGCACCTGGAAAAAATGTACCTTGTAGGTTCCCCCCACCCCCCCCAAATGTC
>Ga0209208_10013756_pt1 | contig 10055 bp, 6 predicted proteins | sample S1TSphfallax_3_FD_187694 | JGI IMG/M metagenome (GOLD analysis project Ga0209208, IMG submission 187694) | Host-associated microbial communities from peat moss isolated from Minnesota, USA - S1T2_Fd - Sphagnum fallax MG (SPAdes) (version 2) | ecosystem: Host-associated > Plants > Peat moss >... | reverse complement strand
CCGGTCGGTGAAGAGAGGAGCCTTCACAGCCACGGGCGTTGAAACGAACGCAAAAGGCCCCTCTCTTCACCGACCCGGACCCGTTTCCAAAGGCTGTGCCTTTGGTGGGGGTCCAGGGGCGCCGCGCCAGCGGGGCAAAGCCCCCTGGCCTTGCTTGCGCTGGATCAAACCCCACGACGGCTGAAATCAATAAGGCTGGTCGGACAGCGTGATGGGATAGAATGTCGCCTGCAGCGGCATGTTGATCGACCAGGCGGTGCCGAGATCGCCGGCGATGTCCCAGTTGGCGGGGGGTGGCAGCAGCGAGGCGTTGTCCGTCACCGCGTCGCCGCGGCCGATCTGCGTGCTGCCATAGGGGTAGAAGAACAGCGCCTCGGCGGAAGGATTGGTGATGCCCGACGCGAGCGTCACCGAGACATGCGTCGCATCCACCCGCGCCGCCGCGGTCGCGGCGATGATGTTGCCGGGGCTGGCGACGCTGCCGCCATCCATCACCGCAAAGCCAGCACCATTCTGCGCCTGCAGCGGCACGATCAGGTCGTTTCCGGAATCATGCTGGATGGTGAGGATGATGTTCGTGTCGGAGGCGCGATAGACATGCGTGATCAGCGGACCGCCACTTGCAGGCAGCCCGGATGCTGGCAGGGCGCCGGCGGGGATCGTGTCGCTCAGGCCGCCCGCGATCGCGACGCGGCCGGCGGCGAAGGCGCCGATGCGGCCATAGCGCAGCAGGTCCGGCTGGTCGCGATGCTCCGGATCGCCGCCGCTGAAAATGCCGGTGGCCGGGTCGTAGCTGGCGTTGAGCGGATTTGAATCGGCCGTCTGCGCGGCGAAGACGGTGATGTTGTTGGCGGCGACCGCGGCGAGATCGGCGATCGATTCCCGCACCATCTGCACGCCGACATCGGTTTCGTACGGAATGGCGTTCCAGGCGAGCAAGGGCAGCGAGGCGGCGGTCCGGCCCAGCAGGCTGCGCGTGAGCGAGAGCAGCCGCAGTACCGTGCCCTCGTACAAGGACTTGTTGCTGTAGGGCATGGTACTGTCCTGCTCGGACCACGGCCAGACCAGGAAGGCGATATCGGCCTCGTCAAGCGTGGAGACGAGGGCGGAGGCACCGGTCAGATAGTTGGTGAGGGCCGCGAAGTCCGGCCCGCCGGACCAGGTGGAAGGGTCCGAGCCGTCGCCGGGATTGGTCAGGAATGTACCATTATCGGGACCGGGCGGGAACAGCGGCGGCGATGAGTTGGATATCGGGTGGCCGGAGATGATCGAATAGCGCGAGGGCGAGATGTAGGTGCCGGAGGGCAGCCCGTCAAAGGCGTAGGCGGCGGCGCCGAGATACCAGGCGATGCCCTGCGCCATCGCCAGCGGCGCGCCGGCATTGACGAACCAGGCGGCGTTCGACTGGCCCATGACGAGCACGCTGACGCCGCGCCTGGCGCCCCGCACCCAGCGCGCCTGCGCGGCAATCAGCGTGCTGATCTCGCCGGCATCCAGCGCCCGTTCCCAGGTGGCGGCCTCGTGGAACCAGCATTGGGCGGAACCCTGGATGCTGCCGTCGTGCAGAAACAGCACCTGCCCGTTCACGCTCGCGGCGAACGGATTGTTGATGGCGCTGGCCACCTGCACGCCGTCCAGCCAGGCGTCCACGCCGATATTCGGCGTGTTGCGCAGGATGACGGCATGGGTGTGGCGGCGGGTGATGGTCGTCGAGAGCACCGTCTGGCTGGCGGTGCCGGGAAACAAGGTCAGGTTGGCGCCGTTGCTGTCCGCGCGCAGCACTGTCGCGCCATTGGCCGTGCAATGCAGCAGCGGGATCGGATCCGCATCGACGTAATACGTACCCTGGCGCAGATTCGGCCGGGTCCAGACCAGGTAGCGCGTCCAGGCGGCGCCGGCGCCGAGCTCGAAGCCGGGATGCGACAGACCCCAATCCGGATCGAGGCTCGGGCCATAGGTGACGATGGTCGGGTCCGGCGCCCCGACGGCGCCGAGATAGCCGTTCACGCGGGCGGCCGCGATCGTGCTTGCGGGGCTTGTGTCGGCGGCGATGTGATACGGCGCGAGCGCGTTGCCGCTGCCGGATTTGTCCATGACCGAGCCGACGACGGTGTTCGCGGTGGTGACCGGGGCGCCGGTGACGTCGAGCAGGCCGGCGAGCAGCCCGGCATCCCACCAGCCGGACAGGCCGGAAATGTCGGACGGGAACGGGCCAGAGAACAAAGATGCAGCCGGCGTGCTGCCGGGCGCCAGCGCGCTGACCAGGGCGCGCGCATTGACGCCGGTGAGCAGCGGCGCGCCAGGGGAGGTGAAAAGGAACGCCACTCAGCTGACCGCAATGGTAAAGGTGGAGACGGTCTGGCTGTCGCCAGCGGCGGTTTCGACCCACACATAGTAGTCGCCCGGCGCCGCCGGCGTCGGGTAGTAGATCGCCCACATCGAGTTATTGTTGATGACAAGCGCCGACTGCCACCCGGTCGTCGGGGCGACCGTGCCGGATGTCGAAAGCGCGACCTGGGTGGCAATCGACTGGGGAGGCGAGATGCCGCCATTGATCCCGATGCTGCCGACACCGTGGGTATTCGTGCCACCCGGATTGTTGACGCTGTAAATGCCGCCGGCCTGGGCAGTCAACGTGATGGCGCCGGAGACGGCGGTCAGGCCGCTCGCGGCATCCTGAGCCCAGACATAATAGGTGCCGGCCGCCACCGGCGTCAGCGACGCCGCAAAACTGCCCGAATTGGTTACGGCCGCCGTCCATCCCGATGCGGGCGCGGTTTCGTTCTGCGTCGCAAGGGCAACATTCACGGCGTCCGCCGCCGGGCTGACCGTGCCCGTAATGGCGAGGGCAGAGCCGGCCGTGCCGGTCGCCGGCGCGCTGACGGTCAGCGCCGCGGTAACGACGCTGATCGCCGAGGAAATCACCTGAACGGACCTATCGGAGGTCTGCCGCGCCCAGATATAGATCATCTCCGCCGCTTCCGGGGTCAGGCTGGCAGTCCAGCCGCTGCCGGTCACCGTGCCCGCAACCCAGCTCGCCGGCGCCGCCGTCGCGCTGCTCGAATACCCAACCTCCACGGCGGCGCCGTCGGGCGAAACCGTCCCCGCGACCGCAATCGCCGCCCCCAGCGTGACGCTGGCAGGCAGCGCGTCAATACCAACTGAGGGCGGAATGATGGTAAAGGCGTTCGAGACGCCGAGCACCGCCGGGTTGGCGTGGTCACGCACCTGCACCGTGTACGTGCCGGCGGCCAGACCGGGCATCGTGAAGCTATACGCGTTGGCGGTGATCACCGGGCCGGAGACCTCGCTCCAGCTCAAGCCGCCATTGCTGGAAACATCCAGCGCGGTCGGCGCGTCGTTGAAAATGCCGCCTGTCACGGTGAAGGCCGCCCCGGGCGCCGGGGCTGAGATCGACGCCACCGTCAAGGTCGGCGCATTCGGCACAATGCCGCTCCACCACACAAGCGAGCCGCCCGAATAGGTGATGCCAACCAGGCTCGTCGACCCGCCAGGCGGCAGCACCGTGCCGCCTGAGCCCGACGTGATGCCGGTGCCCATGGTGACGGACCCGGCGCTGAGATTGATCAGCGTGCAGGAAAACCCCGAGCCCATATTGGCGAAATTCGCGGTCAGCGTGATCGGCTGGCTGGCCACCAGCAGCCGGTCGTTATGCGCGGTCGCGTCCAGCACCGTATTGCTGGTAAGCTCGACGACATCGGTCTTCAGGCTGGGGATCTTGGCCTGCAGATAGGTCCAGATCGCGCCGAAACTCTGCACGTTCAGCGACGAACTGCCTTGCGCGACCAGCAACGTATCGCTGTCGGCGGCTGGCGAAGCGGCCGGCAACTGGTTGATCGTCTGGCCGCCGATCAACTGGCCATAAGGGATCCAGGCATTCGCGCCGTTCTGCCAGATGGCGACGTAATCTGAAGCGCCGATGGAGCTGACCGCGGTCTCGGTGCCCGGCGCAAGCAGCCCCTGGCCGGTGGCGCCGGCAGGGCCTTGCGGCCCGGCCGGCCCAGGCGCACCGGTGGGACCTTGCGGACCCGCCGGACCGGCAATGCCGGATGCCGTGACCGCGATGACCCCGTTGTCATCGATGCTGATGCCGCCGCCGGCGCTGAACAGGCCGCGCAACGCTGTGACCGGCAGCAGACCAGGCGCCGCATCTGCCTCAATCACCACGCTGTCCGTCAGCGACATTACCGCCTGCACCGGAAACCCGGCATGGTCGCCGCCATTGGCCGCCAACATCCCCGCCGCCAGCGCCAGCCCGGTGCCGACGGTCACCGCCTCAGGCGAGCCGGCGCCAACGCTGTTGCGCCCGAGTAGATCGCCACTCGGTACGCTGATCAGCGGCTGCAAAGTGGCAGTAAGCTGCGAGACGGTAACGGAATAGGTCAGCCCCGCCTGCGACAAAGGCAGCAGATCGCCGGCCCCGACCGTCGCGACCGGCGGCAGTTGCGCTATGGTTGTCATGTCGAACCCCTTCAGAGCGAAGCGGGAGGCTGTCTCTCAGAAAGCAAGGCCAGGGGGCTCTGCCCCCTGGACCCCCGCCAAGGCCTGAGGCCTTGGAACCCAGTCCTGGCCGGGGAACAGAGGGCCAACGCCCCCTGGCGTTGCTTGCTAAGCCACAGCCACCCAATTCGTGTTGCCGGTTCCGGCCTGTTTGACCCAGAACGTGACACCGACGCCGCCGTTCAGGTTGCGGAACGTCGAGCCTGGCGGCGCCGAAACCACGTTCTGTGGCGAGCCGCGGCCGATCAGGTCCACCGCGCCGGTCGGTTCGGTGTCGGAGATCAGCCTGACCATGCCGGCACCCGCCGGGTGCAGCGAGATATCGCCCGACTGCGTCCGCAGCGTCACGCTGCCATCGCCATTCGGTGAAACATAGTCATTCTGTGAGAAGCGCGCGGCGCGCCAGGCGCCGTTATTGCCGATCCAGTCGATGGCGGAGCCGGTCGGGATGGTGATCGGCGCGTTGGTCCAGTTGGTCTGCGCCGGCGAACTGCCGGCGGCCGCGAAGGTGACGTCGGTCATGCAGTCGATGGTCAATTCGTGGTTCTGCCACACCGGCAGGCCAACCTGCACGGTGAGCGTGGCGCCGCTGCCGTTCCCGGAAATCGTCGCCGTCGTCCCAGGCCCGTAGCCTGACCCGAACGCCGTCATCTGAATGCCGAGCACCGCGCCGGCCGAGAGCCACACATTCGCCGCGGCACCGCTGCCCGTCCCGCTAAAGCTCACCGTCGCGCTGGTATAGCCGCTACCGCCGTTGACGACCTTGCAAAAGACGATCGTGCCCACGGCTTCGCTGCCTTGCTGGGTGATGATGCTGGCGATCGGTGCGCTCGCCTGCTGCACCGAGACCGCATCCGCGATATCCGGTACGATCAGCGTATACACGCCATTGAACGTACTGGGGTTGACCGACCAGCGGGTGAGGTCGTTCAGCAAATTGCCGCGCATGGTGATGCTGTCGGTGTAGGCGGAAATGGCAGTGGTTAGATTGGCGCCTGGCTCCGCGAGGATGATGTTGTCGGTCACCACGATATTCTGCGGCGCATCCCGGATCAGGATGGCGGTCACGGAACCGCTGTAATTGATCCAGTTGCCGATGATCGAGAGATCGTAGCAGGCAAGGTTGAAATCGTTGCCGGTGCCGTCAGATTCGACATTCTGCACGGCAATGCCGACGCCGGTGGGATCCTGGATGAAGTTGTTGCGCGCCATGCAGTTCTGGCCGCCCCCGATATTCAGGCCGATCAGCGCGCCGTCGATGTAGTTGTCGGCGACCTCTGTGTAGATCGAGCCGCCGCAATCGATGCCGAAGTCGGAGGCGCCAGTGATCATGTTGCCGGTGACTTTGCAATAACCCGTATCGCAGAGAATCCCGGCGCCGCTGGTATAGACCGTGCTGTTATTGGCGCAGAGATTGCCGCTGACCAGAATGTTACGGCCGGAGATATAGATGCCGTAATTGCGGTTCGAATAACAGTTGTTGGCGGCGATCAGCGCACCCAGCACGTCCGGATTGGCGTTGCCGTAGACGACGTTGTTGCCCTTGTTCGTCTCGTTGAAATTGCCGACGATGATGCCGCAGCCATTGTTCCAGCAGGTGTTGCCGACGATGTGCAGGTTGCGAATTTTCAGCGTGAAGGTCGGGTCTTGGCTGTCGGCATGAATGCCATCGCCGCCATTGTCGTGGGCCCGGCAATTGGTGATGCTGAGCGCCTCCGTCGCAAACACGGTGATGCCGTTCGCCGCGTTGTTATAGAACTCGCAGCCGTCGATATGGTGCTGGGTGATCGCCGGATCGCTCGGCAGATAGGTGAGCCCGGAGCCGTTGCCGGACCCGCTGGCGTTGCGGAAAACGCTGCGGGTGACGATCGACTTGGTGCAGCTGGCCTGCACCGCGACGCCATACGTATTCTTGGTGATCGTGTTGTTGGCGTCAAATATGATGCCGTCGATGAACAGAGTCGCTGACGAAAAGCTGAGCCAGGCAGCCGGCGACGACGTGCCGGAGTTCGACTGGGTCAGGCGCTGCATGATCGTGACCCCCGGCACGCCGAGCAGGGTGCAGCTGGCGGCGGTGACGTCGCATTCCCCTATGATGGCGTACGTCTTGGCACCGAGCCGGACCGGATTTCCGCTGGCGATGGCCGCCAACAACGCGCCGCTGTCATCGGTGACGCCATCTCCCGCGGCGCCGAAATCCTCGATCGAGACGGCGTTCATCGCCAGCGCCGCGAGCGTTCGGGTCGTCGTGGCCGCTGTCGCCTTGGCGGTCAGCGCGCCGCCCGGCAGCCCGGCAACGCCGCCCATGCCTGACAGGAAGTTGGCGTAGCTGACACCCGCATTGGCGCCGCCCTGCCCGATCGGCACGATGTCCGACGACCCCGGCGTGTTGCCGCCCGGCAACGATGGTATCTCGAACGGCGCCGCTGCCGCCGCCAGGGTGGTGCCTGTCAGCGCGAGATTGGCGCCGATGGTGATGGCAACCGGCGGCGCGGTCCCTGGACTGGCGCCGCCCAGCAGCGTGTTCTGCGGCAGGCTGAGCGCCGCCTGCACGCCCGCCAGTATCTGCGCGCGGGTCGCGCCGAGGGTCTGGTCATTCTGGAAAATCGGCACCAGATCGGTGTCCGCGACCGAATTGGCCAACGGCAATTGTCCGATTGTCGGCATGCGATCGTCCCCAGAAGAGTTAGAAAAAACAGGAAGAAAGCGCTTCTTTTTTTGAAAAAAAAGAAGCAAAAAAACTTTCGCTCCTGGGGGCGGCGACGCGCTCGGTGCCACAGCCGGCAGTAAATGAAAGTTTTTTGCTTCTTTTTTTCAAAAAAGAAGCGCTTGCTTCTTCTTACGTTTAGATCGTCGTGATCGGCGTTCCGGTCGGGTCCGTCAGCGCCTGCCCGGCCGGCGTCGTCAGCGCCGAAACCGGCGCGGGCACCGAAGCCAGCGATACCACAGGGAGCGAGATGCTGCGCGCGAGGGTACGGCCGCCGGTGGTGGTGATCGTCACCGTCACCGTATAGGTCGTTTGCGGCTGCCCCGCGGTCAGCCACAGCACAGCCCAGGCGCCATCGGCGGTCGATGAGGCAAGCGTAAGATCCCCGGGGTTGTCGGGGCTGATCAGCACGTCGAGCGTTGCGATCGTATCACCGGGATTGGCAGTGAGCGCCGGCGAGATGTCGAAGACATAGTCCAGCGTATCGCTGGGGTCCTTGGCCGGCCAGGCAAGCGGAGTGGCGGGCGGGATTTGCGGACCGCGCGGTGTGGGCACAAAACCATCGATCTGCACGTAGCGCGCATTCGACGGCCGCCAGATATGGCTTGCGGGTGTGCTCATGGCTACGGCCTCTCAGTATTCCACGAAGACGATGCCGACCGACCCGGCGCCGCCGCCATAGCCTTGCGGACTGCCGCCGGTGCTGCAGCCGCCGCCGCCGCCGCCGCCGCCATAGCCGTTCGCCGTATATCCGTTCTGCGGGCCGCTGCTCCCCTTGCCGGCGCCCGGCCCACCGCCGTCCCCGCCCCGGCAGGCGACGGCGATCGAGTCGGTGCCCATCGACCCGCCGAAATTATAATTGCCGCCGAAGCCGATGCCGCCCGCCCCGCCCGGCATCGAGAACGCCGCCGAGGTGCCGCCGCCGCCGCCGGACCCGCCGCTGGCGGACAGATAGTCGCCGAAGCTCGACGTGCCGCCATCGTTTCCGAACGCCGGCGTCGGCGTCCCGGCGCCGCTGGCCCCAACCGTCACCGCGATCTCCTGTCCCGGGGTGAGGTTCGTGACGATGCCGATCGCCATGCCGCCGGCGCCACCACCCCCGCCCGGCAAGCTGCTGTGATAGCCGCCGGCGCCGCCGCCACCGATGACGGTAACGCGCACCGCGCTCACCCCATTCGGCACAATGAATGAGCCGTTATTGTTGAAGACCTGGACCGAAGAGAAGCCCGGCCGCAGCAGCGGCAACTTGTAGCTGACGAAAGGCGCGCCGGGCGCGATGTTGATCGCTCCGTTATGCACCGCGCTCTGGCCGTAATTGACCGTGATGACGTAGAGCCCGACCCAGCCCGTATCGACCGCAGGAGTCGCTTGGGCGCCGGACGAAGCGGCCGCACCCGGCTTGAGCTGCAGTTGCACGCGTTGAATGCGCTGCGTGGTCTGCGCGGTGCCGGAATTGCTCGGCCCGGAATATGGCTGCGAAGGGTTGGCGGCGTTGACATAGGGCAGCACCACCGCATCCGTATCGGTCTCGGAAAACGCCGCTTCAATCAGGTAGTTGATCGATTGGCCGGAGGTCCCCGGCGGCGTCAGCGTGAAACTGGAGGCTTCCAGGTTGATCCCGGTCTTTACGATCTGGTCGGTCGTGTCGGCGCCGAGCGAACCGTAGGGGTTCGCATCGAGCGCGGTGAACTGCGTAATGCTGCCGGGCCCCACATTCACGGTCAGCGAGGCCGGCGCGGTCGCGGTGCAGGCCAGGCCGTCGACCACTACGTTGCTGCCGAGCACCGAGGCCGTCAGCGCGCTGATCGCGGTCATCGCGTTGCGGTTCAGGTTGAGGATGTCGGTATCCAGCGGAATGCTGCCGGGATAGACGATGTTGCGATCCATGCGTGATCCTCAGTTGGAAAGATTCATCCAAGCGATGCTGGCGGTCGGCAGCACGCCGGCAGCCGCGGCGTAGATGTCCGCGTCACTCACCATGCCCGGAATGGCCGCCAGATCGGCATAGACCATCGGCGCCGCGCCATAGCCGCCGGGGCCATCATTATAACCGCCGGCATTACTGACAGGCGTCGCGTTCGGGCGATAGCCAGTGACGAAAAACTGGTACGGCAGCAGCTTGCACCCGTACCCGCCCGCAACGCCGTAGCCGAGCGTTCCCGCGCCATAGCCGCCCGTATCCGCCGCATTGAGCGGCTCGAAAATCTGCGGTGCGCGGCCTGTCAGATTTGTCAGCGCGGTGACCAGCGCGGCGCGCGTCGCCCGCGGCGCGATGAGATTGGCGCGGATCCGCAAGCTGAAGGCGGCGTCGCTCTCGCCAGGGCCGCGCGGCAGGGCTGTGCCAAAATAGTCGGCCGACGCAATATCGAGAAAAATTCCCGAGGCGCTCGCAATGCGCGTTTGCGACCGCGCGTAGGTCAACAGACCGTACAAACCGCTCCATGCCGCCGCCAGGCCGCTGAGCAGCGCGTCCAGGATCGGCGTGGCATCGCCAAACCAACGCGCCGGCAGGACCGATTTCAGGCGGCCCAGCATATCGTTGTTGTCGCCGATCATGCTTGAGCGCGGTTAAAAAAAGCGCTTCTTTTTTGAAAAAAAGAAGCAAAAAACTTTCGGACTATATCCATGTTGGTTTAACCGCCCAAGCCCAATTTAGCAGATGTCCGTTCGTTAGTGCGTTAGCCCGGTCGATGCCAACGCCCGCATTAAACAAAAGTTTTTTGCTTCTTTTTTTCAAAAAAGAAGCGCTTTCTTGCCTTGCTCAGTTGTTCAGGAAACTGTTACTATTCCGGTTCTAATGACGCCAAACAGCGGCGGTACCAAATCT
>Ga0209208_10013755_pt1 | contig 10055 bp, 12 predicted proteins | sample S1TSphfallax_3_FD_187694 | JGI IMG/M metagenome (GOLD analysis project Ga0209208, IMG submission 187694) | Host-associated microbial communities from peat moss isolated from Minnesota, USA - S1T2_Fd - Sphagnum fallax MG (SPAdes) (version 2) | ecosystem: Host-associated > Plants > Peat moss >... | reverse complement strand
GCGCACCCATTTGTTAGTATGTCTCTGGCATGATAAAAATGGTCCCCAAAATGTCTCTTTGTGGATGCAATAATGTTAATTTTTTGTCTCTTTTTTCTCTAATGGTTTGTGATGAGCTTGATATATTTTTACATTAATTTTTTCCCTCTAAACAATCATATGAACCTAATTATCTAATTTTGCAATGTCTGCAAAAGTGAGATCCAACCCATGAACAACACAACTACTATAAATTACACGAAGAAATTCATTTTCTATGAAATACCAAACTCTCTTGCAAATAGTAACTGTGCAATAACTATTTAGACTCCACTTTGCAAAACCAACTGCTTCAATTGAAATTTGATCTTCTTAATAGTTTGCAAATTCCTTTATGTTTTCCACTATTAGAATTGTCAGTGGTTTTCAAGAAATATTCTCCTTTGGGGATATACATTGAAAAGGGATTTAGTTAGCTACACTAAACAAGCTGATATGCAAGTAATTCAACTTGGATCCACCAAAAAATCCTTTACAATTCCTAACTTTTGAGATAAATTGTACTTGAATAATGGTTGTAAACATGTCCTTGGTTCAAAAAAACTAAAAAGAAGACCCTTTTTCTTTAACCACATTAGAGTTATCTGTGAAGTAACCATCTCTTCACCCTGTCTTTGGGCCTCCTTTCACCCATTATCCCCTCTTTCAAGTGGTATCCACAAAGTAAAGACATTTTAATAAATCTCAGTATGAAATGCTGATACTCATCATTTAATGCACAAGGTTCGAGACTAATTATAGTAGTTGTACAAATAGGAGCAGTGAAAATATATGTAGCAGCAGTGGACTCGTGGAGGCGCTCAGGAGAAAGGAAAGACAGGATGAAACTCAGTTTACCACCAAGATTGATGGGTTTCTGAGTTTCATCCCCGATTGAATGCTAATGTACTTTTTTGCAGGTTTTTTTTTACGAATCTCACCCAGTGTATGACCAAACTCAGGGTTCTGGTGTTGTGTTTTTATTACTTTACAGATAACTCTATTATATGACCTAACCTTTTGGGTCATCATCATACATTCAGAATAACCACCAAAATGTGTTTGTTGAACATGATTTTTAAATACATTGTTGAATCTACCAACCCCAAGCCTTAATGTTATGGAATGATCTCGCCATTGCCCATCATTATGTTGGGTGTGCTACTTGGCTTGTCCTAATGGGCTCACATAATGCTTTACCCAACATAATGGGTAGGCACTACTCTTGATGTCATGGAATGGTCTCACCCATGCCCATTATGTTGGGCGTGTCACTTGGCTTCCTTGGCGCCTTACCGAACATAATGGGTAGGAGCTTGAACATTCCATAATTTTTACACAAACTTTGCAACACAATTTTTTAAATACAATATATCTATGAAATTGCAGAGAAATGGAGCAAAGGAAAGGGGATTTCCGTGGTTTCCCTCCCCTTTAAGGTTATAGTGCAGGGCCAGCTAGGTGTTATTCGGGCTCTTAGCAAGTCCATAGGCAAGCCAATTAGGACAAAGCCTTGGCCCTATAGGCATGCTATGAGGGTGGGCCTATTGGCACACTAGGAGATGGAATCAGCCCTACTAGCTGGCCCACTCTCTAGCACATTTTACCAAGTCTTTAGTGTAAAGTGATTTTACAACACTAGGGTTGGTACCTAAACCCTAGTACCTACACAATCTCCAAATCTCACACCAATTTATTCCCATCATATTATGCATGAACTTCTGAGTGCATCCAAAAATTCCTAAAAAACAAACACTACCCATGTAAGTATGTAAAGAGGTACGGCACTTGGTAGCTACTAGGTAGGTAGGTAGGTACATGTGGAGTGTTAATACCTAGTTACCTACCATGATTAGCTAGGGAACAGAAATATGATGGAAAAGTGTTTCCTATCCCGACACCGTCCATCCATCCATACCATATGCATCATCCAACCCAACATGCTGGAAAGATATATCTCAAGTATCGTACTTAGTGGCCGATCTTATTATGCACATACAAATGTATCCTGATGTGCAATAGTATGACACCACGATGGTCACATGACAAGAGAGTAACATTTTGTTAAAGCCGTAATTTTATAAGAAGTTGATTCCCAACTTGGCAACCCAACCTCGGCAATGAATGAATGAATGAATGAAGGAATCGTGGTTCATGTCATGACCTCCAAATTTCAAATTTTTTTGATTGGCTCATCACAAAAAATTAGTAAAGCTTTGGACCGTTCCGAAATAGATACCTCCTAGTGAAATCTATGTTATTGGCCCCAAGTTTGAACTAGGTACCCAACTACCTTTTTCATTCCAATTTTCTTTTGACAATTTAATTGAATTTTCAATGACAAGAGTGTATTCAAATTTATATCTCTTACACCTTAGGTCTAAAACTTCCGAAATCACTTTCCTTAAATCTTACTCATTGAAAGCTTTTCAAGAATACCAAAAGCGCATCCAAAATGCTCTATATGTTTTAGTTTTAATTTAAATGAATTTTCAGTGAAAGTAAGTTTTTTTGTTCAATAACTTCTCCACCATCGGTTGAAACATTATAAAACTAACTTGATGTACCTGTACCATAAGGGCTTTCCAATGGTACTAAAGACGTGGTAAGAGGCACTACGGTGTGCGATTGAGAATCAACCAAACAACCAACCTTCTTTAGTACAAGGATTTTGCAAACTCATCCTTTGGGTTGTTTTTATAGCTTATAAGAGTAAAACTTAAGGCAAAGGATATGGGATAAAGTGAGGAGTTATTGGGACATGTTGGGAACCCATTGGAAATTTCATGAGAACACATTGGGAACAACAAAAATCCCTTCATCCCTGTAAACCCACAAAAGAAAAAAAAAACTTGGGATTTGATATGCATGTTGTTTCATTGCCATTAGCTGCAAGAGATTTTTTACCTACTTGTGTTTTTTTTGTCATTTTGGGCCTAGGCTAATGGCAAGGCATGAACTAAAGGGCCATTCATGCATGGGATAGGACCATTACAACAACGCAATTAATAAATGTTGTGAAACCATAACATGTCTAGTCAATAAATAACCTATGTGGCAAGCTTATGTGGCATATTATTAACAAATGGTAAGTTACGGATCACCGAATATCACAAATGTTTAATTAGGTTATTCTATTAAAATGAATAAGCAAGTTTTTTGGGAATGGAAACCTAGTTCATCCCTTACACATAAAGCATTCAAAGCTTTTTCCTTCCTTATATTTAAAAGCAAACAACCTACATGGAAAATATTTTCCTTAATTAATTAAAGTGTCCTTCCACCATTCAAATGAAAAACCTTTTGTACTTTACACTTGGGAAGGCCCACTCCCTTCTCTAATTTTTTGGCCTACACCATTGCGCTATTGTCAGGCTACAACTCTCAAATTAGGGGAGACACTTGGGAGCAAGCCCTCCTTTACACATATAGTACTACAAGATTCTTTCCTTTCCTTTGTATTTGAAAGCACCTCTCCCCACACAAGATGCATTTGTCAATTGAAGAAACCTTCACATCCAGACCATTGGACTCTCTATTCAGGTGATGGTTTTTGGAACATCATAGGATGGGTAACATGCTCATGAGGGATTCCCCTAATTTTCCAGGTTATGGCCTCAAAATTAGGGGGCCCAGAGGAGCTATGATCTCCAAATTAAAATCTCGAAGAAGATAAACCCTAAACCTTAAACCCTAAACCCCTTTTTAGGTTTGATAGCCTTTTTGAGTGAAAACCCTAGTTTTGCATGGGCCTGTAGCAGTATTGGGTGGTTATTAGAATCTGCTACTGTTACCCCGTTGGTTATCAACTCAGGTATATATATATATATATATATATACCCAATTACCCCATGGGGTTGAAAGAAATAAAAAAATTGATTTTGGTAGAGAACCTTACTTCCCAAGTTTTTTGAAAAATTCACAAAACTGCCTTTCCAACTATCGGTTCTTTGCTGGGTCTTTGACGTTTCTAAAATAACCAGAAAATATGGTTCTTTGCTTGTGATTTTTTTTATATTGAAACCAGAGCTGACGGTTCTTTAATTCGGAACATTTCAAAGTACCAGACCCATTGGTTATTTAAAACGCAGTCTGTTCTGTCCTAGATCAGTGCAGCTTAAGATCCCCACTCCAGGAGGGAGTGAGAAATTGCACCATGTAAGTAAAAGGCAACCTCAGTTTCCACATCAAAACCTGTCCAAGGTTCTTACCACTCCAGGAGGGAGTGAGAAATTGCACCATGTATATAAAGGCAACCTCAATTTCCACATCAAAACCTGTCCAAGGTTGTTACCAAGGGCGACGACACTTAATCTCAATGATCACAGCCCTCTACAGCCCTCTAACCCACAAAGCTTGAGTAAGGTTAAAACCCAAGAGCTGAGCGCAAGCCTGAGTTTTGAAGCACACATTGCCACCACCAGGATCTTAGTTCCTTCCTACCCACAATCTTTGAGAATTGGGCACCATGTAAAAAAAAAAGGTTCAACAAAAAGAAATAATCTTGAATAAGATCTTGTCAACTTTCTATAGAATCAATGCTAATAGGGAAGCATATAAAAACTCTCAACAATGTTCCCAAATCTTTTCTCGAAAATACTTACATACTCTCAAATCTATATTGACTCAATGTACATAGTTCTTGTAGTAAGAGCCTTCTCACCCATACTAAGTATACAGGCCTGCTGGGTTCTCACATCTGGTACTACTTATTTACATAGTTACACAAGTTATATTCATATACTTGAAAATGGGACTCTCCAAAGTGAAATGTCACTAATAACAAAACCAGTGGACTAGTTTAACCAAATTCGTTAAACAAACCACAACTTTTCAAATAATTTAACCAATCAATACCAAAATGAAAGACTGTCTCATAAGAATTAATCAAGCCATCTAATCAATCTACAACATGATTTAAATTGTGAAGTGGCCTTTTGTCAATCGTTGCATCATCCTATGTAAATATGTTGTCCCAAAACCATATTTTAAACCTCTTCAACAAGTGTGCAAATATGTTATTTTGAGATCATTTTAAAAATCAGTTCAACAAGGTTTTTATTGTTTTACATTCAAAACATGCCCTTACATTGGCCCTTGGTGGGTTTGCTCTAAAACACATATAATTGTAACCTAGGGTCAACTTGCACATTATGACACAAATAATTCATTTTTCAAATTTGAAATTATATCTTTTTTCATAATTTATCATGATAGTGTTAAATGAAGAGTGAAATGATTTAAATTGTAGCATGTGATAATTATGATGATTTTCCAAACCTTAGCTTCATTTTAATTTTTTTCAAAAATTCATTTCCCTATTTTAAGGATTATTTAATGACAAAACTGACCCTAGGGTAAAGTAGTTGGACCTAATGCTTCCATTAGCTTGCTTTTTGTTTTCCCGGCTACAACTTCTCAAGGCTCTTTCTAAGTTGTTTTTTTCCTTATAGTTAGCATCTTCCAAATAAACAAAACATATTACATATAGTAAAGGAAGGCTGGTACCGACAATGAAGCCTCCCCTGAAGCCGGACGGACAGTCTACTTCGTCCTGAAGCCGGACGGACAGTCTACTTCGTCCTGAAGCCGAACGGACAGTCTACTTCGTCACCATTCCTGCTGTAACAGACACACATGTAGGCGTGCACGGAAGATAGACGGTGAGCGAGACAGTAAGGATGCCAATTCCAGCTGTAACATGCTTTTCCAAGTTTCTTGCATATTGCATGTATAACGGTTGTAACTTTCTATTCTATTCCGAAAGAAAACATACACACGTGCACGCAGGCAAGAGAGCAGATGGCAAAGACACACAACATGTACAAGTGTGGTGGGATGGTGCACTTGATGATGCAACCCTGCACTTACACTTTGTAGACGTAGAAGTGTCTTCTTTCCTTACATACATGATGCAGTTAGTGAGCTGTAACTAGCTAGGTAGGTATATTAAGAGGAACTTGCACATGGAGATCGGTTTCTTCATGCCTTCTTGCCATCACTGTCTCCGCGTGGATCCATCGACGGATCTTGGCTTGCAAGGTCCTGTGTTGCAAGCAGTAGCAACAGCAACTTCTGCAGGTCCGCACCCCAACCTGATAAGTCCGTTCTCATCTTTATGTGGTTGTTCATACCTTCTGCAGAGAAGCACGTGTTATTAATTTGTGTTCGGGATGCTTCTATTTTGCTGACTCCAGCTCTTGCTGCAACTGCATTATAAACTGACCTCCTTCCTCAAGAGTTGTTGCAGCTTCCGATTTCTTGGTAGCTGTCCTATAGTTTACTTCCACATGATCGATAGCAGGTGGGGTGATGATCGCTAATTTTTGTCACCGGATTCAATGCTTCAAACCCAGTTTCTGTATCATGATGCATATTTTCTCTATTTGTTGGATCACTTCTAAAACAAGCAATCTTTTTTTCCAATTCTCTTCTACAGGCTTGCTTTTCTTCTAGTGTAGCTTTTGCTGACTCCAGCTCTTGCTGTAACTGCATTACAAACTGACCTCCTTCCTCAAGAGTTTCTGTATTTATTTGAGTTGAATAGTTGGCTTTCTGTTGCAATTCTGTGCATGCTTCAACAATATCCAGAGCCTCCTTTGTCCACTGAAGCATGTGCACAGTGCACAACACATAAGCAACACAAACCATGATAAAGTCCTCATCAGCAATGATAAATAGCTGTAAACTAAAACATAGGGCATACATGAGAAGCAAATAAAGAGGACAGGATAAAGATCTAGACCACTCCAAAGCATAGCAACTCACAGATAGGTTCCTGTAAAGCTTCCTCAGCTGTTGATCTAGCAGGATGTTTTTACTCACTTTTCCCTTTATGGTCTCCTCACTCTGCTAACAAGGAAAACTAACATTATTCCAGGCCACAAACAGACATAGCACACATTGAAGAAGAGAACGTACAAGGTTGCAAACAAGGATTCAGAACCTTCTTTAGCTGAGCTTTTAACTCTACTATGAACTACAAATGTTGTGCATGAACCAGCTCCAGATAATCAACTTCGAATGCTTTTGTCTGAAGAACAGAGCAGACACCTCAGTTCGAATTTTTTAAGTCACTACAAAGTTCATTTTAATTTTTTTAATCACCAAAAATTTGAGAAAAATATTCAATTTTTTATATAAAAATAGCCAGATTCTATACTATACATGGTTCAAGTAGGTATTACACAATAGGATACACACACCTATGCATTATGCATCTGTGAATTCCGGGTTGTTGGATTGTACAGGCCAGTGGCAGTAAGTTTAGCATCAGCAACTGATCAGTTGAGTAAATCTAGCAGGTTCCCAGGCCATATCCTACTTAAAGTGAAGGCACATGAAGACCATGTAAGTTGGAGGAGCGGACCTTGCTGACCGCAATTTAGTAGCTGATTCAATTTTGTCCTGGGAACCTGCTGGATTTACTCAACTGATCAGTTGCTGATGCTAAACTTACTGCCACTAGCCTGTACAATCCATAACAATGTGATTCAGCAACCCGGAATTCACAAATTCAAAAATTACACTGTGATTGAAATAGTGGGAGCAATTTTAAAATGCAAACAAAATCAACACTCGAAGAAGACTCATATACCTGTCACCCATAATTAAGCACTTTTCCTTCATTTCCCGAACTATTGTTTGGATTGGGAAATTTGACCAAGGCCTCCACTGTCCACCCAAATGCCTTGCCAACATGAGAGTCACTCAAAGCATACAATACCTATACAACATAGCACAAAGTCCATTTTTTCTTATGAATATTTTTGATTCAGAAGGTGGGGAAAGGTGGTAGTGGCAACTTACAAGAATGGAAGTGCCTATAAGAGGGTGGTACACCTGTGCATTATGCACGGGGCTCACACTTTTGTCTGAAGAACAGAGCAGACACCTCAATTCGAATTTTTTAAGTCACTACAAAGTTCATTTTAATTTTTTTAATAATCACCAAAAATTTGAGAAAAATATTCAATTTTTTATATAAAAATGGCCAGATTCTATACTATACATGGTTCAAGTAGGTATTACACAATAGGATACACACATCTGTGCATTACGCACGGGGCTCAAACTATTTCCAACATTACAAAACAGAGAACAAAACAAGAAAAAAAAAACTATACTTGAAAAAAAAATGAGGTTTGTCTTCTTTTTCCAAACTTCAAACCTACATCTAATTACTGGACTTGGGTTGGGTGAAGCGTCTCCAACAGATTTTGGGCCAGAAGCACAAGCATAACTTGCATCTATTACTGGACGGACTATTGACATTCCACCCTTTGACTTGACGTCCTCCTTAGACGGTTCCGGTTACACGGTTCTGGCTTGGATTCATCGCTCTTGGGTGAGTCCTCCCTTAGTAGCTCTTTAATTTAGAACTTTTTTTAAACACTTAAAGATGAAAAAAAAAGGGAAATACAGTAAAATAATCTTTTAAAAAAATTTAAAAAATAGATGACAAAAAATAAGAAACAAAAAAGAGAGCAAAAGAAGAGAAAAAAAACCATACTTGAAAAAAAATGAGGTTTGTTTTCTTTTTCCAAACTTCAAACCTGCATCTAATTACCGGACTTGGGTTGGGTGAAGCGTCTCCAACAAATTTTGGGCTAGAAGCCGAAGCATAACCTGCATCTATTACCGGACGGACATTTGACATTCCACCCTTCGACTTGATGTCCTCCTCAGACGGTTCCGGCTTGGATCCGTCGCTCTTGGGTGAGTCCTCCTTTAGTAGCTCTTTAATTTAGAACTCTTTTTAAATAGTTAAACATGAAACAAAAAAGGGAAATACAGTAAAATAATATTTAAAAACGTTAAAAAAATAGATGACAAAAAATAAGAAACAAAACAGAGAACAAAAAAAGAGAAAAAAAACCATACTTGAAAAAAAAATGAGGTTTGTCTTCTTTTTCCAAACTTCAAAGCTGCATCTAATCAAACAAAAATAAAAAAGTTCTTTTGATTATTTTAATTACAAAACATATTAGAAAAACTACATTTAAAAGAAAAATGAAATAGAAACTAAATAAATAAATAAACGCATAAAATAGAAAAAATGAACATAGACAAAATAAGAATAGAAAAAATTAAAACATGAAGCAAACATTTGTAATAAATTTTTAAATGTCTAATTTTATTTCAGGTTTTTTTTTTAGTGTTTCAAGCATGGTTTTGCATTCATTAAACTTGATTGAGTGAGTTTAGTCTTTTCATTATTTATTTTTCTTATATGTATATTATGTTATGTTCTGTTCAAATTATCAAGTTTTGCTCCAATTAATTTTGACAAGAAAACAAAATGAACAATCAAATGTGCAAGAGAAACCCCCCGCCCCAAGATGCTCGAATTGTTTGGAGACGGAGATGCGTCAGCTTAAGGCACGTCAGAATCTGCACATGAATGTCGCAATTGGCTATAGACAAAACAGCGTGCTAAGCAACGTGAACAGCCTTCTCTTCGCAATGATGCATTACAATTGTTTGGAGTCGAAGATGCGTCAGCTGAAGGCACGTCAGAATTTGCACATGAATGTCGCAATCGCCTACGGAGAGAAAGCCGTGCTAAGCAACGTGAACACCCTTTTCTTCGCAATGACGCGTTACAATTGTTTGGAGATGAAGATGCGTCAGCCCTGGGACGATGGGATTGTGGAGAAATGGACACAATATGTGGATTCTGCAACGCGAAAATGTGGATCAAAGAACGATCGGCAAAGTCGAACAACCACCCACAATTTTCTCTGTGTTGCGAGAATGGCAAAGTTTTGTTACCAAATCTTCCTGCAACACCGCAAGAGCTGGAAGTTCTTTTAACCAGCAAAGAGAGCAGTGCCGTCAAATTTCGAGATCAGATTCGCATGTACAATTCGGTGTTGGCATTCATTTCGCTAGGTGCTAAAGTTGATGAGTCGGTAACAGGAGGGCCTGGACCGTACTCCTTTCGCATTTAAGGTGAACTTTATCACAAAATCGGATCCCTATGTCCTGCTAAAGGACAACGGCCACAGTTTGCACAGCTGTACATTCATGATGAG
>Ga0209208_10013754_pt1 | contig 10056 bp, 6 predicted proteins | sample S1TSphfallax_3_FD_187694 | JGI IMG/M metagenome (GOLD analysis project Ga0209208, IMG submission 187694) | Host-associated microbial communities from peat moss isolated from Minnesota, USA - S1T2_Fd - Sphagnum fallax MG (SPAdes) (version 2) | ecosystem: Host-associated > Plants > Peat moss >... | reverse complement strand
CAAAGGATTATTTTCCCAACCAATGTGAGGCGGAAAGAAAAAAGGATGTCAAGATGAAGTCAATCCATTAAATATGTTACAAAAGTGGGATGGTGAGGTCCTTGTTTGGACATGTACAATATGAAGGCAAACACTCAATACGTTAAATGCCAATAAAGTATTACTTTATTAAACCTTTCCACCCAACCATAAGACCACACAAAAAGTCTATACACCCCATGATGTACCCCCAAGCTTAACAAACAAGATCTACCTCACTCCACAACCTCATCATCAAACAAAACACTAACATCAGGATATTGTAACTAACATGGTTTCTAATGTTAGGTGGTGACAACATGCAAACCATGACCTAGGCTTTAGCCTTAACATATGAAGGCAACAAAACAACATGGAAGGACTAAACTATAAATCTTTCGTTGAGAATAAAAGACTTTAGGGAGTATGTGAAAAAAAACCTCTGTAATAATACAAAAGGAGATAACTAAAAATCTAAAACATTTTGTCAACATTGCAGAAGCCAAAATGAAATGCATGTTCCATCTTCAAAATATTGATTTTGAGAATAGGGCATATTATGGGCATGGAAATCATCCTACATAGAGGAATGTTGATCCAAACCTTACGTTTGGGCAACATCTTACTTTTTTCCAAAGTATTAATGGTATTGATCTCGTTCTTCTAAACATCTTGGATTGTTTTATCAAAGGACAAGGAATTTATAATACAATGACTACTTGAAACTTGTAAATCCTAAAAGGATGAAAATATTTAGATGAGGAGAAAATAAAAGAAATCAAATTGAAATAATTGAATTCCGCTTAATTGTTACCTCCGTAACGTTCATGATTACTACTTGAGCTTCTTTAAGGTCCTCCAACGTAAAACAAAAAAATTTAGACAAGCTTATGTTCCAACAATTTAAAAAATATCAAGCTTTAGTTTGTGACTAAAAGTGGACACAAGTTTAAACTTAGGATCAAGCAATACATACCTAAACAATTCTTGGCATTGAAAGTTGCTTGGGGATGGCATAAAACAAAACCCGTGGGGCAACAAATAGGCCCAAGCTATAGCTTAGGTTTTTATTTCCCCTATCGTTGAGTAACTCTCGACACCAAAAATTGTTTGACTTTGGAAAAAAAAATCAAATTGCAATTTGGGTTTGATTTTTGACTGGAGGTGCAACTCGACACTATGTACACCAACATTAGGCAACTTTTAACACCAAAAGTTATTGACAATGGCTAGCAAATTAAAACCCAAGCTTTAATTTATTTATAATGTTGGACCTAAGTTGTAACTTGGATTATTATTCATCATACTAGAGCAACTTTCAACGCTAAGAATTATTTGGCCATTGAAAAAAGCAAATCGAACTACAACTCGCATTTGTCTTGATCATGGTCAAACAACTTTTGACATTAAAAGTTGCTCGATAATGGCAAAAAACTTGGGTCCAGTTTCAAACCCAAGTTATAATTTGGGTTTTTTTTAACCATCGCCAAACAACTCTTAGTGTTGAAAATTATTCAACAAATGGGGGAAAATGGGGAAAAAATCAAACTTGAATTCAAGTTCAGAATGGCCATGGCTAAAAGACTCCTAATGTCGAGCTTAGTGGGTGCCCAAAAAAATGATTTTTTTTTTAACATGTTGTGGCCAAGCAACTTTCAATGTTGAGAGTTACTTGATGAATGCATGAAATTTTTGAAAAACAAAAAAAATAGAACATAAGGTCAAGTTTGAAATGGCTTTGGTTGAGCAACTTTTAGAATCAAGATTTTATTGATGAATGCACAAATAAATAAAAATAAAGACAAAATTGAAGATGAAGTCAAGTTAGGAACGGCCATGGCCGAGTAAATCTCGAGTAAATCTCGGCGTTGAGAGTTGCTTAGTCAGTGCACAAAAGAAAAGAAAAAGAAACAAAATAAAATAAAATGAAAAAAAAATTAAAAAAATCAAACATGAGGTTAGGGAGCCATGGCCGAGCAAGTTTTGGTGTCAAGAGTTATTCGACGAATGCACAAAAGAAAAAAATAATTTTAAAATAAAATTTAAATTAAAAAAAAAAAAAAAAAAAAAAAAAAAAAAAAAAAAAAAATTTAAAAAAAAAATTAAAAAAAAAAAAAAAAAAAAAAAACATTCGAACATGAAATCAAGTTTGGAACAACCATGGCTAAGCAACATTAAGTGCCAAAAGTTATTCAACAAATGTTAAAAAAAATGATAAACACAAAAATTTGAATATGAGGTTGGGTTTGGAACAGCCATGGCCCAACAACTTTCGACACCAAGAGTTGTTCAATGAATGCAAGAAAAAAAACGTAATTTTTAAAAATTTGAGCATGAGGTTAGGTTTGGAATAATCATGGCCAAACAACAGTAAGAGTTGTTCAACAAGTGCAATAAAATAAAATAAAATAATTTGAACATGAGGTTGGCTTGGGAATGGCCATGGCCAAACTAGTCTTTGGTGCTAATAGCAACTCGATGTGTGCATTTCAAAAATGAAATAATAATAATAATAAATCGAGCTTGAACTTGGGTTCAAAATAATCATCGTTGAGTTACTTTTGGTGCTAAATGTGGTTCAAGGGGTTTAGGAAAAAAATACATCTACAATATACTCTTTTGCCACAAATGCTTCAATGTGATTATTGGAACAAATAAAATACAACCAGAAGAAAGTTGTGTGTCTTCATGTTGGACCCTTGTCCACATGGTAAAATATTTTGCACGTTAATAAGGAATATTTTGTCATGTCATAAAAAGTGAATCCACATGGCATGAAAATATTTGTAAAATATTCGATGATGTGGCATGGATTATGATATAAAAATTCCTTATTGTTCACTTGAGCTTGGTCACTTGTTCACCACTTGTCATTCGCTACTCACTCACTAGCATTGTTGCAATCTTAAATGGAGTTCAAGACAACCAATAAGATTTTATAGACTCATGGGGTTATTTTTCTCATGATGTTTTTTGTTAGTTGACCATTTAGGATTCCTTGTGTGCCCAATCTTTTAAAAAATCTCCTCCACCAAATACTTTTAGGTGTCTTACATACATGGGTTGATAATTGATGGGATATTTATCCCAAGTTCATGATTTGAAAATATGAAAGGTTATTTTAACATCCGACCCTATGACATTTTGTTACAATTTTCCATGTTAAGGATAATTTTACAATCTCCAACAATAATAAAACAAAATAAAGTTTAAGACAAAACCCCCTAACTAAGGATGAACACAAATTGTTTTGAGGATTCTTTTAATTTTTCATGGTTTAAGTGATCCTACACATTGTTGATATCGTGTTCTTTCACCGAAAAGCAAATTAAAAGAGAAAAATTATAGATTAAATTTTAAAATGCACATGATTCCAATTTCTTGTAACCCTTCCTCGCCCAGACCCAACCAAGAAAAAAAAGGGTTTATTTCAAAGGTATTTCATTTTATTTTTTAAATATTAAGTTCATCGAATATTAAAAACATAAGGCATGCAATGAAAACACAAAACTATATCGATTGACCTTCCCAAAAACAAATCCTTTCCTAAAAGCAACCATAACAAACCATTTACAAGGTAGAAATAACATTCACTTACTTTCAAAGCTCCTCTTCCTCACCAATGATTTTTTTGTTATGCCTTTTATCCTTCCCTAAAGTCATTCCACCCACCTATTTACATCCACCAAAATTACTCTCTCACCACCCTAAAACCAACATTGATTGTTGTCCAAAAGTAACATTTCATGTTCATTAATGAAGAAGGATACAATTTGAAAGAGTCAAACACACAAAGAGACAGATAAAGGAATAGGACAAACAAGTTCATGAATTTTTCCCAAGATGACTAATGATTTGTAAACATGGAAGTGATTTAAATTTTTATCAAGTTGATCCATGTTTATAATACTTACCATGATTTTTTTTCACAATCTCTCTTTAGATATGTCTCTTTCTATGCATGGACAATGGATTGTCCACTCTTGTGCCCTCACACAAGCATTCACCAAAAATAATTGTCTTTATTGAAGCATCTTGTACCCCTTTCTTCATGTTTTTCTATCATAGATGATGGATTTTCTATTCTTGCAACACCCTCACACAAGCATTCACCCCAAAAACAAAAGAACACAAAAAAAACTTTATACATGAACACTATCATGTAATTCACATCAAAAATATGCATTGAGCACCAAACTCAACACCAAATTCATTTTATTTTAGATTTTGTTGTAATATTGAATTTGGTGCCACATTGATTTCATCCTACAACTTTGTTTCACATTGTGAAACTTGACCCTAGATGTGACCAAACTAAAGGTTAGATAGTTAAGTTTTTACAACTTTAGGGATAAATCTATTGTCCTTGCAATCTATTTTCCATCAATTCAAAAAATGATTTTTTCTCATCCACGATTATAGATATTAAAGCTCAAACTTTTTGAATTTCACACAATCAACCTCACAATCATTTGTTTTCATGTTTAGAAATATCCAAATTATATCTATATATTTGTGTATTAAATGTAATGCACTTGGAAAAATTTCCTAATGTGTTATATATATATGGATAATCATTCGCTTAGTCCAATTTTATCAACATTTTGTTACTTGCATTAGGGAAGCAAACAATTAACCAACAATCATCAAGTTTAAGGCAATGAGGACTAGGGTAGGTAGTTGGATTTGGTAGTTTGGGTAGTTAGTTAAGTCAAATAGGCTACCTAGGAAGTCAAATTGAAGCCTTCCAAAATTTACTTGCCTTACAAAGTTTGTTAACCTAATTCAATGCAAGAACTAGTCATGTAGAAGCTATTGTGACCCTATGTGTAGTAACAACTATTGTTAAAGATGAAAATTTTATGACTTGACTACTAGGTGAACCTTCTATAGTTCTTACACATCAGTTCCAAGTTCATAGACAAAAGATTGAGACAAGAACAAGATTTAAAGCTCTTCAATGAAAGTTGAATGGGGAAATTTTTTATTGGGCACATAATATGATGCAAAGGGGAAACCCATTGGCACAAGAGGCATATGTAGGAGTTTTATCTTAGAAGATATTTTCATGGATTGGATCCAAACATTATATAAATCGATGAACATCTATTTATAATTGTCATTGCAATATGGGATAGATTGGAAAAATGTTGATTATATACCCTTTGTCAAACGAGGTTTTCAAAATATACCTAAAAACATACATGAAGAAAAAAAAAGGCACAATTTGAATGTTCAAATATAATTTTAAAAAGATTGCACTAAAACTTGTTGCACATTGGGAGAACATGAAGGTGTTGATTTGTGACCCCTTCAAAATGGAGGAGGAAATTTAATCGAAGGCAATTAAATTTTGTCACCAAAATCCATCTTGTTCATAACATGTTGAAGATGACATTTGAACGTCATTGGTAATGGTCTTTATAATATGGATTAGATTTTTACAATTTATGTATTAGGACCATCAAAACTAATTTGAATATCTTGTGATTGCAAAGGAGGAAAACCTTGGTAGAACACCCACCCTTACAAAAATGACCACTAGAAAGTGTAAACAAAAAGGTGTTGTGGAAGGTAAGTGAAATAAACTAAAGGTGGGTGGGGGTTTTGCTATTTCAATGTAGTGGTGAGCTTCCAACTTTTAAATTATGTTATAATAAATAAGGAGAATTATTATTATCTAATCACATTAATGTGCCTTGATATGTAGGAAGTTTAGTCAAAGGAAAATGTTTATGAAGGGGCATTTAAGGTGGTTTTAGAAAAAGTAAACTCATATGAACCCAAATCACGTTTTCATGTGAATAAACACATTGACCACATTGAGAATTTTGTCCAAGTTCTCAAAACCTTATACTTTCTATGACTACATATACTATGAAAAGAATGGATGTTTTGCAACTAGCCTTGTAACTCAATTTTTGAATTACAGAGGACATTTGTAACTCATTGTACTAATACACCATGAGTGCTAATGGACAAGTTGCATGAGTTGTAGAGTTGCAATTCATCGTATATATACCTCTGGGGCACTAAAAATCATAAAAAATGGAATATAATTGAGAAAGTTATGGCCCCCCCAAGTAGAAGGGGTCAAAAACTCAAAAAAACAAACCATTGAATGGTACAAAGGCTAGTTCGCAAACACCTAAAAAAATCTTTCTATGTTGTTCTATTGCTATTAAAGTTCCAAGATGATTTGTAAACCTTCAAGTGGCGTTCCTATGACACTTTAAATCATTTAAAATGAATAAGAAATAAGAAAGTTATGAAGCTTGAAAGTAAGAGGGGTCCAAAGAGGGAAAAAAAAGGAAAAAAAAATCTTTTGTAAGTTGGAAAGTTTATTTTTCTTGTTATTTTTTCATTATTCCCTTTCCTTTACATTTCAAAGATGATTGTAGAGCTTTGGCATGAGGTTGTGAACCTCAAAAATGAGGTTGATAGATAAGAATCAACTATGTTATTTGGTGAGGAGTTTCATACCCTAGGCCACATCTTTTTGTGCATTGAGAATGTGGGTGGTTTACAAGTGCGGAATGGACACATTGAACTTTCAGTGGCCCTTGCAAAATTGGCAAACATTGTTTTTATTCTAGTACGTCAAAATCCTTTCTATTAGACCTTGAGCATTCCAAAGTTGTTAAGTTGACATATTCCCCTTTTCGATATCACAATTATGTTGTTTGGTTGTTTCATGGGCTTGTTGATGATGTTTACTAATTTTGTATTGAATATGACACATGGGGTCATTTCATAATGAACTTGGTTGGGCTTTTTCACATTCCACAAAAACTTACAATTTGATATGAATTATACTAATTTACAAATGTCACCTAAACATATAAATGTTTTAGGACCATGAACCTTGATTGAATGTGGAGGATGCAATGAAAAATACTTTTATGCACATTTGTTAGTGGATACACCATTGGAATCAACAACAATAACAATTGTTTAAGTATGTTGAATGTTAATAGTTGTGCAAGATTTTCTTCATGTGGGTGGGTGAAATTTTGTATGGTTTGCTTTCAGGTTGGGTGTGTCATGTTATGCAAGGATGGTGACAATTTTGGAGCATTACCACCAAAGGCAACCAAAACTTGGGCATTAGGAAAAAATATTCCTTTTTTAATTGGGCCAGATATTATTAAGGCTTTTCAAGGTGGAACAAGATCCTAACCATCTGAAAGTTTCAAAAACATCAACTATTTTATATTGGATTGTTAGAATTTTGTGTATAGAGAGACGTTGAATAATTTATTCATTTGAAGTATGGGTTAAGAATCATGGAGTTGAATTTTTGAAAATGCCTTATTAATGTGGGTGGTGACCTTGTGTGGATGATTTATTGAAACTATTGTTTGAAGTTTTGATTACTAAATTTGAGTTCACAAGGGACCTTCATTAAACAACTTACTGGAAAGAAAATAACATTAGTTGCTTATTATTAGAACCATCAATAGAATATTATTGTGGGCAACCATTGTAACCATGACTTGCAATAAAGTATCCCCATTGTGAGTTGAGTACGTTAGGTAATGCATTCATCGAATGGTTGTCATAGAAGCTTTCAAGGGCCAAAAACATCCACACTTGCCCATAATGTTACTTGAATTTTTGTCATTAAATTTGAGTTATATGATTATTGTTAGATGCCATATCAAGTGGATTAAAGTTGGTCCATCAAGGATGAAGACTAAAAATGGTGATGAAGAGGTTTTTTTGTGAAAATAAGAAAACTTAACTGATAATTATTTGGTGCAACAGAAGGTTGACATATCTATTCCTTCTTATGATGATCTTCTTGCATCCAAAAGTCACGATCATATAATGTTATTAACCTTTCCAATGGCCTTAGATCCCTTTGTTACAATGCATAAAAAGAGGTTTTTCCATGTCATACCTAGTCATTACCAATGCAAAATTGAACTTGCTCATATGTTTTTAACTTGTAATGTTTGATGCGATTTTAGAGTGATGATCATTATATTGGATTTTAATCGATGATTTTATATGTTGCATTTTAATTGATGATCATCCTAATGACTTTCCATACACCAATGACACTTCATAATTGAGTATCTTTCTAGATTCAAAATAGCCTTGCTTTTCTTGCAAAAGATGTGATAAATATGTCAAAATAAACTTTGTCTCTATTATAGATTCACAATATCCTTGCTTTCCAAGCAAAATACTTGAAAAAATAGTAATAACAACTCCATCTTTTATGGGTTGAATCTTGAAATTAACATATGCATGACATAAAATATTATAGAAATTTTTAATAGGTTACATGTCTAGGATCACTATTACATCATGTGAAAGAATTCAAAAATGATGAAAGCCTACCAATTATCAATAAAATAAAAAATCCAACAAAGGGAGAGAAAAAGGTACAAGATGGAAGCACCCAAGTCCTAGCAAATTAATAATACTCCAAAGAGGGAAAATTGCAAGGGGAATGAGAAGAAATCAAGTACTTGAACCCTCCCCCCCAATTGCAAGAAGCATATTAAATAAGGATAGGGGAGGAACACCTAAAAGAATGCCTAACTTAGACAAACCTTCACCTATAATAATAACACACCTCAAAATAAAAGTTGTCTATGGTTGTTACAATGCCATTGACATCCTCTGCATGTAAAATGAAAGCAAAACTTTAATAACATTGAAATAAATTACTTTTAAGTCCCAAGGTTCCATTCCCCTTCCTAAAACAATCCCAATTTCCATACCTAGATTTTGTAAGAAGTTTTGCCGTTACTTCTTCCACAATGACCATTAATGAAAAACTATAACTCAAATGTATTGGTGTAGCCTATGTCATTGGCGTGAATGTGAATTGGTTACCCATTTCTTCCTTCCAAAACCATTTTTTTGTAATTTAATGAATTTCCAGCAAAAACATACTCAAAATTCAATTTTTTTGCAAATGCCATTGAGTTTTTGCAAATCCAAACACCTTCATCAAATCCTATGAATTGAAATTTTTCTAACAATACCAAGAGTGTGCCCAAATTCCATTATCATTGTTTTTACTTAAATGAATTTTCTTTTTTCAATAACTTCTTCACTATAAGTTGAAACATTATGAAACCAATTTGATACACCCTTATTCATTGAAAACTTGCCAACAACACCATGAACATGACAAGACGCACCAGGGTTTGGGAGATTTCAATGTGACAAACAAATTAAATAAATTATTTTTTTTCATAGATAAATATTGGAGGTTTTCAAAAACCATAAGTGAAAAAAAAATAAAAAAAATAAAAATCACCATTCTAATATTTGATTTTTAGTGTGTAGTCAAAAATATTTTTAAATGATCAAAGATTTGTACTTCATATTTTGTTTCTAGCCAAATTTGGCTAAATCTTCTTAGGGATGATAATTACTTTTTATTACAAACAAAAATTCCTAAAAAGGAACAATGACCATCACCTACATTGTCGCAACCCTACTTTGGCCAAGTGTGGGGGTGAAGCCCAACACTTGGAAAAAGTGAGGAGTTGGAGTCCTCCTGGACTCCCGAATGTTTAGAGCTCGACAGCAAGGCCCAAAACACCTTGCATTGGGAAGTTCTTGGTGTCATTGGAAAGGTCTTGAAGCGTAGATATCGAAAATGGCCTCGCATTGGCCATTTGGACATCTGTCGCCCAAGTTATGGGCAAAAGAAGGGCCGGGAGCCAAATTGGCAGTTTGACTCCCGACCACTAAAAGTCGGGAATGGACCTCTTCCCGACCTCCGAATTGACAGTGCGATACGTCGTTGGAAAGATGACGACAAGGGCTACAAGTTTGGTTCAGACCTCGTCGTGATCAAACTTCGCAGTCGGGAGTTATGAGCTCCCAAAGTCCCGGGACTCCACCCGGGACTGTTTCGGGACAATTTCGAGATTCCAACTTGAGAGTCCCGGGAAAAAGAGCCATTTGGATGTAGTCCCCGAAACGTGGCGCAGAGAATACTATATGGGGGAAGGTGGTGGCTTCCCCCGAGTCTGGGCCGTGGTGTGTCTCGTGGTCCAAAGTGCCCGT
>Ga0209208_10013753_pt1 | contig 10056 bp, 6 predicted proteins | sample S1TSphfallax_3_FD_187694 | JGI IMG/M metagenome (GOLD analysis project Ga0209208, IMG submission 187694) | Host-associated microbial communities from peat moss isolated from Minnesota, USA - S1T2_Fd - Sphagnum fallax MG (SPAdes) (version 2) | ecosystem: Host-associated > Plants > Peat moss >... | reverse complement strand
ACATTTATATGGTTTTACACGCTTATATAAAACAATGTAAAAAATGTGATTTCTACTTGGAAAGGGGGGCATTTTATAATGTTGTTGGTGATAGGCTAACCAAATGATCCATTGCAAAAAAAAAAACCATCAAAACAAAACATTCGTGTTTTGAGATGCACCATAACTAATTAAATTAATTAATATGAATCACAATAAGTACCTATGCTCTTGTACGAGCTACAAGTAATAATAGTCATAAAAATAATATTGATAAAAGTTGTAGTCAAGCAATGAGGGGAGGCAAAATGTGCTTTCAAATTTTTTTTTGGAATAACACCACCGTAGTCCCATATTGCTAGAAAATGATAATGTTTGGGGAATATCAAAGTACAATGATTTTTTTATGAAGGGCCAATCAAAGTGGTTGATTGCAAAAAAATAAGATTGAGCTTTGGGATGCACCCAAATCTAATTAATATGGATTTGCAAGAAGGCATAGCCATTAAAGGTATGTAATATATACACTTAACACACTCTCAAACATTTACACAAAACGATGTAAGTGTAAAAGTATATATATACACGACAAGAATATAAATGTACAAGTAAAAAGTTCAGATGTGTAAATGTAAATGATTTACATGCCATATATATGGCTGTAGACAATAACACACACGACCTGATTTAGGCCTTATGATGAAATGAAACTTTTTGCAACTATTATTTTGTCTCTCTCCCTGTTTGTCCATTCTCTTTTTGTCTCTTATGATAACAAGAGAGAGAGAAATGAAAGCATGCAAAAGATTGAGGGCTTGGATCCAAGTTCCAACCTCTTGCCCTCAACTTCTTTGCAAAGGAATTTATAGACCTGGAAAAAACATCGATTGTAAAGATTTCCCCAAGTTTATTATGGTACTAGATCAAGTTGAAAATGGTAACAACCAGTTTAGGAATAAACAAAACTTTCATGCAGCCCAGTGAGAAGGATAGGCATGCACACAGGAGGTTTTTTTCTTTTTCTATTGGGGTTTCTTTTGGGGATTTTTTTTGCTCCTTTTCCATTCCCAATGTATTCCCATCATGTTCCAAAAGTTACCCAAGTGTTCTCAAAGATGTTCCCAATGTCACCTCAATTGTGCACCACCTTTCGAGCATCAATGAAAATCTAACATGCAATTTGAGATCTGATAGTTTATACCATGGTAGCAAACATAGTTTTGGTGATCACTCGTTAAATGCACTTAGTCATTATAGTCATGGCAGCTGTTGTCAGTCCCTCAATTGTCAGGGTATCCTTCCACAATACACATGGGAGGTCAAAGGTTGTTGAAGGGTGTTGTGGAAGGGTGCCTTGGCTATTGGGGTAGGCCAAAAGCTGCCATGGCCATGTTGTTGAGATCTAAATTGACATACCAATAACCCATCTTTTTTGTGCAGATTATGCAACAGATAACAGATTTCACTGTCCAAGATTCCTTTTTTATTCCACTAGTGTGCCATTGTTGCCTATCCAAACATGATGCTCAAACTGGCTCCTTGCATATATGAGTTGTGGCAATAAGCAAGGGATCAGCCTCAGGGTCTCCAATGTGCTAACAATTAGCAACGGCTCAAGTCAGTCACTAGTACCCCATCACCTTCACATTAACATGACTACTGCATCTTCTATCTATAAGGAAGGCACAAGTGAGACAAGTGATTTAGTGCTGAGTCCTCATCAGTGGTCTTATCCTTCCTAATTGTGGCCATTCCAAGCCTCCAACATTTTCCAACAAAAGTGTTTGAATTCCTGTGCTTGAAACAAAGATATTCAACCCAGCTTTTGACTCTGCCTTACCTCATGTCACCTCCTGAGAAGCCTTATAGGTTTACATGCTAATGCCCTCTTTGTTGATATTTGTGAATCCAATAGTTTGCTTGGAGCAGGTTGTATTGCAGCTACCGGATGGTGGAGCGCATACTGAACTCAACTGTGGTAAACTGAAATGGATGACCAATCACTGCATTTCTGCATCCTCAACCAAAACAGGATCAGAACCTCATCCATGAGTCATGAGACTTGTGCAGGTCTCTATTGCACCTACTTTGACTTGAATGCAAAAGCCATGCTTACAAGCAGGATGAATAAGCAAAGAACTGTACACAAAAGCTTTCTATCAGAGCAAACAAGCCTCACACAACTAAAACAGAGTGTTCTGCTATGAACTCTGACTGGTGGTGCTCAAGTGAAAACCCACTGTCGTGGCCCATAAATTTTGATTTGTCGAATGTGAGTGTCCCTCCCATTTTGGTGGTTTGACAGGACAGCCAACTGCATGAAGAATGCCCGCAGAAAATCTCTGCATTCCAGGGAGTAGACTTTCAACAGGCTTGAACAGAGGAATGTATGCTACACATTGCCTATTCTCAGCAGAGACTCCAGTTAAATTGCCACCAAAGAGCACCTACACTAGTTCAAGGTTCAAGTTCCACAGAGAAATCCAGTTCTGAGTTGTATGTTTCCTGAAAGATAGATTGCAGCAACACAAAAGTAATTAAACTATGAACTTACTTTGAATCATTTGGGAACAATGAGATATAAATCCACCCTGCAGGCTCATCTAAATCCACCACCTTGATTTCCTGCATACCAAACACTCATTACTAAAACCAAAAGAACATGCTCAAAGGATAACTCCTTTTGATCAATTCTTCCTCTTATAAGGCAGGACAAACAGGGGCACGTGCATCACTCAAACAATCAAAATGCTTGTCATAGCAAACCACCTCTCTGTCGAGATGCCCAAATTAAATGGTCACCCAGAACCACAGAGCAAGGCAAAACATACAGAACCCTTCTTTGGAGCTCACATTACATGTAACATACCCGTAGATCATGGAAAGAGTTACCGGCGCGAATTGATATTTTGTTAGGTGTATAGCTTTCATCAACCTTGAAATCAACATATATTGCAACTTGCTGCATCCCACCTAGAAAGGAAATAGGTTAAAACCCTGGCCATTGCACACTCAAAAATTGAAATGATGAAGATTTAATCTAAAAAAATTAGCACAAGTTTCAGTATGTTTCGATGTACCTGACTCTGGCCGCAATTTATCAAGTGCCAGAGAAATGCAAAACCAGGGAAAGCACAACAAGCATGCACTTGTTGTTGTCCAGGGACTGATCGATTACCTGGAGTCTAACTTTCTTTTGAAACTGGATATTCACCAGATGCGGTTGTGCGCCATCCGATCTGCGCCAATGTCAGAACAATTACAGCCACGAAATGACATATCTATGAGATTGCCCCCATGAAGGGAGAATACGGAGGAGTAAAAAAATCGTTCAAGGATTATAGAGCAGCAGAATGAAGGAAGGAGACGACGAGGAAAAGGAGCAGGGAAGGATGTGTTCTTACTGCCAGTAGGTGCCAAGGTTGTTGTCGCGGAGCATTTCGACGCCATTACCAGGTTTATTGGAGCTGACGCTCCACACTGCCAGCTTCCCAATCTCGCGCTTCTCGCCATCATCTTCCTTATCCACATCCTCTTTCGTATCAACAGCTGCTGATACCTCCGGCATAACTGGCCACTCCTTCTCCACCTGCCTCCCGGCGCACACGAAACACACCAACACAGCACACTTGTTCCTCACGGAGGCAAAACAACAAAACGAAACCTGAAATCTCGTCTACAAAATCTGACACAAACCAACTGCAGATCAACAATCTTCCGATAACAGGAAAGGAACAAAGCGACGAGACCACTGCCTTTCGCGCCAACGCTTGGACGTAGATTAGGGTTACCAAGAGCGTCGGAAATCCAGGCGCCTCTACGCTTTCGCCACTCGTAGTTAACCCTAATTTCAAGGACGAAACAGGTATTTGCCCGCCGGGTCCTGGTTTTTATTGATACCGTCAAGTCCGGGTCTAGGTTTTTTAATAAAAACGAAAAACCTTCTGGTCTCTGGTCTAGTTAATATTTTCCAGGTTCAATTTTTTTTCTTTTTTTTCTTTTTTTCCCTAAATCGACGGATTCCGGTTTGAGGGGATCTAATCCAGTGTCGATCGGTTATTACAAAAGACCCGGATATCAATAAATGAATCAACCTGATTATCATCCAGGTAGGTTATCTTTTAAACATTCAGACCCAAAAAAAACTTATTTTAAAAAATATTTTTTTAATATTTTAATTTATTTTTTAAAACCCTATAACTGGTATGTAACTGGAAGGTTATCTATCAGTTCTCAACTGATTTTTTGATAACTTATCTTTATCCATAACCAGCGGTTATTACTCAAATTGTTTTGGATACCTTAGTTTGTATTATTATTATTTTTTGAAATTCATAACTTATGTGATCCAAACAAAATTTGATAAAAATAACCCGCCTAATAGTCAATAAAAAAATTTAAAAACAACCAACATTGGTCTAATATATCCAAAGTTCATTTTCTTTTGAAAATGAGCCATTTTGATTGGCCCATCAACTCAGGCGGTTTGAGTCCTTTAGCAGATGCAATGCCAATAGAATTCTATGGGGTTTGCCTACCCTAGCCTAAGGTCATTTTCCACATTGACAAAACAATTTTTTTTTTTTAAATTCAAAAAATTAATTCGTTTTTAAAAATTGAAATTATTGAATTTTCCATTATCTATTATTATATTGTCACATAACTAATGTAATTATACAAAGTGTAGCCTATGATAATTATGATGATTTTCAATATCTCAACTTCACATTTTTCACAAAAATCTACTTCACTATTTTTAGTATTATTTAATGATGAAACTGACATTAGGGTAAGGGTAATTTTGAACTTGGGCCAAGGGGCTTTCTTGCAATTCTTCTAGTAAGAATTTGAAAAATTGTAATGTAACTTGATGAAGAAAAAAGAAAGAATTTGCATGGCATCAAGGTCTTTGTCTAAAAGGTCATAACAATAAAAATGTTCATCACCAAACACAGGTTTATAACCAAACACTCAAATAGTCTAATAGCATGTTGGTTAACAAATGCATAAGACCTTGTCATTGTTCAAGCTATTGTTTATGATAGAATGTTCAATTTTGAAAAAAATTGTTTTCAAAATTTTTTAACATCTTGATTTTTAATTAACTTTTGTGTTTAATCATGGGTGCAAATTTGAAAAATTGTTGAAAACTTTGCATTAGTGCTCCTTTAACTTAAAAGGGGGTTCGCAATTATGAAGATTAATTTTTGATTAAATATCTTCTAACACATTGGTAGATCATCCAACCATATTATAACATAACACTTACAATTCCCATTTATATAATCCTCCCAAATATGAAATCTTCCATTTTTTTATAATAATATCACCCGCACACATAAAAGTTGAATTTTTATGTAAGAATTACACCTCAAAAAAAATTCATCACACATGCATATAGATCCTTATTTATGGAATCACTCACCAAAAACCATAAGGTTTTCACAATCATATGAACAATAATTTTCACATTATGTTTATTTCCTCAAAACTTATTTTTCATATGTAATATTTTTGTGAGTTTTAATAACAACTAACAACATCAAATTATTGATTGCAAATTATGAACCTAAAGCTTCAATTATTACCCCTTATATACCTTTTTTTTTTAAATGAATGAATGGTTAATCTCATTCATTTGCATCTATTCTTCATTTATCATCCTTTTTATGTCAAATTAATTATCACATGTCACATATAGTTTCTCATCCTTTTATGAATAAATACTACATCATTTGAAGTTTAAAATTTAGTCAATTTTACATATTTAATTTCCTATTATTATTAACCCAAAATAATTATTTAAATTATTCATAAATTAAACCTTATGCCCCTAATAAAATGATTCTTATTGTAAGGCCATGAAATTCATTATTTTATTCCCCATGTTTTTCCATACCATTACCCCAAATCATAATACTATTATTTGCAATCACAATTCCTAATAATTATTTTGTTGTTATAGTCTTTATCACCTAGATAGTGGTGCGTTTTTCCAAGTTTTAAACTAATTGGTTGAAATGGTGTGATTTTAAGCAAATGCAACAAATTTTGGGCATGTCTCATATTTGGAATGTTTATTCATAAGGTGTACCAACAATTGTTTCCAAGTGAAATGTGTTTGATCTAGATTTATTTTTAAAGGTAAGGCACCATTTTTTTTTACGGTCATCTCTTCCTTTTTTATAGTGGAATTGAATGATCTCAAATGTTATTGGAGTGCTTAGAGAAGCTAGACATTTCATCTATGGACTCAAAGATCAACATAGCTCCATTGATCTCATTTATCTACTCTAAATGCTTATGTGTTTAAGAACCGTCCTACTTACCCTATGTGCATATTGTAGCTCTAGCAATTTCACATGGGAAGAACCCAAGAGTTGGCCCATGTCAATGATGGAATCCTGGTTTTTATCTTATGTTTCAAACATCACAAAAGACAATAACTACATTTTACAAAATCAAAGAATTTCCTTAAACCAAGTATGTGTCTAACTAAAATTTGTAGCCAAGGATGTGCATCATTGAGTATATTTCATAAGGAGGATCTATGCATTTCTTGCATTTCATCTCGAAAACCAAAGAGATTTTGAAATGACTCATGCGAATTCCACACGCTTCCATTGTTATAACTTGTAAAGAAACCATGGGGGATAATGGGATTTGTATCCCATATCTTTTTGTCCATACTTCTATTGTTATAACCTTATAAGTAATGGCACGAGGAGAATTTCAAATGGTCTTGAAACTATTCACTAAACTAAAAAATTTATAAAGGGGACTTGGGTAGACTTATTGCCTATCTTAAAAGAGGCCTTTAGACCAAGACCTTGTAAAAAAGCTTTCAAGATTAGTAGGCTAGTTTTAGGGTTGGGTTTAATTGATCCTAACATTTCATAGGTTATATCTAGGTCTAGGTTTTAGAAGTCGGGTCTTCACTCCAAGCAGGTGTTTTATAGGGTCTTATCCTATTTGGATTTGTTTGGCTTGATTATTCGCCTGGTTTTTAGGCCCAAATCACATTTGGAACCACTTAGAAATTCAACATCAACCAACACTAGACAAAACTTAATCATTGGTCAAAGCTTAAAAAAAGACAACATATGGGATTTAAGGTCAAAATACCACAAATAATAATCCCCCCCCCCAAAACCTTGTAATGCAACTTGCAAATTTTTTCACAATGTTGACCCAATTCTATTATGTAAGGTGCCATCCTCTAAACTGGTAAATCCTTATGTGTAGGGTAATGTCCAAAGAGCTAATTAACATTCTCAAAATAAGAGCCCACCTAAGATAAAACCAAGGTGCCCTTATTTCAAGGATGCTCGACTTCAAAAGCATTAGGTATTTGTCATAACATTAATGATTTTTTTTTTTGTTTTTCTTACATGTGATACCTAAGATACATTCACATTTGATGTTAAATAAATGTTAATGAAAATCTAAGTGGCATCTTAAGTGACACACAATGTTAAATAAGTGATAGTTTAATGTTAAGTGAAGGATAGATGCAAGCTACAATGGTTCACTTTTGCGACAAAATGATGTTTTTTCCTTGGGTACCCTTATTCAAATACATATGGTGATTAATATATCCTTAAATTTATTAATTGGACCTAGACTAAAAATTTCATTATGAAGATAATTATGTGGTTATTTATTGATAAAAAATTCATTTGTTAATAGTAATGGACTTTTGATGTTGAAAAATATGGATTAGTTGTCTAACTAGAACATCTCAAAAGGGAATTTTATATTGATTCATATTTCAAATTTGTTATTAGGACTCAAAATATAATGTAATACAAGATGATAAACTTAGATAAGGAATCTATTCTTTGAAAACCTTGACCAATAATTAGGGATTTTTTATTGGTTAAAATTTAACCATATTTTCATAAGTCCATATGAGTTGCAATTTTTGTTTGTTTTTCAGTTTTTTTGTCCCAAAATCATATTTTTTGAAAGTTTTAGATGGGGCATTATTCCTTTGGACTTTATGGGTTTTCTTTTTAAGACTTTCAAATTTTAAAATGACATCAATTACATTAAATACAAGTTTTCACATAAATTTGAGAAGGTTTGTAAATGATTGAACATGTATTATTCAAATATTATAATAATATATATATTTTAAAACAACAACCATGTCCATTTTAATCATTTAAAAAAGTCTTATATGGACTTATAAGGAATGAATATTTTGTCATTATTGAATCACTATATCATGCATTCACCCTAATTGTTAACTAAACATAAAAGTTTTATGGTAAATATATTTTTGTTTTAAATTATTAGCATGATGTTGAAGGATTCAACATTAGAATTCTTAACACCAAATGTGAACACATTTCTAGTAAGTGAATTATCTCTCCTTGCTATACCCAAGCAAAGTAAAAACTTACATTACTTGGAAGCATTTAATTAAAAACACAATTTGTAATTGGAAAAACACTCTCTTGTTTGAAATGTCACCTCCTATTATAGAAGGAACCTTATGTAAGATAAAAGACCCTACACATAGGCTGCAATGAATGAGCACCCACCAATGCACCATCCATTGGATATGCTTTATTATTTAGTTGTGGATGAACGTCAACTAAATTAATATTTGGTTTCAATAATTTTTCATAACCAAATTTGGTAATCAATTATGTAAGAAACAAGTCTCATGTATAGGTGGATAGGTAAAAAAAAAGGTAATTATTAGGGAAGTAGATGGTTTATATGTAATTGAAGGTTGTTTTTATTACCTACTTGTTAACAACCTACTTGTGGGTTGTTAGGAAAAAAAAGCAACTGAATTAACCACCATGGTTAGGTCGGGAATTGGAACCCAAATAAGAATCACTTCCTGATCACTTACCATTTATCCTTCATGGTGTAATTGCACAAATGCAGTTGCCTTAAATGAACCAGCACCTACATTCACACCATGGTAAAGCCCCCAAAATTCATCTAAATTGATTCTAAGTATTATAAATATCTTAGGCATAAACTAAAGCAAGGTCTTTGAATTCAAATCAAACATTTTTGGGGGCTTAATTTAACCAGTAAGAAGTTTTGCGATAAAAAGGTGAAGGTACCAATGTGAAAATTAGTTCACCATGGCCCACTAAGACACTTTTGTGGACCCTCATTCCGATTTTTCCTACAAAAACTAAACCTTAGGAATCACGCCCTTTTGGAATATGCAACTTTTAGCTTGATGTTTATCATCATGTTGCTTGGTTGCAAGAACCCCACCCAAACATCTTCTTGTGTGCAATGTGGGAAAAACTCTTTGTTATCCTCTAACAACAAAATAATTACTAGGAGTTGTAATTGCAACTAATAATATTATGGCTTTGGGTAATAATATGGATAATGGGAAATAAAATAATGAACCTCATGGGCCTTACAATAAGGATTTTTTGACTAAGGGCATAAAGGTTGATTATGAATATTTTAGTAACTATTTTGGGTTAGTAATAATGGATGCATTCACAATAAAAAGAGCTAGTGGGCCTTAGGTGTAGGTCCTTTTGAAGGACTATGTTTTTTCAAGTTTGAAACATGGCCTCCATGTTTTGAATAGGGCCCATTATTGGATGATAGTGCCAACTTCAAAAGTTTAATTCACATGTGTTTCCATGAATTTTTGAGCAATATGTAATTAAATCTAATTTTTAATGATAAATTTTCAAGTAAATCAAATGTCTAGATTTCAACAAAAGTAAACATGTCAATATTTTTTAAATAATATGTGTTTCAAACCTTCAATGATACATTATATGTTCAGTTTATCAAACATACCTTTCCTTAACATCATTATAATTAGAAGGGAACATATTCACACAAAAAAACAAATAATGTTATATAACACATTCAATATTCATGAAAATGCAACCTTGCCTATACTTATATTAAAATATATGTTTATTGTTCAAGAAAGTTTTTCAAATTATGTAGTTTTAATGATCAAAAACACGTTTAGACACTAAAAAAGGACTATCATGAATAATTAAAATAAAACATATATTCAAATTTTTAATGATATCATGCCCTCACAATCATCAATATATGGTCATCCAC
>Ga0209208_10013752_pt1 | contig 10057 bp, 8 predicted proteins | sample S1TSphfallax_3_FD_187694 | JGI IMG/M metagenome (GOLD analysis project Ga0209208, IMG submission 187694) | Host-associated microbial communities from peat moss isolated from Minnesota, USA - S1T2_Fd - Sphagnum fallax MG (SPAdes) (version 2) | ecosystem: Host-associated > Plants > Peat moss >... | reverse complement strand
GATGATGCTTGCATGATGATCATCTAATGTAGGCTAAAGTCGAAGTTGACAATTGCATCCCGGGTTTTGTTGCGGAAAGTCGAAGTTGGTGCAGCAGCAGCAGCTGCAGGCCGGAGAGCTTGCCGGATCTGTTGTCAATGCATTAAAGGCGAGACGAAAAGTCGAGAGCCTTTGTACACCCGCTCTGACAGACATGGACTACCAGGCTACAGCTGCTGCATAGTGTTTTTATTTTTTTAATTAAAAAAAGATTTTTTTTTGGCGAATTGTTTTTCAGAAAATGAGATATAAGAGTTTTAATTTGTGATTTTTTAAAGATTTTTTTTTCGATTGTTTTTTTTACACATGAAAATTTTGTGATTTTTAGGGGATTTTTCTCGCCATTTTTAGAAATATTAAAATATTAAAATTTAGCCATATCTATACCTTGGCAGTTCATAGGTTGTCACTTGTTGCAGAGCTTTTGAAAACATTGTTACAGCCCGGAATTCTCTTTCAAAAAACAAAAAAAACTGTCTATTTGTTTTCCCCTTTTTTTCCCAAAAAAATCGCCAAAAATAGAAAAAAATCACCATGTTTTTACACTTTATGCAAGTAAGTAGACACGGTATAAAAGGATTTTAATAAATTCTTACTTTCATAAATTTCCTATAGCCAAATGTGGCTAAATCTCCTTGTGGATGAACACCACGGTGGCAATATCACAAAATTGAAAAGGGGCCAAAAAAAAAAACCCCACCAAGCTTAGTACCAGTGTTTTTTTTCCCAAATTTTGTGAGGTACTGGACTGGCAATCATCATAAGAGGACTTAGCCAAAATTTGGCTATAGGTCAGAGAGAAGAGTTGAATGTTCTTGAAGACCCAATATACACAGACTGACAACATGCAAGAACATATGGTCTAAAAATGGCAACTTCAAAAACATTCCTTGAAATATGGCGACTTTGGGCAACCAACCCCTTTTTTCTCTTTTTCTTTTTGCCAAGTGGCAAAATTTAGCCACTAAAAGAAAACCGCTCTCTGGTGGAGTAGCATATTTGGCTAAATCTTCCAAAGAATTATCGCCACTTTTTCTTCATCTTCCCATGGACGATGGCCACTTTGGCTACAAACAAAAAAAACCCTAAAAAAGAAACACTGCAAAAGGACAACAACGCAAATGCCGCCGCCCGTGCAAACCGCGCCGGGAGCTTCGCGTCCAAAGTCGACGCTCTCTCCGATCTCTATCTCCCTTCCTCTCTCTTCTCCTAATTTTGCTGCTTCTTCTTTTTGGGCTCCTGTAGCTTCTATTTCTGGCATTTTTTATCCCCTCTCTTTCTGGGCTTGGCTGCCATACAGATCCTCCTTCCCAAAGTGCAGCTGTATATCACTTCCCGTTGTCTTCATCTAGCGAGTCTATTGTTATGGAATACTGTTTGTTCAGCTAGATTGCCAAGTTGACTTTAAAACCTCTTTTGCCAATGTCAATCCACTTTGTTCACTCGCTGAGAGTCTCGAGACTGTATCTGTCAGTGGGGTTTTTTTTAGGAATTTCTTTGTGCAGCTTAAGTGGATCGACCGTCCATAGGAAGATGTAACAAAAGTGGCCATCATCTCTAGTAAGATTTACCCAAATCTGGCTATATAAACCAAGTTGACTTCCATCTTTGCAGAAATCCATTTTGCCAAGTGGCACAGACTAATTCAGTGTTTTTTATAGGATTTTTTTTAATGGAGTCTAATTGACAGATCGATTGTCTATAGGAAGCAGCCCTTCTTTTTTTGGCACTTTTCGTTGAGTGTGTAGGTGGCGAAATAATTCAGCGACTGGATTTACATGTGGGTGAAAACTGGAGAGTGCAAGCAAATGTTTTCTAGCTGCTGCCTCGGATGGCAAAATAACATGGAGTTCTTTCAAAAAAATCCCAGCTCCAAAACCATGAACTTTGCCAAAACACCAAGAACTCTACCATAACCTTAATCATACCATGGAAACACAAGGGCCACAAATTTGAAGGCCCAAGCATATTGCCCTCTACCATGTCATGTTTGAATATCTAACCATAGCTCATAAATTGCTTTTGTATGGAAAGTTACAAAGTTTGAAGAACTTTTTGTGCATATGCATGGAAATTACTAGCTGCAAGTGAGGGTTTAGTTGATAAGTGTGTTAGTTTAGCTACTCAGTTAGGTCCTAATTAATTAGGGATAAACTAGGTTAGTTAAGCTAATTAGTTAATTTCAAATTAGTTCATGTGTGAACGGGGTTTAGGATATTTGTTATGGGATATAATCTTATCTTGTGTGACCTCAAATCACTTTTGATGATTTGAGACTTCAAAGCATAATTTCAACTTTGTAATTTTCTTTGTTATGCAAGTGTTTTGGTTTTTTATGTTTTGTGCTTAAATTCTTGGGTTGTTACAAATGAGTCAATTTTGTGAATTACCAAAAGTCTACCTAGTTGTTTTTGTGTTGCAACTAGGCTAGAGTTGTTTAACACTAAGTTTTTGGTTTCTGTTGCGTGTGTGTTATGCATGGGATTTGATTAGTAACAATTATTAGGTAATTGTGTGTTGTTTGTGTTATTATAGGTTGTTTATGTAAGAGTTTTGCTTGAGGTGCAAACACTGTTCGTTTGCAAATCTTGGTCTAACAAAAATGTGGTTTTTGTACATGTTTTTTGTGTACAATTCCTTTGGGAGTTGCACCCAAATAGGGCCAAGTCCTTGGAGTTTGAAGGTTGTAGGAAAAACAACAAAAAATTTCAAAAAAATAAGAGGAAGGCACTTAGTTTGGTCACAAGGGGGCCCCCTTTTGTTGTATTTTGATTTTATTTTCTTATCTTTCCCCTCTCCCTCCCTCCTTTTTTTCCCTCTCTCTTGGTAACCTATAGGTAAAGCAACAATGGCAGTAGCATTTAAAACCACCATTACTACCACTCGTTGTTGAGAATTTATAACTCTTTGACTTGCTTCAGTGCGAGTGCAGGGTTCGAGGGGGGGTTTTGATGCCCTCCCTCTATCGCAACCCCACTTTTGGAAGAGTGTGAGGATGACATTCACACTCCTGAAATGGGGACTTGGGAGTCCTCCGGGACTCCCAAAACTTCAGAGCTCGATTGTAGGGGTCAAAACACTTCGCCTTGAAACATTCTTCATGTCATTGAAAATTTATTGAAGTGTAGATGTCGAAAATGGCCTTGCATGAGCTATTTGGACATCTGCAGCACAAGTTATGGCAAAAAGAAGGGTTGGGAGTCAAACTGCCAGTTTGACTCCCGACCACTAAAAGTCAGGAATCGACCCGACCCCGGTGTGTGTAGGTGGAGTGTGAAACACCGTTGGAAAGCTTTCAAGGAGAGCTACAAGTTTGCTTTAGACCTCATCCCAATTGGAGGTCTGAGTAAATAGTTATGAACTCACAAAGTCCTGGGAGTCTAAACCAAGACAATTTCGGGACTCCTCCTTGGGAGTCCCGGGACAAAAAACCACTCGGATGTGGGTGCCGTGGAGTAACACAAAGAATACTATATGGGGGAAGGTGGTGGCTTCCCCCGAATCTGGGCCGTGATGAGTCTTGTGAGTCTAGAGTTGCCCGTGGCTTGTCCTAGCACTAAGGGTGCTCCAGAATGCGAACTAACTTGTTTGTTGGTTGGCTTGATGCAGATTCGAGTAAGTAACTAAAGCTTGTCCCCTCTTCCTAGTCCCATCCCGGAGCTTTAGCACGCCCCTCTACCCCTTTTAGTGCTGAGAGCTGGGAGTGTGCCCTCAAGTCCCCACAATTCCGATGTTTTAGAAACCAAGGCCCATCTTGGACCTAACTTGGGACTTGGGAGCGTGTCACCCTCATTGTCCAATTGTTGTCATCATTCAGTTGTCTTCATCATTTGGTCATCATCATTTGAAGTTTGAACACAAAGCTTAGCAATGACAAAAATGTGGAGGAGGCTTTTGTGTAGCGATTATAATAGAAAAAGAGGGAGAAGGAGGAAAAAAAAAGGAGAACAAAAGGAACAAAAGGAAAAGAGGATGAAGAAAAAACAAAAAAAAAAGGGAGGGGGAACTCGAAACCTATTCCCTAAACCTACTAGGTCTGGTAGGTTGGGAGGTTTGCAAGGTCCAAAGGAAGCCTAAGATAAGGAAAGTTGAGGAGTCCAATTTAGACCTCATTTTTTTCCAAATTTTTGAACCTAGGGTGCAAGTTCGGCACTAATTCGAACTTGCAAACATTTTTTTTGGTCATCCATTTTAGAAATTTCATCTAATTTTTGAATGAATTTTTTAATCCATTTAACTAAAGGTAGCTAGTGGGCGAACATGGGTTAATGATCATGTGGGTAAGCTAGTTAGTGGACATCCCACCTTTGAACATGCACCGAATGGTTTGACCTTTAATGACACACCCCCAAATTCCTTAAGAAACCCAAAAGTGGGTCCCAAAATGAAATAATAAAATTAAAAAAAAATTGGGGCATGTTCCCTAACTTGCAACATTTCAAGGGTAGGAGGGCATGTTGAAGCTCCGAGATGGGACTAGGATGAACTCACAAGCAAAAGTTCAAAATGAGGTCAACTTGCACAATCAAGAAAAAAAGGTGATTAATGCAAATTGAATGGAAGTGGTGTGACAAACTTAATAAGGACAACCTCAAGCACAAATTTTACACAACTTGTAACCTTTGGGAGAAGGCACAATTCCCTTCCCTATAATATTTTTTGTGCCTTTTTGCGGGGACTACATCCAAATGTCACTTTTCCCCAAGACTCCCACGTGGGAGTCCCAAAATTGGTATTCTTCCTATCCCAAAACTTTGGATGCTTAAATCTTTGTCAAATCAAATCATTTTTTAGAATGAAAGGGTAATATATTATAGCACTCAAAAAGATCTTTCCAATAGTGTATAGCACACCCCAATCGGACCTCATTCGACCCTTGCTTTCAAGGGCTTTATGGTCAAGAATCAAATTTTCAATTTGACTCCCACCCCTTCTTTTGATTATAATTCATGCAAATCAAGTCTAAATGAATAATGCGAGGACACTTTAAGCATCTATGCTTCAAGACGTTTCTAATGGTGTCTTTGAAAACACAATTTAATACTTGTTTGCCAACCAAGGCTTTAAACATTCGTAACTTCCATGCGAATGCAACACCCAAAGTGGGAGTGCACTTGGGAGTCATTGGGCTTCATCCCTTACACTCTCCCCCATTTGTGAAAATGTGTTTCACACCTAAACACACTCTTGACCTCATGGACCTTTGCATTTCACACTTAGTTACAAACCTAATGTTAGAGTTACGACATTTAAGACCAAATAGAAAATTGATTTTTAAATCATTTCCATTTTGAATTTCCGTTTTGAATTTTTTTGGAAATTCGTATCTTTCACATACAAAGTTGGATTGATAAATCGTCTACATCGTTGAATTTTGGTGTGGAGCACTTTTAGCATGGGAATTTTCAACTCAGTTGGAGATAGGCATTTTTGGAGGCTTATTTTAGGGCATTGGGTGGTGTGTGGTCAACTATTTCGCACCAAACATTTAGTGATTTAACTTTGTGTTGGTGAATTATATTTTTTGCACCTTGCATGTGGTGGAATGTCGCACCATCAATAAATAAAGAGGATTTGAATTCTTATTATGATTCTGATGTGAAAATCACAAAAGCAGATATTTGTGTTGCATGAATTATCCATCTCCACTTGTGTTTGTTGGGTTGCGTTTATTACCTATTAACATGTTAGTCAGGTTATCATATGCTTTCATGGGATAAAGGCATTACCAAGGTCTATGCCATTCGACTATGACCTTGGGATGACCACATGCTCTTAGGTTGACCTTTTGGTAGTCTTTGTTTACTATTTAGTGTGAAATTTCAAGTGAAAGGTTATGTGCCTTCCCATGCATGCCATTATTGCTGTAGTGAGCCTAGGGGTTGTGATTGGTGTGGTTAATGGCCGAACATGGGACAAAGCTACCACCCAATCTTGATCACTGAACAAGTCCTATTTGATTCATGGTTTTCCTGAACATGTTGATTAGATGTAATTACGGAAATGTCTAGATTTGATCACCAGGATGTCCCATTGTTTATTGTTGTGGTGAAACTAAATTGATGACTAGTGGACCACTTTGTTGTGTTCATAGCATGCTTTAGTTTATTGGCCTTATGAAATGTTTTTATGGGTGCAGGTGCCCTGGCCATACATGTGTAACATCCCTGGGTTTATGTTTAGGGGGGTTTGGTTAAATTGCAATATGTTGAACATCCTTGTAAATTTAATTTTAGTCATCGCAAGTGTGTCACCCTTTTGTGATTGGGTTTTAAAGGGGATACCCAAGTTAAGGTTTTAGGTTCATCATGAAAGTGACATGAGATTCAAAGGATAAGGACACTGTTACTAATGGTTTCACTTGGTAGGGGGTGTAGTTTAGGTCACCCACACCACCTTCATCATCATATGGAAGAGATTTTTCAAATTCTAAAATAGATTTTTTTCCAAGGTTTGTCACCCCACCATTGTTGTGGGACATGGAAGAGATGTATGGAGCCACCAAAGGGCCCCATTGATATTTAAGGGTGGTTGGCACCATTGAATTGAATGACTTCATCCAAGAATTTGATAGTTGGTGTGATATGCAACAAATGCATAATCCCCAATTGTTCACACCCTTCATGGCATGCAAAGGTTTGGCAAGTGGAAGCCAAAATGCCAAACCTTTTCGACTTCCATGGTTGCGAACATGTTTTGTTCATCCATTTGAATTTTACATTAGCAAGGCCAAACATAGAACGCTAATGCCAATAAGGGCCAAGGTTTTGGGAAGGGCCAGAAAGGGAAAGGTGCAACCAACAAAGGGTCAACCACCAAGCTAGTTCAAGGCCAACCCAACATCATTGAGTTGGGTTTGCACAGTTGGAGGCCCTAGTCACAAGCATGGCAACCCATGTGAAATCTACTACATCTAAACTAGGGAAGGCTAAGCATAGGGAAGATGGCCAATCATATGGGTCAAATGTGGGTCAAGGATTTTTTTGTGGAGCTAGTTTTTCGGGATCAATGGCACCAGATGAAACGAAGCCACATATGTCAAGAGATCATGAGTCATGGGTAGCAAATGATGGAAACCATGTTATGGTTCCAAATCTTGCACCAATGACAAGAGTTAATGTGCATGTGTTAGAACCACACGGTGTTGATGAGAGATTGGATCCTCAACATGGTGAAGCTTAGTGCCAAGTGCGGCTCCCATAATCATTTATGTTGACAAACACCATTCCCAATCCCATGGGGGCATCAACTTCCGGTGGAATGTCAAGGAAAACACCTAGTTTTATTCCTAGGTCCAATGCACCCATAACTTTAATGGGGGCGGCCAAAGTAATGTGTTAAGCACCACTATTTATTGCTGGGACATTGGCCATTTTAGGTATTCAACCAATAGTTGAATTACACTTGGTAACCACATTATGTGAGAATGGTGGAACATTAAAGGTGATGGTTAAGTCAGAGGACATTTTTCTGCCTCATGTAGTTCCCCATCTAATTTTTGAAACCAATCACATGAAGGCATCCAAGGTTCAACCTAAATCTTGGCATGTGGCTATGGCCAAACTTCATGACCTTCCAGCATGGCCAACCATTGATTGAGCTAATGTTATTCCTGGGGTTGTGGTTGTGCATAATGAAAAATGAATGTTTTGAAGGGGGCATCGACATGATGTTACTAACCCTTTAGGTTGTTGGATTTTGATGTTCAACCATTAATGTTGGACAAAACTACTATTGAATGGTTTGGATAGACTAACATTGATCTTGACCCATGCCCATATCACATTTTGACATCCATGGACAGGTCCAAAAAAACACAAAGGTTAACCAAGTAGGAGATTGTTGTCACAACCCCATTTTGAGGCAAGTGTGAGGATGAGACTCGCACTCCCAAAAGTGGGAACTTGAAGTCCTCTGGGACTCCTGCAACTTCAAAGCTCGATTGTAGAGTCAAAACAATTCTCCTTGAGGTGTTTTTTATACCTTTGGAAAGGTTTTGAAGTGTAGATGTCGAAAATGGCCTCGCATGAGCCATTCAGACATCTGCAGCACAAGTTATGGTCGAAAGAAGGGCCGGGAGTCAAATTGGCAGTTTGACTCCCGACCACTAAAAGTCGGGAATCGACCCGACCCCGGTGTGTGCAGGTGGAGTGTGACACACCGTTGAAAAGCTCTTGAGGAGAGCTACAAGTTTGCTTTAGACCTCGCCCTAATCAGAGGTTTGAGCCGGGAGTTATGAGCTCCCAAAGTGTCGGGAGTCCAATCCGGGACAGTTTCGAAACTCCTCCTTGGGAGTCCCGGGATTAAAAGCCATTCGGATGCGGGTGTGATGGAACAACGCAGAAAATACTATATGGGGGAAGGTGGTGGCTTCCCCCGAGTCCGGGCCGTGGTGAGTCAAGTGAGTCCGTGTTGCCCATGGCTTTGTCCCAACACCAAGAGTGTTTTCTGAAGGTGAATTAACCAACTTGTGGTTGGTTTTGATGCAAGACCGAGTAACTAATTAAGTTGTCCCTCTTCCTAGTTTAATCCCGGAGCTTTCAGCACGCCCCTCTCACCCTCTTTAGTGTTGGAAGCTGGGAGTGGCACCAAGTTCCAACTATTTCCGCTCTTTAACATAGTTGGGCCCTTCTTGGGTCTAACAAGGAACTCGGGGGCGCGTCAATTGTGATCCGAGTTAATCCCAATAAGCCAACAAATTACACTATTGTGCGGGCCCAAACAATGGTCACACATGTTACGTCCTATGATATGTTGGTTGGAGGTGTGGTGTTGTACCCCTTAGGGGTTACCATTGATTTTTGGGAAGAAACTGCATACTACCATCTAGGTTGGTAAATAAGAGTTAGCCACAAAACTTCACTACCAATGAGATTCATTGGGGGGCAAGCAAGAAAATCTAACAAATCAGTTATGTTGGTTGGATTTTCAGGCCTTCCATATGGACTTGAAAGTTGTTGGAAGGTAATGTCCATGACCAAGATGCACCTCCAAATGGTGAATTGGCAATGTTAAGGCCATAAGGGATGCTAATCATTCTAGTTTTTCCATTGAATCCTAGGCCATCATGGGGCACATTGACTAAATTCTAGGCATCGATCGGTCATTATATTCATCAGGCTTGGCACATTGTGCCATCACCAAGCCCACAATCACTTGTGAATCTTGGTAATGGGTCTATAGGTTTAAACCCATTGGATATTAAAGTTATTTAGTAGGATATTCCCAATGATGGGATATGCCTACTTGAGTTGTTTAGAGGCATTGGTTCTAGATTAATTGTAATTCTATAGTTGGGCACTTTAGTTTGAAGATACCATTATGTGGAAAAAGGATCCACAAGCTAAATAAGTTTCCATGCAACATGTCATGATGTTGCAACAAAGGTATCCCCATTTGTTACCAACATTAGCCATATAGAGTTATCAACATTCCTTACTAAGCAACATCACCTTGCTTGGGGCGCCAAATTTGGCAAGTATTGGGCCAATTAATTTGGTCATTTCTAGATGGCCATGTGAAGGTCTTTCATAGGCGGGTATGGGCCAAGGAATTTCCAATCCTAGGTCACATTTATTGTGAAAATTAATTCATGTTGTGCAACATTTGCAACAATCACATATGCACCCACATGCATATTTGTTGAAAAATGTCCCACCATTGGGGGATTCTAGGCCAACTATTTTGGCTAGATGGCAACATATAAGGGTTGGATTGGTGAACCGGTGTAAGTGGATGTTGTTTTAGTTAGCTCATGAATTCATCGGTTCCAATGGATGTGGACTAACCTAACACCACTAGAAGTGATCCAATGAACATATGAGCTCATTCGTAGGTCACCCACATGCTTGGTGGATGACATACTAAATCTAGGACGCCATTCACATGCAATTTGTCATGATCAATGACCATCTTTGGTTATGGTCAATAGGGTTAACCTTCCACAAGTAGCCCTACCAACACCTTTGAGTTTTCCACATTTTCATGCATTTAGGAATGGGGGCCCATGGATGATTTG